>ERZ773043.574-NODE-574-length-21383-cov-4.214366_pt1 | contig 21383 bp, 17 predicted proteins | sample MGYA00580636_ERZ773043 | MGnify/ENA primary metagenome ERZ773043 (study PRJEB29015, sample SAMEA2737992) | human oral metagenome | biome: human oral; feature: human-associated habitat; material: dental | place: China | collected 2065 ...
CCCGCCACCAGGGTCCACCACGGGCCCAGCCGGGCCGAGCGCCCGGCCGGGCCCGCGATCGGTTTGTCCCCGTCCGGGCTGTTGCGGGCGCCCCACCTGCGTCTACTCTGGGGCGCGCCCAACGGTACGAAGCCGGATCGGAGAAGCCCTGAGTGAGCGCTGCACGATTCTTCCCCTATGCCGCCAGCCTCCTGCTGGACTTTGCCTACGCGATCATCGCTGTCTGCGCTCTCAGCCGGAACACCTGGGCCAGCCCTCTGAGAACGCTCGCCTGTCTGCTCCTGTGCGTCCTGCTGGTGGCTTCCACCTGGTGGCAATCGCGTTTGGAGGCCCCTAGTGGTGCAATCCAGCGCTCATGCGTGATCGCAGCCGCAGGATCTGCGCTCTGCGTCATCGGCTCCCTGGTTCTCTCATCGTGGGCGGTCGTCTCGGCCGGAGCGACTCTCATGGCGGCCGGGTGCGTCGGTGCGGTCCACGCCTGGGTGCGGCGCGACCAGCCGGATTCCCACGTGCCTGGCAGCCCTCATAGGCAGCACTGAAACAGCAAGCCGATCCTATGTATCCACCGCCCTAGTAGACTCCTTGCCCATGACCGATCGTCTCCGGTGACATGCGCACCGGAGTTCGGTTGTCAGTAAGGGCGCCAGAGGAAAGGAAAGGCTCAGGACGTGAACGCCGTCGACTCAGTTCCCCTTGACGACGAAGCCGTCACCAACGCCTTCACCGATTTCGACGTCATCGACATGCGCGTCCAGAACGACCTGTCGATCCGCATCGACGAGGACGCCGTCACCTCCGTCGAGCAGGTCAACACCGTCTACAACAGGGACCGCTCCGACGGCGACCAGATTGTTCTGAACCCTGCGATGGCCGGAATGATCGCCGCCATGGCCTACGCAGGTCGGATCTACGAGGACGGCGACCTGGTCCCCCTGCGCGCGGTCGACCCCACCGGAACCTACTGGTTCGTCGTGCGCGCCCAGTTCAACGCCAGCCTGCGCGATTCGGACGGGGAGCGTAACTACCGCTCCGTTCCGGAATCCGTGGCCGCCGAGCTCATCTCCGACGTCGACTACGAACGACTGGGCCTCAACGAGACTCTAGGTCCTCGAAGCAGCGGAACTCCATCGGTGGTCCCATCGGCTCCCTCGCACCAGGAAGAACCCGTCAGCGCCGAGGAGCTCCCGGATCGTCCCGGTGAGCCCATCGCCCCAGCAGCCGTCTCGCCGCTCCCGGCGCAGGAATCCGTCTGGAGCGACAGCCGATCAGACCCCGCGTCGGCATCTCCTGCTTCCTCGTCTGTGGTGGATGACAGCCCCGGTGGGTCGTGGGGGTGGTCGGCGTCCCAGGATGAGTCGTCCACTGTGCCCGTGCCGGTGGCTCCTGCGGGTGGGAGTGGCGGTGCCGGTGCCTGGTCCGTCCCGGTGTCGGAGGATCCCCGGTCTCCTGCTCGTTTCCGGTCCTCTCAGTCTGCTCAATCTGCTCAGTCTGTTTGGTCGGCGCCTTCGGCTCAGTCTGCTCCGGCCGTCTCTGTCCCGGATGGGCGGGAGCCGGTGGTGCCGTGGGGGAGTGATAGTGCTGTTTCGGGTCCTGAGGCCGGGGGTGGCAGTGAGGATGCGGTTCCGACGGCTCCTGTGTCGGTGCGTTCTGTGTCGGGTCAGGATGGGGTAGGGGCGCAGGCCCCCGCCTACGGGGTGAATGGTCCATCACCTGCTCAGGTTCCGGCGCAACCGTTCGCACATTCCCCTTCGCAAGGTTTGGGTGGGAATCCCTTCCCTCCTCCCGAGACCCGTCAGGAAACGCCTCAGGGCCGCCCCCCGTCGACCCCGCAGGGCTACTGGCCCCAACCCGTTCCCGCCGCCCAGTGGGACAGCATCCCGGTCCAGGCGCAGGGGCCGGGTGGGGCTCAGGAGATCCCGCCGCTTCAAGCAGACGGCAACCAGCTCCACCCCTCTACTGGCGCAGGGGCCGGGTGGGGCTCAGGAGATCTCGCCGCCCAGACGACCCCGCAGGCCACTGTTTCGCCGGGACCGGTATTCCCAACCGTCCCCGGACCCCTACCTATGGGACAGGAGCGTGAAGGAGACATCCTGCCCAGCGTCTCAGGGCAGGGGAAACCGGAGAGTAGTAGCAGAAAATTGCGGATCTCCCGTCGCGCAGTCCTGTACACAGGAGGAGCCGCCGCAGGGCTCGTTGTTGCGGCCGTGGCGGCCAGGGCTCTCCAGAGGCGTCTCTCCGCATCCCCCACGCCGTCGGCCTCCAGCACCACCGACCAAGCTACCCAAGGACCTCGCCCCAAAGGCGGATCCGTCTCCCTGCCGGCGAAGACCTCTCCCGAACCCCTCTCCGAGAAAGCCGTTTGGACTCAGAGGATCAAGGAATCCACTTCGCCCCTCGCCGTCAGTTCCGGTGTCCTGGTACTGACTCCCGACTCCAAGATGGCGGCGATCGGGGAGGACGGGACAACCGCCTCCAGCATTGATGTTCCGGGCAATGCGCAGGCACTGATCCTGGGAACCTGGTCTGGCAACCCTGCGGTATGGGTCGACTGCCAGGACAAGATCCTGTGTGTTCCCCTCACCGGGCTGTCCCTGGGGAGCCCCACGAGCGTGGACGTCCTCGCCGGTTCCACCGTGACTTGGGTCGGAGGCTCTCCCCTGATGACTCTGCCCAGTGCCCAGGCCGCGGGCGTTGATGCCCAGGGGTCCTACACCGTCGACGTCCCCAGCGGATATGTCGCCACCACAGCCGATGACAAGGGTCTGCTCATGCTCGATGGAGCCGGGCACTGGAAACTCGTCTCACGATCGGGGTCGCTCAGCGAGGGGCTCGTGAGCGGCCCCAAGGACGCGTCGTTGACACTCATTCGCACCCTGACCACCAGCCAGGTGCTCCTGGGATGGTCGAACAGGAGCGTGACCGTATTCGATATCGCTGGCAAGGAGACCAAGGCATCCATCGACTCCGTCGATGCCTCCGCGATGTCCGGTGAAGGGCTCAACGAGTTCGCCGGGACCGGTATCTGGGCGCTGAGCACCCTCGTTATCAACACGGAGAAATCGACGATCTCAAAGGCCCAGTTCCCTCCCATCACCTATGACCGCGCCTATCTGTACGGCCATGTGGAGAACGGAGAGGCATGGGTCTACACCACCATGGCCGCGGTCTCGGGCAATCCCTTGTCCATCGCGTCGAACTCCCCAGCCATCCCCTGGGGAGGAAGTGACGCCCTGTCTTATGCCGTCGACACCTCTGACAGCGGATGGGCCGTCTACGCGCTCAAGCACTAGACCATCACGCCAGGATTGACGAGTTCCACGTTCTGCAGAAGCAGCGGATATCCCCATGGCTGCTAGATTGCGAAACAGTAAACCCCGACCCGACCCTCCCCAGGAGCTGACCCAGCATGAAGTCCTCATCGATTAGGCGTAAAGGAAGTGCAGTCGCCTTTACCGCAGTTGCCGTTGCGGCCACAGCACTTCCCTCCATGGCCTACGCGGAGGAGGCGCCCGCTCCCGAAGCAGAACGTCCTGTCGCCACGCCGGCGGACAACGCCCAGGACAAAGACAAGAAGGATGAGGGGCAAGAGCCCCGCGGTCCCAAGCACAGGAAAGAAGATCCCGCAGAGGAGGACTCCCCAAAGGACGCCGATCGGGACGCCGAAACGCCCGGGAGGCCACAGGGCGGCGCCCAGGAGGACCGCCGGGAGAATCGGGATGTCGGTGAGGACGAACCGGGCACTCCCGATGACCGAGCAGCGGAACGCGGCGCCGAAGACCAGGAGAACCCCGCTCCCGCCCCGGATGGGGGGCGAGATGAGGACCAGGACGATCCCGCTCCTGGCGATGAGCGCGAGAGGGACCAAGAGGACAAGCGCATCGTCGCTGAGGACAAGACCGCGGAGATCCAGCAGGGGTCGAAGGCCACGATCGACATCGTTGGCGACAACAAGGACGTTCAAGTCAGCATCGTCGGTCCGACCACCGTCGATCAGGGAACCTGGAGCGTTGATAACGGCAAGATCACCTTCACCCCGGCCAGGGACTTCGTTGGCGACGTGAGCACTCCCTACCGGGTGACGAACCCCGATGGGACCACGAGCGAAGCCAGAATCAAGGTAACTGTCAAGCCCAAGGAACAAATCGAGCCTGAGCAGCCTGAGCGTCCGGGACAGCCTGAGCAGCCTGAGCGTCCGGGACAGCCTGAGCAGCCAGAGCAACCGGAGCAACCTGAGCAGGGTCAGGACCAGCCCCAGGTCGTTCCGGGAGGGCAGGCGACCCCCACGCCGGGAAACGGTGATGGGGCCAGACAGACTCCCAATCCGCAGCCCGGTGGTTCGCCCGCGGATGTCAATGCGACCAATCCGGTGCCGCAGTTGTCGGTTCCTCAGTCCCCCAGCAGAGGCGCAGATCCCTCGGCCGCCCTGAACACTGGGGGTTCTCCGGCGCAGCGCTCTAATCCCGGGGGCGCCTCGGAGAGATCCAGAGGTTCGGCGCCCGCGTCTCCGAACCCGCTCGCCCTGGGGACGGTGAACAGGCCTTCCGCACCGGAGCAGGATCCCGACCCCACAACGCCTCGCCCCGCATCTCCGAGCGCTACCCCGCGACCGTCGACAACGGCCGGCCCTCGCAAGTCGCCGTCGGCATCGAGCTCACCGACTCCCAGTAAGACTCCGGTGACTAGCGATCAGGATGACGCCCGGGCCTCCGGCGGGCACAAAGAGAGCGATGATGGCGAGGGCTGGGGACTGTGGCCGTGGATCATCACCCCGCTGGCTCTCGGCGGTACGGGTGCCGCCGTGGCCGCCGGTGTGGCCAGCCGCAAGCGCCACACCACCAGGACGGGGATCTGATTCGGCTGGTGCCGCACCCTTTTTGATCCCAAGTAGCTGATCATTTGTGATCAAAGAGGGTGCGGAGTGGTCCATTGTCCGGTATTGCCGCCTCCTGCTGCGTCCCACTCCGCTTTGAAGCATTCCGTCCGGCCTCGGTACCTCCAAGAGGAACGCGTGCACAATCTTCTTCTCTTCTCCAATCCCTGGGGTCCCACCATCGTCACTCTCATTGTCCTCATCGTCATAGCCGCCCCCACCCTGGCGCTGACCCGCGCCTACCGTCGCGCGGTCACCCGCCGTCTCGCCGTCACCGAGGATCTCGAGGCCAGGACAGTCCTGACCGAGGGGCTGACCCGGGCCTGGAGTGTCACTGCTAAAACGGTCGCCATCACCGCAGTCGTCGCGACACTGTCCACCATCTTCCCGGCTGCTGCCACCAGGAGCTGGGGAATTGGTGCGTTCGTGCTGGTCGCCGCCGCGGGCAGTGCCTGGTGGTGGAGGACACGGATGGTGTGGACCCGTGAATGCGAGTACCTCATGGGACCCGAGGACTGATCCCCGACCTTTCGGAGCCACGGAGATGCAAACCCTCCTTTCCCGCCTGCGGGGCATCCACCGGTCGGTCAGCGCCTACGCTGAAACCATAAGAGCGATCTGCTGACCAGGAGGCGACTGACCGATGTTCGGCGACGACGACGAGGCCAAGGTCGACCGCGTCATGTCCGAGTACTCCTATCGGCGGGAGAGCGATGACATGTGGGACAACCTCATCCTCTACCTGTTCTACGCGGCGGTGGCCGTCGTGGGGATCCTCGCCCTCCTGGGGTGGCTCGACCACCAGCTGGGATGGCACATGAAGGACCAGTTCGTCGCCTGGCTCAAGGGCGCGGTGCAGATCAAGGCGATGAGCGCCGGGTACTCGATCCTGCCCTGAGAGATTCGCGCCGCGCCTCATCGGGGGCGCAGCTACACCCACTCCGAGGGGATCAGGCTGCCGCCCGTGTAGTGGCCGATGGGTCCGCGCATCGGGTCCGGCGTAGGGGCGTCCTCTATGGCATCTATGAGGAGCTTCGCCACGTCTTTCTGCGCATCGATGTTGATGCGGTGACCTCCTTGGGGAGATGTGGCGACGGGTAGATTAAATATTCCCTAGTGATTACGGGGGTTGAAGGTGAGAAATATAATCCTCGCTCCTTGTTTAATGAGCTGAGTCATGTATTTGTGTGTCAGCCGCCCGTGGTAGGTTTCGCGTGTTTTGTTTTTGGTGATGAGCAGTATTTTGGCGCCGCGGGAGTTTTTGAGGATGAGGGTGCTGATGACGGGGGTGCGGGTGCGGACCTTGCGCTGCTAGGGTTTGGTGGTAGGCGCCCTCCCCAAATGGATCTGGGACTGGTGCTACACCATGTCGCGACCCGACATGCGTCCCAGGGTCTATCAAAGAATGTCTTGGCCTTGTCTCGCTCCTGGATCCCGATTCTCTGCAGATCCGTCTCGAGATCGTGGCGCATGCGCTCCTCGCCCGGGGTTGGGTTGTGTGAATAGATGGCTAATGAGTATGTGAAGTTCCTCTCATTATCTCGGCGAAGAACCTCTTACAATGAATTTCCAGATATGTGTGAGCCAATGCCCTCTCGGAACTTCTGCGCTCCTCCGGAGTTCCCCTCGTTAAGGAGTAGTTGTCCTATTTCCAATTGATGTACTTTTTAGGTACGCTGGCTCCTCGGTCGAATGTTTTTTGTAAGGAGTGGACTCGGGGTCATTCTATTCCACTCGAAGATCTAGTGGGTTTGGTGTCGGCTTGCAGCTGTGTAGGTGTATTTCTTTTTATGGTTTTTAATCTTGTGTGCGTTTGGAGTATCGTAGTTTATGGTATGCGTTTGTGATTTGGAGTCATATGTTTCTCTGAGTCTTTCGAGGATTGATTTCAAAAGTTGGCGTTGCTGTTCCAGATAGAACTGATCCCGGGCGTATTCTTCACTGCTTTTGAAAGTTCTGATTGACGGGAAGAAGGGGAAGGACGGGATGTCGGAGCGATCGGGATGCTTACGGCCTGAGGGACTGGTTCCCCTTTTCCTCCTCTGAGAGTCTGGTGGCCGGATCCATTCCCCCAACGTGCTGGTTGTATTGCGCTTCGCCTTCTGATGCGGAGAAGCCGATCCAGCCCTCCCAGTCTTCTAGACGGCCTCACAGCGGATCTCCTCCAGCATGCTCGCCGCGGCGATGACGGGAATGCCCGGTCATCCAACAGTGCGCTGTCGATGCGGGTGTGGCGCAGGTGGGCGATGACGTGGGCCAGGCTCTCCTCCGGATTGAGAGGATTGACCTTCCAAGGGGCGGCCTCCTGCAGGAGAGGGGGCAGGCAGACGTGCATTCTCTTGGCCGTCAGGTCTTCGATCATTCGTTGTCGGTGGAATCGCCGCCTCCGGGCGGAGATGCGGGAGCGGCTGGTTGCCGGTCGGACATGGCGGGCCTTCGGTGAGCGGGCGCGGCATCTGGTTGTCAGCTGTTTCGGCTTATTCTGCTTGGTATGAGCTCTGGATGGGTACTGACTCTGACGCCCGCCGCCGCGCGCACTGGGGCCGAGAGGCTGGGACTGGGCCCTGATGGCTTCATGGAGCTGACCGGTGAGATTCTGTCCGTCTGCGATGTGGGGACGCGCGTGGGCAGCATGAGGGACTCCGAGAGGGACCGGCTCCCCGAGTGGTTCTTCGTCCTCCAGGACCTTCCCTCCACCGGAGTCGTCATTCCGGAGGTTCATGTGCCCATGACGCTGGAGGTGGCTCTGGCCTGTGCCGAGCGTGGGGTCGAGGTGGATGCCTGGCTGGTGTCGTTCCAGGAGGCTCTGCGCGTGGTGTGGGGGCGCGGTGTGAGGGTGTTCCTGGACCGGGCCGGTCGGGGGAGCTCCTGAGTCCCGCGAGGCCCTACAGGGCTGAGGCGCCCCCCGACCTCGGCTGAACCGCTTCCGGGGCTGCCGCGGGGGTCTATCCCTCGGCGCTCGTGCCGCTGTCCGTGGGGGCGGTCGTCTGGTCGCCGTTGCCGGTTGTCGCACCTTCGTTGGGGGTCTGTGGCGTCGGTTGCTCATTGCCATAGGGGACGGGGGAGTCCGATGCCTCCGGTGCTGGGATCTGGGCGGTGGAACCGGATACGGACTGGTAGGCGGGCACTGGTTCGGAAGCGACCAGCCACTTCGTTCCCACGTGCTTCATCTGCATCTCGTAGGTGACTGTTCGTGTTGACGTGGATCCGGTCACCGTCCAGGTGACTTCGACGGTGGCCAGGGCGGTGTCCGCCTTCCCTTTGTTGTCGACCAGGAGCTTGACGTCGCCGATGGTGGGGGGCGGGGTGGACTCCATGGCTCCCCCCAGACCGACCGTGGTGAACCCGTCGACCGTGTATTGGGCGAGAGTGGCGTCTTCGGAGGCAGCCCAGGCTGCGAAGAATGAGGGGTAGAAATCGGCTGCAAGGGTGTTGGCGGTGTCGTCGTCCTCCTTGGCGTCGGACTTGACCGATGGGAGTTTGGGCAGGCCCGTGCGCGCTGCGCAAGCCGTCGGCGTGGGGAGAGCGGACAGTGTAAAGGCCCATGTGGTGTCGGTGCCGTATGTGCTGGGTTTGTAGGCGAAGGTGGGCACGGCCATGCATCCCCACTTCCCCTCAGAGGTCTGGTAAGCGGCTGTGACGACGGCGTGGGAGCCGTCGATGATGCGGGGCTGGGGGTTGACGGAGACGAACGCCACCTGCTGGTGCCCTTTGCCGTTCCATCCCGCCATTTCGTCCATCCCGGAGGAGAGGAACTGGCTGACCTGGTTGGCGTAGTCGTCGCGCGAGGCCTCGTCGTAGGTTCCCATGACGCGGACGACCTGCCCGGCCCACTGGACCGCTTGTCCCGAAGGGAACCCGGCTCCCTGTTTCTCGAGCTGGTTGGCGACCTCTGCGGACACGTCGTTCTTCGTGACCGATTGGGATGCGATGATCAGGGACAGCATGGAGAAGGCCGTCGTGGCCGCAACCAGCGCGAGGAGGAAGATCGCGTACTTGCGCCTGCCGCCGTAGATCTGGGCGCGTCGTAGCGTGGAGGACAGGGACGATTTTCCGTCCTTGCCGTCCTTGTTCTTCGAGGCGGGGGTGAAGAAGCGCTTGATCGCGCCCGCCAGACCGTTCTCCTGTCCGCCCTTCTCGCCGTCCTCCTCTCTCGCGTTCCGGATCTCCTGGGCGGGATCCTGCTTCTTCTTGCGGAAGAACCCGGCCTTCTTCTCCTTCTTCCCGGGGGCGGGTTGCTGGGGCATGGGCTGCTGCTGGGACGCGCCCTGCTGCTGGAGGTATGCCATGGCCGCGGCGAGTGCTGCGGGGTCGATCTGCGAGGGGTCGGGTCCCCCGTGTGGGGGCGTACTTGCGGGGGGCTGGGTCATGGCTTCCCTTTTCTCGTCTTGCGGTCGTCTCCTGACCACTGCCGCGGTTCTTGGACGTGCTCAGTCGTCGTCGACGACAGGCGCCCACGGTGAGGCCGGTGGGTGGTTCTGCTGAACGGGTCTGCTGGATCCATCCTGGACCGGTTCGTTGCCGGGGGCGGTGGCGGCGGTGGCGGCGGTGGCCTTAGAGCGCGGTGGGACTGGCGGCGGGATGCTGGCTCGCCTGGAGGTGGAGAACCTGGGAGCTGGGGTATAGGAGGTGCCGTCCTCCTCCTGGCCGGGGCGATCGTACGAGGGATCCAGGGAGGCGAACCCGTCGTAATCCCACGGCTCGGGCGGTGCCGGCCGGTCGGGCAGCTCGGGCGGCGCAGGTTGCTCCGATGCGGTGTGCGTGGAGGGTGCCGGTGCGGTGGGCAGTGGTGTCCAGACGGCGTTTGTGACGGCGGCGTTATTGGACGTGGCGTTCGTCAAATGGTTCTCCTGTGCCGTGTTGGCGGCCTCGAGCATCACCGAGGGAGGGACGATGGCGACGATGGGGATGTCGTAGTTGAAGTACTTCTCCCAGCCTTTGCGCAGTCGTGGATGGTCGGTCCACTGCCTTGGTGTGGCGGGGACTCTGTGATCGGGGTCGACTTCCAGATTGGGGATGGATCGGAACCAGATGTAGGCCTGGTGGTTGGGGAGGTTCTGGAACTCTCCGGGGTCGACGAGGGGGTGCCCGGGCTCGACGGTGCGCTGCTTGCTCCGTCCGATCGTCTGCTTCTCCCCTCCGACGGCTGCCGATGCCTCTCCCTGGCGTTTTTCTACCTCGATGAGACCGAATCCGGAATTGGCCGAGAGTTGCTCGGCGGAGGCGATGTCGTCGCTGCGCAGGGCGATGATGGTGGAGGCGTTCCCCAGGATCGCGGTTTGGACGCTCTGGGGCCAGGCCGATAGCTGTTGGGTGGCGAGCCATACCCACATGCGGGCCTCTCGGGCCTGTTTCAGGAGGGTCTCGACGACGACCGCTTTGTCTCCTAGGGCGGAGGCCTCGTCGATGAGTATGACCATGGGTTCTCCTCCAGCCGTTCCTCGCATGCGTACCTGCATGACGGAGGTAAGGTGCTGGAGGATGAGCGTGCCCACTCCCTTGACGACAGATTCGTTGGCCGCGGAGATGGACACGTATCCGATCGCGCCCGAGGCACTGATCTGGGTGGGGTCGAAGACGGTTCGTCCGGGGTGGTGGCTGGCTGTGCTGAGGTTGGGGGCCAGCGGGTCCGCGATGTTCTGGAGTTGGGACTTCAGACCAGCGAGGTCCTTGTCCGTGATCGTGTGTCCGATGGCCCGGGTGAGGTGGTCAGCCGCGGGGGCGTTGGTACGGGAGACCTTCTTGATGGCTGATTTGGCTTCGGCGGTGCTGCACATGCGCAGGAGGAAGTCCATGGTGGACTCGCCGTTGCTGAGACCAGTGTGTTCCAGGAGGCGAAAGCAGAAGCGCAGCCATCCCTGTGCGACGCTGGTGTAGTAGGAGGCTGCGCCTTCGGTTGTCATGTCGAAGCACGACAGCAGCATGGATGCCTTCTCCTCGGGGGTTCCGGCCCAGTTGAACGGTTCGTAGAAGGCGGGTTCCTCCCCAGGCACCGGGGTGCCGACCTGAAGGGCGATGAAGGGCTTTCCCGCCGCGAGGGCGGCGGCCCTGACCGCTTCGCGGGTCTTGGCCGAGGCCTTGAAGTCGACGACGATGCTTCCCCATCCGCCTCCGACGACGGGGTAGTAGATGACCGGGTAGGAGGCCACGGTCTTGCCGGAGCCGGTGGCTCCGACGATGACTCCATGGCCGAGCTCATCGGCGGGGCGCTCCACGATCTGGCCGGCGCGGTACCCCTCCCACGGTAGGGAGTGCCCTTCGACGTAGCCGAATCTGACGTAGAGGCCGGATGGGGGCGTACCAGCGCGTCTTGTGAACATCTTCGGTTTCATGCTGGTTTTTGCTCTTTTCCTATTCCGTGGCGTCCTGGATGTCGGCGGTCGCTAGCTCGTCGCGGGCGGCCTGCTTGGATCGTTCGAGGGAGCGCAGCCCTGTTCTGGGCGCTTGGAGGAATTTCTCCTGGGACAGATCGATGCCTGCGCCGCGTCCGAGCGCGAGCAGTCCGCCGATGACCAGTCCGGGGGCGGAGTACCAGATTGATCCGATCAGCCAGATGAATAGGGCCAGGGGCCAGTTCGGGGTTCCGCGCAGGGCGTGTCCGAGTGCGACGAACATCGATCCGAAGGGGATGACTCCCACTGCTGCCGAGGCCGCCCATAGCAGGATTCCGATGGCGAGCGCGATCAGGGGGCGCCGTTTCCAGGTGTCGTTGTTTCGTAGGAATATCAGGGGCAGTCCCGCTGCGATGGCCGCGCCCGGGGGACACAGGACGAACAGGACCAGGATCATCGGTGTGACCGACTTCCAGGATGTGAATGGTCTTGTCGTCATCTCCCGGATCGCGAATCGTTCCACTCTCCGATACGGGTAGGCGTTGAGCATCAGTGGACCCTTCCGTCGAGGCGCATCGATGCGCTCTGCATGGTCTGCTCCATGCGCAGAGCGCCGAGCATTCTCTTTCCCACGGCCGAGGGCTCACCTTTGCTGTTGAGCAGGGGGGAACCGTCCAGGCCGATGCCGGGAAGCCCCACCCATGAGGTGGTTCGTCTCAGGTAGCCGTCTTGCTGTTCCCGCGGCGGCGGCTCTCCCCAGTGCTGGACCGTCTCCACGAGCGTGGGCGTCGTCGAGGTGTCTGCTATCTCCCCGGCTTTGAGAAGGTCGGTGTAGGCCTGACGCACCCGGTTCCGGATCGGTGCACGGTCGCACAGGTACCAGATGGCGTCGACGTGTGGGTCCTCGGTGTAGGTCAGCAGCTTCTCCCTGTAGTCGCGTATCGGTCGCGACATGACTCGTTCCACCTCGATGGCGGTGAAGGATGCGCGGCCGGAGGAGCTGGTGTGCAGGATGGCCAGGTCCGGGCGCTTCGATCGGGGCAGCCCGTCTCGCTCCTGTCCGGTGCGCTTGGCCTTGAACAGGGATGTGGGGACCTCCTGGGTGAGGCCGTCGCGGAACGTTTGTCCTGATGTGGTCTCTCTTTCCGAGAGAATTGTGAGCCCGAATAACGACTCGATCTGGAACCCGATGTCTGCGGAGTCCCATATGTGCCCGGCTTTGAGAACCGATGGCTCCGTGGCGATGCTATAAGGGGCGTGCATGTACTCCTTCCCGGTTCTCGTCAGCCACCACCCGGTGGTGACACGTCCTGGTTCCCAGGATCTGAGACGGGTGACGAGTCCTTCTTTGAATCCGGGGATTTCGACCTTGGAAAGACGCGACATCCGGGTTCTCAGGTTCGACAGGTATGTCGAGGCTTTTTGTCCTTTCGAGCCGTCGGGCATGGGATTGAGGGGGGATCCCTTGGGAAGCCTGTCATTGGACATCATGACGGCCCATGCGGCCCATCCCTTGTCCATTCGTCCGAGGTGTTCGTCGGTGAGTGAGTACCAGCGGGCGATCCACTCGAGATGCTGGTGGTCGCGGTGCGTGATCGTCATTCCTCGGCGTCGGCCGCCGACGGTCGTCATCATTCCGGGTGTGTCCAACTGTGTTTCTCCGTCGTCCTGCCCTGGGGTGCGGCCTGTGCGTCCCGGTGCGCCTTCGGAGGGCTGCACCTGTCGAGATCGTAGTGGCCGTGCTGCGACGAGGGGGTGCTGCGCGGCCTGCGGGGTGCATATGGCGGGACGTGCGTGCCCTTGCGCCAGGTTCTACGCCAGGGGTCATGCCGGGGCCTACGCTGGCGCCCCATGGGTGGGTAAGGTCCGCCTAAGTATGCGATCATCCGTTGGTGCTGCTGGAAAGGACGGGGCATGACGGTCTGTACCAGCGGCGCGGTTTTCTATGGGTTCCCGTTTGCGTTCGCCCCTTCTCCTACTTCTGCCGGTCGGTGGGGCCTTGCTGTCGAGTCCGGTGTTCGATTCCTCCTGGTGCGGTCACTCCGACCGGTGTCCCCTTGGAGCTGGGCTCTTGCTCCGGCCTTCAGTTAGTGAGTAATGGGGTTATTCTGTATTGGTTTTGCTGTGTTGATTGTTGATGCTGCGGGGTCCTATCGAGATGAGAAATGGTGTGTTGAATGTTGTCGCGACGCTGGGTGAAATGACTTCTCATCGTCGTGGGATTGATCTCGGACTCACTGCCGCGGTCCTGTTCTGGATCGTGGTGTGGAGCGGCTTTATGGTGGGGGTCGGGTGGTTCGTACTCGGGGTTCTGCCCCGTCTAGGGCGTCGTGGTGCTCGTGCGGTGCAGGTGGGGGTGACGACCGCTGCCGCTGCGAAGGGGAAATCGGTTGGGGCGGGGTATGCGCCTGCATTCGGCCAGCCCAGGACGGGGCAATGGGTGGATGCGCACCCGTTGGGGAGCTGTCCTCGAAGTGCGCCCAGGCACGGGTCAGACGGATTGTGCCAGTACTGTTCGTGGGCGCGTATTTCGGGGGTTCCCGGGCCGTGGGGGAGGGGGATGGCGATTGTCTCGCCCGTGGGGTGGGATGCTTATATCGAGAGAGTTCTGGATGTTACGGGAACGCCCTGGTTGGACGGTACTCAGGATGCCTGGGGTGTGCCCAGAGTGATGCCCGGGGAACTGGGGTGGGAGGAGGAGTCTTCCTGGCTGGCGCAGGTTGAGGCCGCCGGTGGGCAGGTCTTCTGGCCTGTGGATGGATGAGGGGGCTCTTCGGGGCGTGCACCCTGTTCGCCGGTTCGGGGTGGATGTTGCATAAACGACCAGTTTAGGACATGTTGTGCCTGGTCGGTGACACGCCGACTGCTGAGTGTTCAAAATCCGTGTTCAAAATACTCTCCACATCCGCCGTGAGGAGCTGTGCCCGTGCATCATGGGGGCGTGGTCATCATCGGATACGCCCGCGTCAGTACGCGGGAACAGCAGCTCGCGATGCAGATCGATGCTCTGAAGAGCGCCGGTTGCACCAAGATTCTTACCGATGTGGCGTCCGGGGCTGTCTCGGCTCGGCCTGGTCTCGACCTGGCTCTCGACGCCCTCGGAGAAGGCGACACTCTTGTCGTGTGGCGTCTTGATCGTCTTGGTCGCTCTCTTTCCCATCTGGTGTCGACAGTCGACGACCTTGCCGCTCGGGGCGTTTTCCTGCGCAGCCTGCATGAGGCCATCGATACGACGACTGCGGCGGGGCGTCTGACTTTCGCTATCTTCGCTTCCTTGGCCGAGTTCGAGCGCGAGCTCATCACTGAGCGCACTATCGCCGGTCTTGAGGCTGCTAGGACCAGAGGCGCTCCTATCGGTCGCCCTACCGTGTGGACCCCGGAGAAGGACGCCGCGGCCACTGCGATGCTCTCCAGCGGGGCTACGGTCACCCAGATGGCCAAGGCCCTTGGGGTCTCCCGAGCCACTATCTACCGACACGTCATTCCGGATCGGTAACGCTCGGCGTAACCTGCGGACTCTTCTACAAGAGGTACCTAGATCCTTTCACTCAGGAGCTCCACCGGGACGGCCCGCGCATCCCGGTCAAGGGACATCAAGAGATATCAAAGGGCTGATGGAGGCGTCTGTGGTGGTCGTGGTTGTGTCAGGGGTAGCGCCGTCTCGGCAACGTCGTTGCTCCGTGTGGTCCGGTACCAGCGTGTTGGAGACGATCCCATCGTCCTACTGGGCGAACAGAACCACATCCATGACATCATGATTCTATGGAGTCGTCATCTGTTGCACCCTTTGAATACGGGTGGGTGTCATGGCCTGGATCCTGCTGATAGTGGCAGCCCTGGCCGCGGCGGCGAGTGTCGATGCTCCCTCGCTTGGATACAAGGCCGCTTCGGTCGCGATCATGCTGGGAGCCTGCGCGGCCTCCGTCTATCTGGCGGACGGACCGCTATGGGGGCCGGTAGTCGCCGCTGCTGTCGGAGCTGGTACGGGCTTGATCGTCTCCGCGCTTATCGGGGGCTCCTCGTCGGACCGGGGATCGTCGCGGGGCTGATACGGCCAAGGTACCGCGGGGGCGCGTCTTCGGCGCCTCCATGCCCTCCTTAGAGCGTGGGCTCGGTCGTTCCCGCATGGTGGTGCCGGTGCGGGTGCCCTAGGGTGGTTGCGGACCTGTTGTCGAAGCCCCCTTAACCTCTTGTTCCTCATACGGGGGGTGGATTGGAGCGGATCGTGGCGAACGGATTCGGCGGCTTGCCATCCTGGGCCAGGGGAGGGCGGGCTTCCGGTGCCCAGAACGCGGGGGCTCCTGCTCCCGCGTTCCAGGGGAATCCTGCATTTCAGAACAATCCCGCGTTCCAGGGGATGCAGACTCCTGCTCCGGGGCCGGTTCCGGCTGTTCCCGACACGGAGGTTTGGGGCGACGACACTCCGGTGTTCCACGACCAGGGATCAGTCGTGCTCTCCGAATGCGGGCCGCAGAAGCGCCCTAACGGAGAGACCTATTTCCCTCGTCGTATCGGTAACTACGAGGACGTGGCCTGGATGCGTCACTGTCGCCAGGAGCGTCAGCACGTTCTGTTCTTCGGTCCTCCCGGGACGGGGAAATCGGCCTTGTCGGACGCTTCCTTTCCCGACGGCTTCGAGATGCTCGTGTGTACGGCCGACACCACCGAGGCCGACATCGTCGGCGGCTACATTCAGGATCCCTCGAACCCGATGACCTTCCTGTGGGCCAACGGACCTTTCCTGCGGTCCCTGGAGAGAGGGGTCCCCTTCATCATCGAGGAGATCGCGTTGGCCGATCCCCGTGTGCTCTCTGTGGTCTATCCGGCGATGGATGGGCGCTCCTACGTCGAGGTCCCCTCCAACCCATCGCTGGGAAAGATCCCGGTCCCCACGGGATGGAACGTGGTGGCCTCCTACAATCCGGACGTCCCCGGGGCATCTATGAGCGACGCCCTTCTGGACCGCTTCGATCACAACGTCGAGGTAACCACCGACTGGGATCTGGCCGCCGGTCTGGGCGTGGACGCCTCGATCATCCGGGTCGCCCAGGATCTCGACCAGCGGCGCCGCTCAGGGGAGATCGGCTGGTCCCCGCAGCTGCGCTCCCTATTGTCCTACCGCGATGCGGCGGCGAGCTTCGGCTACCAGTACGCCCTATCCAACCTGGTCTCCAAGACGCCGAAGATGTACAGGCCGGTCGTCGTTTCCGCCATCGAGCGGGTATTCCCCGGTAAGGCCGCAGTACGGGACAAGAACGGTGGATCTGAGCCGATCCTCCTGGGACTGGGACCCCGTTACAGCTGACCCCCGTCATGATGCCGAGGCAGCATCGTCCGACGGCTTCCGGGGTTAATTGGTCAGCGGGAGCCGGTTAGGGCCTGTTGCCCCGACGTCCGTCGGCTGGTCGGGTTTCTGCGCCTGTAGGGTTCTGACTATGAGCGCCGAGAGGTCTGTCACAGCTGTCTCTACGCCTGCTGCACTCGTGGACGCGCATGCCCGTGAGCGTGAGGCCCTGGGGGATCTCGTACCCGAGCTGCTGGTGATGAGGGATCGTGAACGGGGTTCCACGGGATCCACGTTCTACGCCGCCACCCTGGCCGCGCTGGTGGACCATCGGTGGCCGGTCACTGCGCTGGCTCGGATCGTCGGCGAGGACTACGCGAGTATTCAGGGGCGCCTGGCCGACCCCGGTGCCCGCCCCGGGCTTCTTCCCGTCAACACGGTCGTGCCCGACTACCCCGAGCAGATCCTCATGGACATGCGGGCCGCGCGGAGGGGGCCGCTCATGAACCCGGCGGTGGCCGACTTCGTGCGTCGCCTGGACTCCGTGGTCAACGGGAACCGCGACCGTTTCTCGAGATTCGGGGGCCGGGAGGAATTGTTCGACGCGCTTGCCGGTACCTACACGCGTGACGGCCTGCTCGGGATCGGGGCGGAGGCCATCCGCCGCGAGTATGACCGGGGCGTCGCCAAAAGCGCGCTGGTCAACGGCCTGGGACGGACCTACACCGCCCTGGGAAGGCGCATGAGGATGCGTCTCGAACCCGTCAACGGATGGGTCGTCCTCCACGGCCCCGAGGATGACCCCGAAGAGTTGCGGCGTCGCTACGTGTTCCGGCGGGATGCGGTCGACTATCGCAGGAGGACGAGCGCTCCGCACGTCCCGGGGAGGCCGGTGCGCCTCGACGAGGTCCCCACATCCCCATACCCCGCCGGCAGCGACCCTTTCCGGATGATGCGGGCCGGCGTCTGCTAGTTTCCCGCGCACCAACGGGGCCGCTCGGTCGATTCCGCTTCCGGGACGATCACCGATGTCATCGTCCTTCATAGAGAGAATCTCTGATATCGGAAAATCGAAGTATTATAGTTTTTTCATTTCACAGTACCATGGTGTCATCATGTGATTGTACTGATCATGCGGTTCTTGACGGCTCCGGGACACCTCGAGTCTCCTGACCGCGCCGGGGCGATTCCCTGTCGACGGGTTTTGTAGATCGTGCTGCGGACTCGGGAAGGGGTCAGCTGATGGTCCCATCCTCGGCGAGGGTGAGGCCGTGGTACTCCAAGAGCTTGTGGGTGGCGGCCTTCTGATCATCGGTCGTCGGGTCGCCGGCCATGGCGGTGATGGCTCTCTCCATCCAGTCGCGCAGGCTGGTTCCGGCCTCTTTCGCCTTGCGGACGGCTACTGAGGTGATGGTGGGGTCGATGCGCACGGTGAGCGCGTCCCGGGGCGGTTTGGAGGGGACGTGCCCCGACCTGTCCAGGGTGATGCCGTAGCGCTTCGGGTTGAGCACCATGTCCTCGCGGATGGGCCGCGGGTAGGGCGGGATGATGCTCTTACGGGGGGCCTTGTCCCGCCCTCCGGCCAGGTGGGCGTCGAGCGACAGGTTGATCCATCGGGATCGCAGGAGGGGTAGGCCTGCGTCGATCCAGTCGGCCCTGCGGGCCCTGTCGACCTTCTCCTGGGTGGAGAGGGGCCAGCTGATCGACTGGTGGATGGCCGTCTCGTTGCGTTCGCGGCTGATACCGGCGGCGAAGATGGACGCCCTCGTCTGCGGGTCCCAGGAGGCGGCCTCCTCGAGGGTGAGGACAATGAAGTCGTCCAGGCTCATGCCGCCCGCGGCGGCCTCGGAGCGCGCCGCTCGGTAGATGGAGGACTGGATGTTCGCGCTGATGCGCGTCCGTTCCCTGTGGGGCGTCGGGGTCCTGGAATCGTCCGTGGTGGTACGCATTGCGAGAGGCCTTCGCTGGGTGGTGGATGAGGGGATCTGTTCCCCTTATGCCTTTATTGGGACAGGTTACACCAATTTTGCTCATAAAGAGTCAACCATTTAGGTGTAAACCGTGTATGCACTTAGTTTACTGTTTTGTTATGTGCGAGCTGAGTGTCGATCGCCGTCCACACGGCGTTGAAGGACGCTTCCGGACCCTGCACGCCCTGCCTATTGAGGGCGGTTCGGGCCTGAATGCTGCCGGGGGCTGCCAGGATGATGGCCACGAGCTTGTTCTCGGGGGTGGTGACGGTGATCCTCGCCTGATCGGTGAGGCTCCCGTCGGTCCCGGCAATCGGCGCCCATGAGGCGACCAGGCCGGCGGACCTGGCCCGTTCCCCCACCTCCCTGTAGATTCCGGCGGCTCCGGCGCGGTTGAGCGGGTGGGTGTCGAGGTAGTCCTGACCGAATCGTCCGTGCTCGGCGGGGTCGGGGGAGGGGCCAGTGTGATCGGGGCAGTACAGGGCACCGTTCCTCGGGCATGTGTAGTCCCCCTCGGCCCGGCAACCGTTGTAGGCGCATCGGGGCGATCCAGAGAGGGAGGCCGGCACCTCCCCGGCGTGCGGGAGGGACGCCCAGTCGTCGGGAGAGGTGTCGTCATTGCTGCTGACGGGTCGGAGAGTCGAGGGGAGCGCGTCCTCGGGCTGGGGCTGTTCCCATGCATCGGGGACTCCGTTGTTGTCGAGGTCCTCCATGGCTGCGATGCGCACGCGGGCGGCGTCGCCGTCGAACATACCGGCTCCCGGCTGCCGGTTGCGGGGCAGGTATCTGTCGAGTGTGCCGGTGTTGCTGTTCCCCCCGAACCAGTACGCCTGGAATCTCTTGACAGGTTGCCCCGTGGCCATCTGCACGTAGCAGCGTCCCGGGATGGGGTGCTCGATCACCTCGCCGCTGGGGGAGGTGGATCTGCGGGTGGTGGGCATGTAGGGCATCTCGCTGCCGGCAACGCTGAAGAACCCCTTGCAGGCGACGTCGTCGAGGCGGCCGGCCATGATGCGTACAGGCGCCATGCGGACGCGGGTGGAGCCGATCTCGGTCATCTTGGCCTCCTGGGAGATGATGATGACGTGGATGCCGACGTTCCTGGCCTTGCGCTCCCACAGGCTGGTCATGAACAGGATGTGCGCCCGGGCTGCGTTGTCCCGCTTGATCTGCTCTGCCTCCCGGCCCTGAGCGGTCTCCTTGCCGGTGTGGTCGAGGAACTCGTCGAGGACGACGAGTACGGGCGAGAGCCGGTGGGCGGCCTTGACTGCGTCGGGAAGCTCCAACCAGTTGGAGCAGTCGCTGTAGGAGGCCAGGACCTCCTGCCTGCGCCTGTGCTCGTCCTCGATGAGGTCGCAGTGTGAGGCCATGACCTCGAATCCGCTGATGTCATCGCCCTCGGCATTGGTCCCATCGGCGTTGCCCCGGGAGCACAGGACTCCGGGGCGACCCGCCCACCTGCTGGCTAGGGGACCCTTGGGATCCAGGATATGGGCGCTGCCGTGGAGGGCGGGGTCCCACGGCATCGTCTTGAGGACGTTCTGGGCGATGATCGGCTCGATGGCGGTGGTCTTCCCCGCACCGGTCGCCCCGACCACCAGCGCGTGGTTGGAGGGGTTGACTAGATCCAGTCGCTGGACGCTGTCGGGGTGATCGATCGACTCCCCGATGTAGAAGCCCATGGGGTTGTCGTTGTCGACGTCGCCGTTCCATATCGCTGAGACCGGGTAGCGGGCGGGGCTGACGATGGCCCCGGATCCGTTCGGCTTGCGGGCGACGTGCCAGCCGGAGCGTCGTGGGTACTTAGCGGTCAGATTGGCCTCGAACTCGGTCCACGCCTTGTTGTCCGTCACCGACAGGTCGCCGGGGGCCATGACCTCGAAGACCCTGGGGATGATCGGGGTCCCGTCCCTGGTGGTGTCCCACTCGATGACCCTGACCGCCTTCCATCCGGTTGTCAGGTTCAGCCAGGTGGCCAGGCTCATCAGGGCCCCCTTGGTGCGCGGGTAGTGAAGGGTGGCAGCGGCGATCCGGCGAATCCCCTCGGCGGCTCCCCGCTGCATCTGGGTCAGGAACCTCTGCCGTCCCCCGATCACGCCCCACCACACGGCCACCGGGAGCAGGGATCCCGCGGGCCGCAGCCACCCGTCCGGGGCCACGGGGGAGAAGGGCAGGAACACGACGGCCGCAAGGGCCAGTACGGTGATGGCCCACTGCGCGTATCTCCACCACCGGTTGTCTCGGTAGATGATCGCGTCCGCCCAGCCCCGGGCGCGCCCGGAGACCAGGGGCGGCAGGAGGGGGCGGGCCTTGGCCCTGGCCTCCTTGGCCCCGGCGCCCTTGGCGCGTGCGCGCTGGTAGCGCACCACCTGGATGATCGGGTGGGAGACGGGAACGGCCAGCAGGGAGGCGATCCACACAGCCAGTCCGGGACGACCGATCACATAGGCGGGGGCCAGAACCAGTGCAGCGGCGCACAGCACCCATACCGCGGGCATGAGGGTCATTGCGATCCAGCGCTGACGCGCCCGTTTGCCCTCCTCTGCCCCATCCGTTCCGGTACCAGCGACCTGACGGGATGCCGCCTTCGTCTTGCTCAGGAGGGGGAGGGTGCGCATGTTCTCCACAGTAGGGCACCCCCAGACCTCTTATCCGGTGCCTCTGCAGGGATCGCGCTAGCGGGGGCGCGCGCTTGGATAGGGTCGAATCCGCTCGGTCCGCCAGGGACCACGAGGAAGGGGGCTCCGACATGATGGGCTACGGCCACGCCGCTATGGGGGCGGCCGGTTTCCTCGCTCTGACCTCGTCCAGCTCCCTGGCGCTGGGGATCGCGCCCCAGCCCCTGCCTGTCGTGGCCGCCGGCGCCCTCCTGACCGCCGGTGCAGCCCTACTGCCCGACCTCGACCACCACGACGGCACGATCGCCA
>ERZ773043.578-NODE-578-length-21333-cov-9.903562_pt1 | contig 21333 bp, 20 predicted proteins | sample MGYA00580636_ERZ773043 | MGnify/ENA primary metagenome ERZ773043 (study PRJEB29015, sample SAMEA2737992) | human oral metagenome | biome: human oral; feature: human-associated habitat; material: dental | place: China | collected 2065 ...
TCGAAGAACTCGCCGACATCTACTACCGCTGCCTCACCGTCCTCGGACACGAGCCCGCGACCATTCCGGCGGACGAGCTAAAGAAGTGGAAGTATCCGACTGTTTAGGAGGAATACAATGAACACCAACATTCTCGACATGGAAACCCTCGCTCTCGACGAAGAGGAGCGCGCGCTCGTCATCATCGATCAAACAAAACTCCCAAACAAAGCCGAATACCTCCGCCTCAAAACGCAGGGCGAAATCTGGACGGCAATTCGTGAACTGCAGGTACGCGGTGCCCCCGCCATCGGCGACGCCGCTGCCATCGGCATCTACCTCGCTGCCCTTGAGATCGACACCGACGATTACGTCGAATTCGCGCGGCGCTTTCACGAAGCCGCCGACTACCTCAACTCCTCCCGCCCCACCGCCGTCAACCTCTCATGGGCGCTGAACCGCATGGAAAACATTGTGAAGACCAACAAAGGAAAAGCCGTCCCCAAGATCCGTGCACTCCTGCGCGATGAAGCCCTCCGCATCAAGCAGGAGGACATCGACATCTGCAAAAAAATAGGCGAGCACGCGCTCACCCTTGTAAAGCCCGGATACGGGCTCCTCACCCACTGCAATGCCGGACAGCTCGCCACCGCCAAATACGGCACCGCAACCGCCGTCATGTACCTCGGTCACCAAAAAGGCTACCACTTCAAAATCTACGCCGACGAAACGCGCCCTCTCCTGCAGGGCGCACGCCTCACCGCGTATGAACTCAGTGCCGCCGGCATGGATGTCACCCTCATCTGTGACAACATGGCAGCCACCGTCATGAAAAACGGCTGGATTGATGCCGTCTTCGTCGGCTGTGACCGTGTCGCCGCCAACGGCGATGTCGCCAACAAGATCGGCACATCTGGTGTTGCCATCCTCGCCAAACACTACGGCATTCCCTTCTACGTCTGCGCCCCAACCTCCACCATCGACCTCTCCACTCCCACAGGCAGCGACATCCATATCGAACAGCGCCCCCATGAGGAAGTCACCGATATGTGGTACAGCGAGCGCATGACCGCAGACGGCGTAAAGGTGTATAACCCCGCGTTCGACGTTACCGATCACGAGCTCATTACGGCGATCGTGACGGAGGAGGGGATATGGAAGGAAGGCAGACTGCAGGAATCATTGCTAACATAAAGGCTGTCAGATTAGCGCAATTTTTTCATTCTATCAAGGAGGCAAATCGGACGCCTAGCGGCACTATACGAAAAATCAAGTGTAAGAAGAGTGGCTGAGATAGCCGTTCTGAATTCATCAGTACTTCCCCAGCTATAAAGCCTCCATCATACGGCAGATATCCTTCATCGCCTTAGAATCCCAATCCCACGCTCCTGCTTTAGCGGCTTCACCAATCTTCATCCCGACGTATTTGTTCTTTACAGACAGATATGCATGCACTCTGGATTTATGTTCATGTGACAACTTTTCTATCTGTCTCGCAGTGTCCAAAAATCCATTCACCGCGTCCATATATTCATCATCTACTACTGTTTCAATGCACAAATCCTCCAAAGTCCCATGGCTTGCTCCCATGTGAGGCAACAATATAATTCCTACACGGATTTTCTGACCGGACGGCATATCGCCCGAACAAAAACGATATGAATCTTCAGGGCAAGGAAAATGATGTTCTCTAAGAGCTCCTCCAATACTCCTCATCGCATTGACAGCAGATTGCTCTGCATCTCTGACAATCAAAAGGCTGCGTATTGTGTGGAAATGCTCCAGTTTTTTCCACGTTCCAATAAAGGCAGTTAAATCTTTAATTCCGCCAAAATCGACCACTTGGACATTGTCAATCTTATATGCTTCAAGTGCCTGGATAAAAAAATAATACGCATCACGTCCTTCCACCAAAATCTGCTTGTTATATTTTATTTGCAGTCTCTCCCGCTCCACCTCACCGAACCTCCATATCCGACCTCGTTGCCAGGCTCATCTCATTTCCAGAAAACCTTTCTGCACCCCCGACCCCCTCAGCTCTCTGTTCTAAACGAAAATAAGCACAATCATCAGAAGAGTCTTCCATACCGGCGCTATAATCTGCGAGTGCCTTGATACATTCATAACTATGAGTTGTTGCAATGATTTGACATCGAAACTCTCTTGCAATGCTCCCTATTTTTTTCCAAAAATCATGGAGTACTGAGTAATGTATCCCATTTTCGATTTCGTCAATAAAGACAACCCCCCCTTCCAGCTCGATGATGCGCAAGATAAAAGATAATACCCGGCCAATCCCATCCCCCATCAGGCGTACAGGAATCTTTCTGGCTAATCCTATATCGGCATAAATAACGCCTTGCCCATTTTCAACGATAACGGAAACATCTCTGACTCTTTCATCAATTATTTGCAGAGTTCTGATGACGATATCCTTTCTGTTCAGCCTATCTATATTGCTAAGCCTTTCGGCATCATCATCAGTATTTCGAGTTCCAAGGAATATAACAGATTGGACTTCCTCTGGGAGCCTGTCTTTATACTCCATCCCGATATTTCTTCCCCGCATCATGGCAAAATGTTCATGCTTTGATTCGTCATTGCGATAAGCCAATTTTATTGCCGGAATCGGACCAAGGATATTGGACGTTTGATTTTCTGGAATATCTTCATCTGCAAGGATTACCTGCGTCTTATGTTCTTTTATATAGCTCAGTTCCAAATGCTCCTTTTGTATTGCCCGCCCTTCTAAGTCACGAACAATATCGATTTCTATCACTTTCTGCATGTCGAACTGATAAAACAGATGTCGCCATATCTCCTCGGAGAGTTCCTTCTGAAAATTCATGCTCCGAAACCCCAGCTGCTGCAGAAACGCAATTGGGCTATAGCGAGAAAAGAACAAGAACAGAGCCTCTAGAACCGCTGTCTTTCCAACACAATTCCTCCCCCCCAACAAGGTTATGGGAGCCATCCCCTTGATTTCTATATTCCGAAATCCCTTGAAATTCTTTACGCAAATTTCATGTACCACGACGACAACCACACTTTCTTTGAATGAATGATAGGTGTTTTGAAAACATATCATTTTCAGTAACGTCAGTCCTGAGTCAGAGCAAAAAACATCCATATGTTGCAACTCTTATTGACGATAGCAGAACAAAAAGATATACCAAGACGATGGGGCTGAACTTATCAGCACTTTCTTGAAGCATTCCTTACAGATTCTCTTTATACCACTGGATCGCTTCCTTGATCCCCTTTTCGAAATCGTACTCCGGTGCATAGCCGAGATTCTTGCAGATCTTCGAGATGTCCGCCCCACTGTGGCGGATATCCCCCTTGCGCTCAGGGCCAAATACAGGCTTCAAGTCCTTCTCCAACAGTGCACTGAGCACCGTATACATCTCATTGAGGCTTAATCGCTTTCCAGAGGCGACATTATACGCCTCCCCCGCCGCCTCGTGCGGCGCGACGCACGCAAGGAGATTCGCCTGCACAACATCCTCCACATAGACGAAGTCACGCGACTGCTCCCCATCGCCGTTGATCATCGGCGGTTCATCGCGGAGCAAACACTCAATGAACTTTGGAATCACCGCCGCATACGCACCGTTCGGATCCTGCCGCCGACCATACACATTGAAATAGCGCATCCCGTAGCAGTCCAGCCCGTAGTGCATCGTATACTGATATGCATACTCCTCCGCAGCAAACTTCGTCACCGCATATGTTGAAAGCCGATTCCCGACAATCTCCTCTCGCTTCGGCATCGTCTCGTCATCGCCATAGACCGCAGCACTCGACGCATAGGTGAACTTCTTCACCCCGTTTTTCGCCGCTGCCTCCATCATGTTGACCGTACCAACGATATTCGTCAGCGTATAGTCCACCGGCTGCTCAATGCTCTCGGGTACGCTCACCGCCGCTGCCTGATGCAGTACATAGTCCACGCCCTCGCATACGCGCATGCAAAGCGCCGCATCCCGAATATCACCCTCGACGAACTCGAACTTCGGATGGTCCCGAAATCCCGCGATATTCTTCGCATATCCCGTCGACAGATTGTCCAACACACGAACCCTATGCCCTATCGACAGAATCGCCTCACACAGGTTCGAGCCTATGAATCCGGCACCACCAGTCACGAGGAACAATCTATTTTCGGGAAGGCTAATAGTCAGATAATACATAGTGCGTCTCTTACTCCTTAAAGTCAAAAACACATGTCTGACATGACAATCATCATAAAAATTCTCATTGGACATCCTAGACGACAGTAATCGTACCTATAGAGCTATATTGTTCAAACCTCGACGAATTCTTTGATATGAACATACGAGCTCTTTATTTATACTACGTTATTTTAATGTTTTAATTTTTTTAATAGAGGCAATAACACGTTCACTAAATTTTTCTTGAGAAAAATACTCTGATCTCTTTCGCGCTTTTTCTATTAAAGCTTCGCACAAGTGGTCATCTGTCCATAATCGCTTAATTGTTTCCATTATTTCAGGAATGCTATCCGGTGAAAAAGTTAATCCCGCATCACCAATTTGCCATGGCATAGCATATACTCGCGATACTGCCACAGGACATCCCATAGCCATTCCCTCTAACGGAGGAATATTCGTCGGCCCGAAAAAAGTCGGCATAATCATAGCTCGCGCTCGTTGATACAGCACTCTCATAAGCGAATCAGAAACATACCCCAATATCTGCACATTCTGTACCAAATCTAGTTTTTTAATCAGGTTTACTGTCGATTCATATCCATTTTTTTTAGAACCAACCAATACCAATTGAACTGAAAGTCCTTGTTTTTTCAAGTCTGCCACAGCCTGTATCAAATTCCGATGATTCTTATGTTCCCAAAACTGTGCAGGATAAAAAATAAATTTTGATGGTAAGACCACATCTTTCGGTAACTGATCATCTTTCTTCTCAAAAAGATACTGTGGTGGAGCAAAAGGAATAATCTCGATCTTTTCTTGATATTGCTCTCCATAGGATTCAAGAACTTGACGTTTTCCAATCTCTGAATCAACAAAAATAGCATGTGAAGCTTTACAAATATTTCTATATATAAATTCTCTCCATCTTATTTCTTTCGGTGTCGCAACTTCTGGAAACTTCTCATAGCGATGCATTAAATCGTGTATAACACCTATGGATTTTGTCTTTATAGAAGCTCCAATCATTTCTTGTGACGGAAAAATAATTAAATCTAATTTTTCATCGTCAAATTGCCTTGAAAACCTGCTCAAACCTGCTATTTTCTCACGAATATCTGCTAAGTCACAGAATCCATATAGTGCTAGTATTATAATGATTGCGCTCACAACATCAAAGAGTTTCCTTCTTGAATAAACTTTCTTGTAGGAAAAATGGAATCTCTCCAAGTACTCTTTCCACGAATCATTTGTAAAAAAAACATGTATCTGAAAGGACTCTTTGGAAAGGTCATTCAACGCAGACAAAATCGATTGATTATACTGAAATGCCCCTCCCGCATATGGGGCTGTTCCCAAATATACTCCGATTTTATACATATTTCTCCCATCTTTTTTTTACTACAAAAGCACTTCCCCATGTATCTTTCCCTAGGTGTGCACCTGTCATAAATTCAAATGCATCCACAAGGGTAAACCCACATTTTTCGAGAATTATCCTCAATTCATTAATAAAAAAGTAGCGCATAACATGTTTTTCTTTGATCACATGTATCTTATTGGTTTCCTTATCCTTAATATAAACTTCGTAATTGACTTCAACGATATTTTCGTTTTCTCGTAAGGTTGGTTCGGCAATACGTGTAACTTCTACTTTCTGGTTTTCCATGCGCTTAACGCGAAGCTCAGGTTTTAGTGTTAGAACGGCAGGTCCATACCAACAATCAAATAAAAAGACACCATCATTTTTTAAGTTTTGATAAATATTTTGAAAAGCTTTTTCCAATAATACATCCGTTGATTGGTAGCTTATTACATGAAATAACGCTGTAATACAATCAGCTTTCTGCTGTAACTGAAAATCTTGTAAAGTTGCCCGTTGAAATGCTAGCTTTGAATTCCCAACTGCTCGTTTCAAAGCCTCTTCCAACATATCCTGGCTCATATCCACACCGAATACTTCATAACCATATTTCGTTAAAAGTTCAGCATGACGCCCCGTTCCACATCCCAGATCGGCAAGAGTTTCAGCATCTGGTATATATTTTTTTAAAACATTGTTGATATAGGTTGCTTCTCCTATATAGTCTTTATCTGTATATAACAGATCATAATAATAGGCATATTCATCAAAAACCATTATTTAACACTCCTTAGCACTTTTTTTATCTTGTCAACAACATACTCTTGATCCGAATCTGTCAGATTTAATCCACTCGGTATATAAAATCCACGACGTGCTAGACGTTCACTATTCGGATATTGTTCTCGTGAAAAAAGACGCATCTTTTTAAAGACAGGCTGTTCATGCATTCCCCAAAAGAAACCTCTACAACCAATTCCTTCATCATTGAGTCTCTTCATAAATATGTCTGCATCTATTGGAACATCATCCCCTAAGACCAAGCCATATACCCAGTATATATTTTCTGCGTAATCTGTCCGTTCCACCGGCTTTTGCAAACCTTCTACGTCTTGCAATAAGCGATTATAAAGATGTCCAATATGACGTTTTTTCTTAACTGTTTCGCCAATACGTTCTAGCTGGGCGCATCCAATAGCAGCCTGCATATTGGTCATCCGAAAATTATATCCCAACTCCTCATGAATATATCTTTTTTTAGAGTTAAAAAATAAGTTTCGTATCGATTGACACCGTTCTGCTAACTCTTCGCTATCAGTTAGCACCATTCCTCCTTCCCCACATGTAATATGTTTATTGGGATAAAAACTAAATGTGCTAATGGTTCCTAAACTGCCGCATGGGCGATTCTTATATGTCTGCCCATGCATTTCTGCTGCATCTTCAATAATTGTTAAATGATATTTTTTTGCCAATGCAAATATAGGATCCATATCAACAGGAAGTCCATAAATATGCACAACCATTATGGCACGTGTCCGCTTCGTAATTTTAGCCTCAATATCTTCTACTTTCATATTCCACGTATCTAAATCTGCATCTACAAGCACAGGAGTCGCTCCTGCACGAACAATAGGTGCGGCACAGGATATAATTGTAAAATCTGGCATGATTACTTCATCTCCCACGCCAAGATGCAACGCCATAATGGCAGTATCAAGAGCCACAGAGCCGTTAGAAACTGCTATTCCATATTTTCTCTTGGTTAATGCAGCCATTCCATCTTCAAACTTTGTAACAAATGGACCTTCAAATGAAATCCAGTTGGTATCAAGGCATTCGTCAATATACTTTCTTTCGTTCCCATCTAAAACTGGTTCATTAACAAGTATTTTTCGCATCATTTTTCCTCCTCAATCTTTACATCTTCATCTGCTATTCCAACAAATCTTGTTTTATCTCCATCGCCTGCATAAGGCCCTTGTTTAATTTCAAACATTTCAACAGACTCCAAAACCTTGAAGCCATGTCCTCCGGAAGCAAGTAAAATCAAATCTCCCGTACTGAGAATGCGGCTTTCAAAGTAGCGTCTCTCGTTGTCATAGAAGTCAACCCGAAGTTTTCCTTTCCTAAGAACAAGCACCTCCTGGGTATAATGAACCTCACGGACGACCTTATTATGCAGATGAGGTTCAATCAAATGGCCATCAGGATGCTGCATATATGCAACTTGTTGTGATAAATCATTCGGTGTAAAAAATGAGATGCCGGCTTTCGCATACTCATGTCGAATAATGATTGCAAGCAACTGATCATTCTTACGAATTTCTTCTATAAGCATGTGCACACCTCCTTAAATTTAGTCATATAAAGTTCTAGTAAAAACAATTATATAGTTTTCCTCTAAACACAATTTAACCACCAAATGTTATACGCGCAAATGCATCTACCAAGCTATTCGGCGTCGCGTTATATATAATGCATTTTTGTTTTTTTGCATAGGCATCAAGAAACATATACTGACGAAATACACGAGCATCACATTCTAGTTCTTCTGCAATACTTATTGATCTTCCCCATGCATCTATCAGTCGCCTCTTATTTTTTTCACCATAGCAATGCGAATCATTAAAATATGCTCGATTCTCTTCATCAACCTCCAGCTCCTTGACCCAGTTCGTCTCCGCACCTAGAAGAACGATTTCCTTATATCCCTTGCAAATTCCGTAATACACGGCTGCTATCAAGACAGTCTGTGCTCCTGGAGCGCAAAGTTGTTTCTTTAAAAAATAATTTTTGAGAAAAGGCCATCCTGAAAATTCCACCGTGTTCAAGTATCGCACATGAATGGAAAGGCGGCTAACACGTTCTCGTAAATACTTGCTCTGCTGAAAATAGCGTGGCAGAATTAATTCCATTTCCCAATCTACGCTCTCTAACGCCGCCCATGCAGCATCAATCCGTTGTCTTATATCTGCAATCAATATCTCAGGATCCGAAGCGCTGACGGGATCCATGATGCAATAATATCTTGGCTTGATTGAGAAAAACCACTCTGTAGCGGAAAACTGGTTGACACAAAGCACATCATTCGATCGAAAAACATCCTCGCTCTCCTGCAACTGCTTGCCTAAAGAGGGCCCATTACCACAGACAATCAGCCGCTTTTCGCCATTTTCCTGCGGAATCTTTTCGTATTTACTGTGGTATAATATGCGCAATGTACTCATCAATGAGCGTAGGGCTAGAAGCAAATGCCGCGCGACCACGCGAAGCATCCTGTAGATCGTTCGCAACAAATTTCTCTCCTACCGTTTCTTTTCCTCGATTAGGCGTACCATATCTCCAACATTCTTCATTCCTTGAAGCTCCGCAAAGGAAAACTTCACAGAAAATGCAGACTCTACCTCAGAAGCAATGCGTATCTGCGCTATCGAATCCCAGTCCTCGATATCATTCGCACTTGTCGACTCGTTGATCTGTAGCGTCACATCATCAAAAATATCGCGCAGAATCGCTTCAATCGTCTTCAATGTATCCATGTTACTCTTCCTTTTCAACAATTTCAATCAAGCCACCATTTTTGTGGTAAAAAAAGGCAACTTGTTTGTTATCTATGGCAGGTGCAGGCATTGGCGGAACCGTCAAAATCCAACCAAGTTGTTGAAGTTCTGCACTCTGTACAGCAATATCTTCTGCCTGATAGCAAATATGGTATGGATTCACTCCTCCTTTTTTCAAAACATTCCAACATACGGATGATTCATCCCAGGGCGCGACCAGTTCAACACAGTATGCACCGTTTTGCATGAAGCATATATCTACGCGACGTTCCTCATCACGTGTAACATCACTGCACTGTCGATACCCCAAAGTCGCAAATTTTTTGACAGCATCAGCCACGTCCTTGACAATATAGCCGATATGATGAACCTCCATCAATCCACCTCTGCTTCCTTCACCATAATAAAATGTCTTTGTACAGGAGAAGGGTCCTTCGCAGCCATATCATGTACCCAAACGGTTGCACCGGCTACATCTTCCAACAACGAAAAACCATGAAGGCCATAAAAGTCACGTACCATGCCATTCTTCTCTGTCGGATAATAATAACCGATTAGTTTCTTCCCCCCTGCCAAGCGAGTTCTTGCGAAAAGGACCTCCATCATAGCCTCCTCCATGCCTCGCTTCAATACGCGGCAGCTCATTAACCAGAGACGGATATGTACGTCGCCCCCCTCTTTTTCCGCAATGATTACACTCACCAGACCATTATCCCCAAACCGATCCTGCAGCCTACCATACAGGGTGATGTAACGCGAATCCTGCGCCATACGTTCAATGTCAGCCCGTGTATATCGGAAAGTCGTCAGATTGAATTGATTTGACTTATTCGTCAATTGGGCAATGCGATCATAATAAATTGGTTGAAAGGATGCAATCTCTGCCCGCATATCAAGAGATTGTAAAAAATCCTCATATGAATCCAGTGATGCTTCGAGTTCTACGCGTTTTTTGTTTTCACGGTAAGCCTCACTTCGTTTCCGATCATCTTCGGAGATGGCGATCGGCTCGAAATATCCGTTCCACTCAAGCGCGCGGATATAGCTTACAACGTCTCCTCCTGTTACCTCCGGAACGGCGACTTCCGGAACCCCCTGCCGCACAATCGCACGCTCTGCCGGATTGTCGTCGAGGAATACCAAGCTGTCCAATCCGATGTTGAGTTGCCTCGCAATTGCTCGGATGTTTTGATCCTTTGGCCCCCAATTCGCTTGAAAAGCGACAAAATCATCTAGCTGAAGGACGGTATCCGGATGAGAAAATCCCGATTTCGCCACAACTTCCTCATTCTTCGAGCAAACAGCAAGCAAGACGCCTCGTTCCTTCAAGGTGAGCAAATAACGTTGAAAGGCCGTATAGGCCTCCGCCTCGGGCGTCTCTTTCCCGATCTGTATACCTTCCATTCCATCATCGCCAATGATGCCGCCCCAAAGCGTATTGTCGAGATCGAGCACCAAGCACTTCTTCGTCTTTCCCAAGACAGCCTTAACTACATTCGCCGCATGCAGTGCAACAAAAGGCATTGACTCATAGCGAATTGCGAGCTTGTATGCACTATATTGGGATAAATCAAACCATTGCTCCATTCCTAAAACGGATGCCAAATAGTGTACGTCATGGACATACATACCGGCGTGTGTCAGAGCGTATGCCGCGATCTGTGCATTCAGCGATTCAATGGTATTACGCCATCCGCTCCAAAGCACCGCATCCAAACTCCCGAGCGGCAGATAGGCGGGCATTTCAAAGTTATTTTGAATAATTACAGCATGATAGCGGGCAGCCAGCCCATCCCAAATGCTTTGATAGCGCGTATATTCCCGACTGATTCGAGCGTCCGCCTCTTCTTTTGTTTCAAATACGCTCGGCTGTTCTTTCAGGTTCACGCTCGTCGTAAAAACAAAAATGATATCCGGAGCGAACGCCGAAAGATCATCATTTGGGAAAACAGCCTCTTCGTAATACTGTGCGTACTCCGACTCATAGAACACAGGTTTAACACCCGCATCCAGCAGGAACAATTCTAAGAAATCACGAAACATATTCGTCGTCGAGCCGCCAAGAATTGCGATCCGCTTCTCCAACAACACAACATCTTGTTCCAAAAGCTCCCGCCGAATCGCCTTCTGCTTCTTTCGCAGCATTGCTACGTCAAAGGGATAGGTCAACAGGTTCATGTGTCACATCCGTCTTTCTTCCAATGTGCGCCAGTAAACGAAATCATGTGTCTCGCATGATTTGATTCTATATCATGCGCCAAGACAGCATAGGCTTCCTTAAGGCGAGAAAGCCAAATCGACATATATGGATTGGGAACATTCTCAAACGCCCCTGTTTCCAAGCACCATTGATCCATATTCGGGTGAAGCTCTACTGCACGATCATCCAAGTAGCGTACATACATAGAATACATGCGCTGCGAATGATGTCCATCGGCATCAATATACTCCCCATGGAATTCCTTACAGAAGCGGTAGTCAACTCCGATTGTTTCCTCCACATAGTGCATGAAGGTAAAGCAACTCCGCGCATTCAACATGAGCATCTTGGAACCATTATGATAAAAATAATCGAAAGGAGTATCACCCGCAAAGGAATTGGCATCCTTCTTAGCAACAAGCATCTCTTTATCCTTGCCCCAAACAGCAAATGAGAAAAGCGCATGGCGCGTACGCGTAAAGTCCGCTCGATCAAGTGCAACCTGGCTCAGAGAACCAACCTCTGACTTTGTCCTTCGGTAGTCGAACGGAATGCCTTTACAGAACTTCCAGTTGTATGTTGGAAAAAGGAGTGTCCCCTCTGGTCCGACCTTTTCCTGCATACAGTCAATCAGGCGGTCCATATCGAATACTTTCCCCTCACGATAGGCAAGCCAACACAAATACGTCACATCAGACGCAACAAGAACGCTATCGCCTCGATCTATAGAAAGATATTTCGCCAATTCTTCGGGTGCAATATAAGACTCCACTCCATTCACTCCCATCATATCATACTACATAGCTTTGATAAGACCTTCTCGGAGCAGCTTATCCACAACAGGAATCAGTTGACTAACCGGAACGTCGATTATGTTGCTGACATCAATCAAGTCATTTCTTCCATCTGCATAGGCAATGAAATTTGTCATACTCTTTACGGCATCATAGCTTCCCTTTTGACTGACTGTCGGATACAGCCCTCGTTTGCCGAGCTGAGGCTCGCAAAGACACTGTATCTGGTACTTCTGATTATATTCCAAAGCCTCAATCATGTCACGATATACGTCATACGCACCATACAATCCACTTGGCGATATTAGTCCCATATCATCCTTACTCGTATGATATTCTGGATATTCGCCATACTTGGATCGGCACACGGCACAAACAGGCAGGTCTACCCCCGGCGCATTGTATTGGCGCTCATCTGATCCACGCCACAAAAAAGAATACTGCCTGTATTCAGGATAGCAAAATGACAAAACATTCTTCGCCACCTTGTCTGCGAGTGTATCACCATATCTTGAGGCAACGTAGGAATATGTTCTGTCATCTCCCACACACGAGATGTTGAATCCCGCACGAACACGTTTCTTCATTTCTGGCAGATGCTGACTCAAATAGGTGATTGCACCAATTGTCTCTGGAATGAAAATGATACGGTAGTTGTATCGACGATGAGTTTTTTCCAACAACCATTTTGCAAGATAAACTGTAACAGCAGGACCAGAAAGCTCGTTATTCGCCATGGAGGGATGGCAGACGTAGGTTGAAAGGAAAATCTCGTCCTCTTTTCCCTCTGTCGAAGGAATCAAGATCTCCCCATATGTCAGACTACCATCCTTCAGTTCGCTGTCAATATAGATATGATATGTGTCCTCCGACAACGCATCCTTTTGATTCTGCGTCATACAGAATCCATATCGTCCCTTGTAATAACTTGTAACGTAAGGAACAGCATCCGGCTGGTCAGGTTGTGTATGAATCAATGGCAACAACTCTGCCAAAGGCACTTTCCGGTCCACGGGCAACGAATATCCCATGACATGCAGGTTCGTCTCTTGAAAATCAAGGATCTTCTCGGCTTTGCTGTTCTTAATCCATGCGTCACGGATATTCCATTCTTTCGGCACTGTCCAGTCAAAGACCTGTGTTCCCGTAGGAACTTCACGAAGTATCATAGAAGGGCAAATCTCTTGCAGGGCTTGAAGTGTCTGCCGAACCCCATTACCCGTGATGCTGCGGCAGAGGGGAAACAACTTGGCACAAAGAGTATACATATCTTGTCCAAAATTTACCATCTGACATCCCCCATCTCGATACACCTATTTCATCTCTTTAAAGATACACTCTTTCAATATATGCCGGAATCGTCTTCCAGTTTCTTAAATAGGCCGAATAGATACGATGATTACCATCATCTGCAAGATATCTTCCATCCCCTAAGTCCAGCAAGGGAACAGGAACTACGATTCTATCTGAATCTCGCCAAAACAACATTGCCAGCCTTGCTGGCAATGGGCGAGGCTCGTACTCATCATACTCCCCATCAAATTCGTGAAATAACCACGACTCTCCATATATACAACTAATCTCTATCTCTTTTTCGTAACTTCCACCTACTGGACGCTGTGTTTTTGTAGGATTTGGTTTAGATAACATCCGATTCAACGGAAACTGTGGCAATTCGCGATGATGTCTCCTAAAAAACATCTCTACCTCTTGTTCCGAGCGAAATGCACGCATTTTCTCTAAATATTTTTTCCTAAACAACTCCACTGAATCACGCATAGTTCACCTCTTTTAAATTTTTGGAAAATCCTTTACCAAATCCCATTTCATGATAGAATCCTTTTGTATTTGCCTTCCTGCAACCTTTCCCAACAACATTGGCAAATCATGCGGTGAAATACCTGTTCCCGGACGTTTAAAGGTAAGCATATCCTCCGTCAAAACAGTCCCTTCCGAAATATCCACTGCCGCGACAATGGAGCGGCGTGCATTTTCACGTGCTGCTTGTTCAGAAGGAAGGGCCTCCAGATTCGCTGTCCCCTTCAGACAATCTATGTGCTCGATTGCCGCTAGGATTTCCTCCGCATCATGCGAATCCATCGCATGGTAATGATCATTCCCCTGCAATGTCTTGTCCAGCGTGAAATGCTTCTCCACCACTGTCGCGCCTAAGAGATATGCTGTTTTGAGCACATCGTACGACGCATCCGGCTTCGTATGATCTGAGTATCCTATATACACATTGGAGAACGTTTGCTTCAATGCCTGTATCTTAGCCAGATTCGCGTGTTTATATGGCGTTGGATATTCCAATACGCAATGAAGGAGCACGAGATCCTTGTCATTGTCACGACGAATACAGTCCACTGCGTCGTGAATTTCATCAAGATTGGAGGCCCCTATGGAAAGCAATATCGGCTTTCCTTTTTTTGCCATATGCTCTATGAAGGGAAGATTCGTGAGATCCGATGAGGATATTTTGTAGATATCCATCATCGCATCCAAGTAATCGGCTGACTCAAAGTCAAACGGCGTAGAACAAAATTCAATCCCCACTTGTTTGCAAAACAGGCTAAGCTCTTCATACTCTGCTTTTCCGAAGGTATCGAATTTCTTGAACAAAGCATATTGGGAAGTTGTGGGTTCTTCTGACGTATCCCAATAGGACGGAGAGTATTTTGATGCAAGGGTCTCCGCTTTGTATGTTTGAAACTTCGCCGCATGGATGCCTGCATTTTTAGCCGAAAGAACCATTAACTTTGCAGCATCCATCAATGATATATTGAGCTTCTTTGCAATGTCGTAGTAATTTACACCGATCTCTGCAATCAAAGAAAACTTTCCTTGCTTACAGCGCTCTATGATTGTACTCAAAGTCATCGTCCCCCAAAATAATTTGCTTCACACGTTCCAAGCCCTTTTTCAGCGGAATTTGCAGCATCAGACGATGCATATTCTCTCGCACAGCCGTCGTTTGGACAAGCCAGTTGAGTGTATTCGTGATAAGCGACGGATTCGCCTCTTTACCCAGACCTAGATTCAAAAAGCCATGTTCCATCTGCGCAAAGCTATGTGTCGTCTCTCGTTCATTTTGGGAAAGGACGACAGCGGGTACGCCCATACATGCGGCCTCAAAAATGGATCGCCCCTGTCCCATAATGACCAAATCAGCTTCTTTTAGATACTTCGTCACGCGAGGCACGTTTGGATAGACGAATAGGTTCTCCTTCGGACGCGTGACAACGCCGTTTGCCTCATTATCATAGCCGATGCCCGTGATGAAGAAAAAACGTATGCCACTGAACCACTCGCTCTGTGACAAGACCGCATTGTAAACCAGCTTGTTCAGATTGGAAGGATCTGTCCCGCCAAACATGACCATGATATTCCGGACGATATTCGAAAATTCCTTCGGGCTCTCCATCTGAAACTCATCCCGGAGACAAACGTACCGATACCCACTATAGAGATTCTTGCGCGGTTCATTCTCGTCATAGAGCGCATTGATGACCGCATCCGCGATTTCCATTCCTTCTCCGAGGTCTTCAATAGTGACAACACGCGGAACTTGCTTTTTAAGCCACTCAATATACGCTTTAGACGTATTTAGGCAGTCATTGACCCAAATATCCGGTTGGAAAACCTTTATAATACCCTCCAAATCCTCATCTTTTTGAAAGGTTCGATATGGTAGATTCGTTTCCTTGATTTTCGCTATGCCTGGCCTTGCATCCTCACGCGTGACGAGCAGAACATCATGCTCAATCATACTAAGCGCCAATGTAATGCAGTTGTAAATATGCCCAAGTCCTAATTTCACGTATCCATCCACGCGGAAAAGAATCTTTTTTCGCCGCATCAAACTTTCCGAAAGAATCCAATCCCCAACGGTATCAATATCAATGCTTTCGCGTTCATCCACCTCAAAAACAGACATCTTTTCACCGATGCGCGTGTTCTTCTTGACACAAGCCCCGCGCGCAATGACAAACGCCCCCGTTTCCATATATTGTGGAGGAAGTTCCTGCCGATTTTTTCGTTCTATATATAACGGGCGTATGATGCCTTCCTTGTCGCGCCCCCAAGACAGATGCGGCTTGTTCACGACACTGATAACCGTGTCATATCCGTTCTGGATTGTGTATTCGATTGCTGCATCAAGCGTCTCTATGCGCAAAAGCGGCGACGTGGGCTGCATAGTGATGACGTAATCAAAATCGCATCCGCATCGCGTTTTGGCTTGATTTTTCGCATGATAAACTACAGGATCCAAGGTGACCAAATCGCTCGAAAGGCAATTATCTCTATTGATAATTCGCGCTCCATATGATTTCGCAATATCTGCAATCTCCGCACTGTCCGTCGTCACAAACACATCCGTGACGTAACGGCTCGCCCTCGCATTGGCAATCGCATAGGCAATGAGCGGCTTCCCATTCATAAGACGAATATTCTTGCGAGGAATTCCCTTCGACCCCCCCCGAGCCGGAATCACTGCCAATATACGCATACTCATGGTACTTCCTTTCATATGGAAAACAACTATATAACGCAAGCCTGTCCATTTTCAAACCGCACCTTGAAATCACAATCTTCCAACGTGCTAACACGATGTGCGATGGAAATGATGGTAATCTGCCCCTTGAACTTAAGAATTGTTTTTGTAATACTCTTTTCCGTCTCATTGTCAAGAGCCGAGGTCGCCTCATCCAAAATGAGAACATTTGGCTGTTGGTACAGAGCTCGTGCGATGCCAATCCGTTGCCGCTGTCCACCGGAGAGTTTTACGCCACGCTCGCCGACGATCGTCTCCACACCTTTCGGCTGGGTTGCTACAAAATCTGTCAATTCGGCCATCTCAAGTGCTCTGTTTACGCGCACATCATCAATCGCAGCAAGAGCCTCTCCCAGTGCTACATTCTCACGAATCGAAGCATCTACTAAATAAATCGACTGTGGTACATAAGCAAGATTCGCCTGCCACGCACGAAGATTTTGCCGGATATCTGCACCATCAACCAAGATTGTTCCATCCGTGGGTGGCAATAAACCAAGCAGGATATCGACAAACGTCGTCTTTCCTGCACCAGATGCACCTACGACACCAACAAAACTTCCCTTTGGTACGCAAAAATCAACGTTTGAAAGAACATCCTCCTCTATACCTGGATAGTGAAACCGGATCCCCTTCACGCAAATCTTTTCCTGAAATGAAACGGGGGGCGGAGAGGCTTCCAAAGCCAACGGACGGCAATGGATTTTTCGCGCCTTAATTGCCAAAAGTTCTCGATACAGTTCTTCAAAAAGCGGCATCCAAAACTTGATGCTCGTAGAAAGAGCTACGATGCGATTCGCGCTTGGCATCAGTCGAAATGCAGCTAAAGCAAGAACCCCCAAAATAGGTACAATGTCCATCGGCGCGTCGCCAAGAAGAATTTTGCCAATGATTAGTAGAAGCAATGCACAAACGACCAGTGTCTCAATGATCATTCGAGGAAACTGATTCAAAAAAATAAAATTTCGATATGCCATCCCGTACTGCTCATAATTATCTGCAAACTCCTGTAAAAAGAACATTTCCTTTCGCATCACCTTAGTTTCTTTGATTGCACCAAGCCCTTGATTCACAGACTGGATATAACGCGCAGCATATTGATTCTGTGTCTGGGCAACTTTCGCAACACTCCGTCGAAAAGAACGCAACAGGGCATAGATTAGCCCCCCCATAGTACCGGCAACGACGAGTGCAGTAAACGGATCTGTCACGACCAACATCAGCCAGATACAAAAAGCTGTAACCAACTCCGTCAACAACTGAAAAGCAGGTACAAGAATATTTGTAAAAACAACACTTCCGCCATCTTTGACATTACGCAGAAGAGTTGCCGTATTATGATTCAAATGAAATAAGTATGGCTTAGAGAGATAATTTGCCATCAGCTCCTTAGAGAAATGTATCTGATTGGAAAGAGAAAAATTGATTTGTAAACGCAGCTGCCAAGCGAGATATACATTTTTCAAGATATAGAAAGCAACAAGAAAAAGCGCTAAACTCACAATAAGTTCTGTATGGTTTCCTATGCCAATACGTTCCGCAAGCATCGCAACATCTGCATGACGCGTCAGGAAATCCGACTGTCCCATCAGAGAAATCAGAGGAAGGATGGCACCGATGCCAACAGCCTCTAAAATGGCACCTAAAATCATAGCGACAATCAAAAACATACAATATCGCATTTCCTGCGGTGTAAAAACAGAAAAAATTTTAATCAATGATTTCATGCAAGCCCCCCCCCTTCTCACCATGTCCCCATTTATATTTAATCTTTAGTAAGTCTTCCCTTACACACTATATAGCAAAAGAACACATAGACAGTATACGCCAGTCATCATCACCCTGTCAACAAACGCCTTTCACCGCTCCATCCGCATTGGATTACTCAAAAAGTCTTGATACGCCAATCGCATCCCATCTTCCAATGTGGTCTTATATCGCCATCCAAGTGCCGCTGCTTTTGAGACATCGAGAAGCTTGCGCGGTGTACCGTTCGGCTTGCTCGTATCCCATAGAATCTCACCGTTGTAGCCCACCACACGCGCCACCATCTCCGCAAGATCCCGAATAGAGATTTCCTTCCCACTCCCCGCGTTGACCGTCTCGTTGCCACTATAGTGATTCATCAAATACACGCAGAGATTCGCGAGATCGTCAACATAGAGAAACTCGCGCAGAGGCGATCCGTCTCCCCAACAGGTCACAGACGGTGCTCCCGCTTCCTTTGCCTCGTGAAAGCGGCGAATTAGTGCAGGCAGAACGTGACTGTGCTCCGGATGATAATTATCATTTGGACCATAGAGATTCGTCGGCATGACCGAGATATAGTCCGTCCCGTACTGTTTATTTAGGTAGGCACAATATTTCAGCCCCGCAATCTTCGCAAGTGCATACGCCTCGTTCGTCTCTTCAAGCGGCGATGTCAGCAGACAGTCCTCCCGCATCGGCTGCGAAGCAAGACGGGGATAGATACAGGACGAACCAAGGAACTCTAGCTTTTTGCACCCATTCATCCATGCCGCATGAATGACATTCATCTCGAGCATCATATTCTGGTACATGAAATCTGCTGGAGCCTCGGCATTCGCCTGAATTCCCCCCACCTTTGCAGCAGCCAGAAAAACGTACTCCGGTTTCTCTATTGCAAAAAAGTCATCGACTGCATCCTGCCGACAAAGATCAAGCTGCGCGTGTGTACGCGTGATAACGTTTCTGTATCCTTGCCGTTCCAACTCTCGACGAATCGCAGAACCAACCATGCCCCGATGTCCGGCGACATAAATCTTCGCATCCTTTTCCATTATTGTACTATACCTCTTCCGGCCACTTGATCTTGTCCTCTTTCGCGATATCTTCGCCAATCTGGACTTCGATCACCACCATGCGCTCCTGCGCGCTGATCTTGTGCTTCATCCCCACAGGAATTTCTATGATATCCCCCGCAGATACGACACGCTCCGCACCGTCCAGCAGAACCGTCCCACTGCCGCTCACGACATTCCATACTTCACTGCGATGCTCATGGCTGTGGTAATTCATTGCGTGTCCTGCATTCAGCGTTACCTTGATCGTCAGGCTGTCCTCCTCGACATCGATGATGCGGAAACTGCCCCATGACTTCTCCGCAAACATAACGGGCTGATGAATCTGCTCCACATAGGGCTTCATATGGCTGGATGCCGCCTTATTCGCTACAAGGATTCCCTCAGGACTTGCCGCAACGACGAGCTCTTGCGTACCCATAACCAAAATTGGGACATCCAATTCGTTGATGACATGCGTGCTACGGCAGCACTCATCCATCGTAACATCGCCAAGCGAGCTTTCCTCCATGATCTCGGTCAACGTGTTCCATGTTCCGAGATCCTTCCACATACCTGCATAGCGCAGAACACCAACATTTCTCGCGCGCTCAACTACGGCATAGTCGAAGCTGATCTTCTCAAGATGTTCATATCTCGAAAATAGAGTCTCATAATCTGAGTACCCGAGCAAGGCTTGGGAGCATTCCAAAACGTAACTCAAACGATAGGCAAATACGCCACTGTTCCAGAGCGCCCCTTGCTCGATATATCGTTTTGCCGTCGCCTCATCGGGCTTCTCTCGGAAAGTAAGGACGCGGCTTACATCCTCCTTGTCCTGCGGCATGATATAGCCATACTTCTCACTCGGATAGGACGGCTCGATCCCCATCAACATCAGATCCGCCGCACCGTCCGCGGCAAGCTGTGCCAGATATTGAACCGCAGTGAAATAATCATCCTCGACATAGGGATCTACCGGGCAGACGGCGACGACTGTATCACGTCCAACGCCTTTCACGTCATGTAGGTAGGCACTGACGAGCGCAATCGCTGGGAACGTATCGCGGCGGCACGGCTCCACAGAGATGCCGACCAGATCGCCAAGCTGGCTACGCAATGCCGAGACCTGTGTCTTCGACGTTGCGATCGTAATCTCGGCCTCTGGAATCGCACGGCGTACCTGTCCGCAGACACGCTGCGCCATTGAATGCAGCGACCCATCGCTCTGATGAAAAATCGGGATAAACTGCTTGGAACGAATGTCATTCGACAGCGGCCAGAGCCGTTTCCCCGAACCACCCGAAAGCAGGACAATGTGCATACACGCTCTCCTTCAACGAGAATATCAGCACCCGTATTTCTCCATATCTGCGCGCACCATCATACGGACAAGTTCTGGGAATGACACTTTGCGCCGCCAGCCAAGCTCCCGCTCCGCCTTTGATGGATCCCCCCAAAGAAGCTCCACCTCGGCGGGACGGAAATAACGAGGGTCAACATCGACAAGCAGACGACCTGTTTTTGTGTCATAGCCTTTTTCCTCGACACCGCTTCCGCGCCACTCGATTTCAATGCCCACCTCACGGAAGGACAGCTCCGCAAATTCGCGCACCGTATGAGTCTCATTCGTCGCAAGCACATAGTCGTCCGGTGTAGCCTGTTGGAGCATCCGCCACATCCCCTCGACATAGTCGCCGGCAAAGCCCCAGTCACGCTTTGCATCCAGATTTCCGAGCGAAAGTTTTTCTTGCTTCCCCGCCATGATACGAGCGATGGCAAGCGTGATCTTACGCGTGACGAAGGTTTCCCCTCGACGCGGTGATTCGTGGTTAAAGAGAATCCCGTTCACGGCGAACATATCATAGGACTCGCGGTAGTTCTTCGTAATCCAGAAGCTGTAGAG
>ERZ773043.579-NODE-579-length-21331-cov-8.646221_pt1 | contig 21331 bp, 18 predicted proteins | sample MGYA00580636_ERZ773043 | MGnify/ENA primary metagenome ERZ773043 (study PRJEB29015, sample SAMEA2737992) | human oral metagenome | biome: human oral; feature: human-associated habitat; material: dental | place: China | collected 2065 ...
GAACGGAAGAAGCACTTCATATCCGGTAATTCACACGGATTCGGGTGTTTCTTTTTTATACTAATAACCTGAACATTAAGCAGGAACATGAATACCTTGCCAACGGGGTATTGGTGCATAACTGTTACGACAGTGTCAGGTATTTCTTGATGAGCTGTCCGATTCAGCCGGTAAAAGCAGAAACAACATTTAACGATGGATACAGATACGAAGATAAGGAAGGAGATGAACCGATGACATGGGGCGCGTAATGAGTGACAGAGCGCTTAGAGATTACGCTTATCGAGTTTTGAAATCAGAATACGGTGAGCATGTAGAGAACGGGATTTTAATTCCGGCAAAGGAAAGCGATGAAGAGTTGGCGGCGTTCGCGGCACAGATGCCGGAGTGGCAGCTTAGGCAGATGTATGGAATGATGTTTGAAGGAGAATTTGTCGAATGAGTTTTGATTTGTCCGAAGCGCGAAATAATGTAAAAAGGGTACTGCAGCTAACAAGCGAATGGCGCAAAAGCACAAAAGAAGATTATAATTTCATGTGCGGTAAGCAGTGAACAGACGCGGATTTGAAAGTGATGAAAGAAAAATCCCGTCCGGTTATTACAATTAACCGTATCCGCTCGGTTATTAATCTGCTGTCAGGCTATGCGGTGCAGAATGAAACAGAGCTGGATTTTCTTCATCGGTCAGAAGAAGATGACCGTGTGGCGCGGGGGAGGGCCAAAGGTATTACGAAGTACACTTTTGACAAGACAAATTATCAGAGTGTCAAGAAAAAAGCATTCAAAGACGCTATCGTCTGTGGCGTCGGAAATTATTGGGTTAGTCATGAATTTGATTATGCCCGAATGGATGGAAGGATCCAGATAAAAAACGTCAGTCCGTTTGATGTATTTGTCGATTCGGAATGTAAGGAAGATTATTTGTCAGATGCTTTCTACTGCGGGCGTTACAGCTGGGAAAGTCCGGATAAATTCAAGCAGATCTATCCGGATAAAGCAGATGAAATTGCCATGCTTGCGCATAAGTACGATGACACAGAATTGGAAACGGTCGATATGGAGCCTCTCTGGTATTCACATGATGTAAAAAAATTAAGGGGGGGTTCAATACTGGTATAAAGAGTACACGCGGAAGAAAATTTTTTCTGCAGACGGAATGATCGTCGATAAATCGCAGCCGGATTTATATTCGGCTTTTTTCCAGGGGTATAAGGGATAATTATTTTGCCGGATAAAAACCGCCTCTGAAGGTCAGATTCAGGTCTGACGGCCAGGGCGGCATTTTAATATTTATAGGATGTATTTTTCAGCAAAAACGGCGGTAGAGTTTTTCTGCAGCTTCCACGTCTGTCATATGGAAGCGATGGAGTTTTTTGGTAAGCATGCCGATAAAGGGGTGGGCGCGGAGGAAGCGGACCGCTTTTTCTTTTATCCCATTTTTATCTGTATCGGTATAGCCTTTTTCAATGGCATCCAGCCAGTCTCTTTCTTCTGCGTAGTTTATTCTGCAGATTCCGTGGAGAAGAAGAAGGAAATCTTGTATTTTCTGCGTTTCTTTCCTGCTGCAGTAGTGCCGGCTTTCCCAGTCGAGAAACGTAATTTTTCCGCCGGTGCTGCACAGGATATCCCGCGGCGCAGGACGGCCGTGGATGACATCCGCATTGTGGAGTGCGGCAAGAGACGCGCCTATGCGGTAGAGAAGATTCTTTTTTTCTTCAAAGGGGAGATCAGGATCTTCCATCCAGTCTTCTATCGTGGGGCCGCCGTCACGGGTGACCATGTATTCGGATGTGAGTACTTCGATTTGCGGAACGAGCTCGGGGCATGCCTTCGCGGCGATGGCAATCCGGGCAACTTCGAAAAGAAATTCCGTTTCCGGAGGCTGCTTTATCAGTCGGTTTCTTTTATTGCTGTACTTTCTTTTGATCCAGAAAATGGTATCATCGATTTTAAATCGTATATTCTTTTGATCCGGATGGCAGGCGATTTCTTTTTCCGCCGCTTGTTTTATGATTTCTGCATTCATGATTTCCCTGTGTGACGGTTAAATACTTTTAATAGATATATCCATCTTAGCACGTTGACCCGATTTTTCAAGTTTCATGGAAGAGCCGGCGGCTTGAATAATCGGTTTATATTTCCTATACTGGACGTAGAATGATGAGAGGACACAGGGGATTGGAGCAGTGCGCGGGAGGACATATGGAAGCGGATGAGTGGGAAAGAACGGTTTGCAGTGAAAGAGGAAAAGAGAAATCTTTTTTTGGAGAGAAATTTTCTTCTCCACTTGGTTTATGCTGTTTCTTTCTTGCCGCTTCGGCGTTTTTCTTTTGGAGCCCTTTCGTTTCTTTGACGCTTCTTTTGCTTCCGCCTGCCTGGGAGGATTGGAAGACGGGGTATGTTTCTGATTATTGGAGCGTTTTCCTTGCGGCGGCAGGGTTGGGGCACAATGTTTTTTACAGCCGTTTGACGGATGGTTTTATATCCTGCGCTTTTGTTCTTGGCCTGTACGGGCTTCTCTTTCTGCTGGCAAAGCATGCCATGGGGGCGGGAGACATATTTCTTTCAGGTGCGGCTGCATTATGGCTTGCGCCGGTTTCCGTACCGCTTTTCCTGTTTCTTTCCGCTTCCTCCGCGGCTATGGCAGGCATGGTGCTTCTTTTCCTTGGCAGAATGTCCCGCAGGGATGGGATTCCTTTCTGCCCGTTCATCGCGTTGGGAGGTGTGGCGGCATATGGCGCGGAAGTATTTCAGCTTCCGTTCTTTCCATCGTGGCACTGTTTTATTTGAGGCTCTTCTGGTTTCGGTTATTTTATCGCTTGCGGCGCTGGCAGTGATCCCTCTGTACACTGGATGGCGGAGCGAGAAAAGGCTGGAACTGGCAGCGGAGGAAGTGGCTTCGGCGATACGGCAGGTGGAAATCCTTGCGAAAAATGAGTCGGCCGATTACCCTTCCATGTCGGAAGGGCTCACGTTCTTTTGTGAAACAATGACTGACGGTACGGGACGGTATTACACGAGGAAAGGAACGGAGCGCGTGAACCCGAAAGGACACCTGCCCAAAGGGATCCGTGTGGACGGAGGGAAAGCATCGCTCCGTTTCCGAAAAGATGGTTTCGCAGGAACGGGAGAGGAATATAATATATTTCTGACCACCGACAATGGAAAACACGGGCGGATGATTACCGTGGCCATGTATACGGGACGTGTCCGTATAAGGAAAATAAAATAGTGGGAGAGATTGTTTTTGTGGTAGAATGAAAATGTATCAGGGAGACCTGATATATCATTAAAGGAAAGGATTCTTTCCACGGATCATGAGCTGATCCATTTAGTATTTGTCACGAATTTTCGTGCACCTTTTATTTATGTAAGAAAAGAGGAAATTTATATGGCTTATTTTATTACCCCGAATGTTACGGCGGATAATTCCGCTTTCCCTCTTCGGCAGGCAGAAGGGAAAGTTCTTGGCCGCGTCCGTTCCCTTGTCAAGGGATCCACGCCGCGGGCGGGAGTGAAGGATTACCGCTTTTTTGTCGATCCTTTATCATCGCTGCCGCCTGAAATGGGAGAAGGCCCACGGTTCGGCTTTACCGGATTTATGAGTCGCAGCGGCTACGGTTTCAATGCTTTTGCCGGTGAAGAGGAGGCGCTTGCCAGATTGCAGGAAGATCTGGGCGGTTCTTTCGTGACATTCACGCCTGCTCTTAGAAATAATAAGTTTTTCGTCCTTGATGATTTGAAAAAGGAAGGACGCACCCCTTTCATGGAACAGGATGAAGATTACCGTCCCGTTCCTGCTTTTGGACGGCAGGGAGAGCCAGCGATGGAAGGGGATATTAATAAGTTCTGCCGCCATCTTTTGGAGGGGAAACCTATACCCGGCCTGTCAAAAAAATATTGGAACAATGATTTTATGCCCTACTTCATTGCTGCAGCTGCGGAGCGGCACGATGGAAAGTTGGGCGACTTTGTTCTTTTTGCACCTTTGGACGGCGATGCTTTTGAAGAGACGGTCATTGATGAGGGCGGCGCATATTTTCACGGAGGCCGTCTCGGGTACAAAGTGATTGACATCTCTGACGAAATCATGGCGGGCCACGTTCTCCGCTGTGCCAATTCACCCCTTTGGTTCGTACCTTTTGAATATATTGAACGCTTGAAGGAGGGGATGGAAGAAGTGCCGGCTGACGGGGATATCTTATCCGCCCGCGGCATTGAAGAAAGGCCGGCGGTATCTTTTGCGTCCGCCGCGGAAACACCTGCGGGTTTGGGAAATATCCTGCCTTCCCTTTTGGAGAAAGACACTTCTGAAAGCGTGACTGCCGGAGAGGAAGGACCGGCAATCGATGAGAAAGTGGAAGAAATAGAAATGTCTGAAGAAACGGAGGAAAGACCGGACAGGGAAGATGAATTCCTGAACCGTTTTTCCGCGCTTGCTTCTTCAAAAGGACTTCTGTATGCGGAAAAAGATTTGATCAATTTCCATATTTCTGTGAAATCTTCGCGCCTGACGATCCTGTCGGGGATGAGCGGCACAGGGAAATCACGTCTTGTCCGCCTTTATGGCGAAGCCCTGGGATTGCCTGATGACCGCATCGCCGTCGTGCCTGTCCGCCCGTCATGGATGGATGACGGAGATATCCTCGGCTATGCGGATATGAAAAATATGATTTACCGCCCTGCCGACACGGGCCTTGCGGAGCTTCTTCTTGATGCGGAAAGGCATCCGGAGGAAATGTATATCGTTTGCTTTGATGAAATGAACCTGGCCAGAGCGGAGCATTACTTTGCCCAATTTATTTCCGTACTGGAAAAAGAGGAGGATTCTGTTATCCGCCTGTATAATCCGTCGCTCCAGGGGCGTCTTTATAATGGAGACGCCTATCCCGCGGAAATTTCCATCGGAAGAAATGTCATTTTCACCGGTACGGTGAACGTGGATGAATCGACGTACCGTTTTTCCGATAAAATCCTCGACCGCGCGAACATGATTACTCTCCATCAGGAACGATTCAGTGACTGGCTCACTGCCGAAAAGGCGGAGCCGCCGGATCTGAAGGAAATATCCTTTGCCCAGTTTGAAAGTTACCGGAAAACGGGGGATATGGAACTCACGGCGCGGGAATTGGAATTCCTTGATACGCTGAATGATGCCCTTCGGGAAGGCGGTGTCCAGGGGTGTATCGGTTTCCGCGTGGCGCGCCAAATGGACAGGTACTTAAAGAATATTCCCGAAAATGACGGTTTTGATCGGGAGGCGGGACTGGACTGCCAGCTGGTACAGAGGATACTTACCAAAATACGCGGCTCTGCCCAGCAGCTGTCTGCTTTGCTTTCTCTCTCCGATAAAGGCGAAGTGGAAGGGCGTTTAGTCAAGGTGCTTGACAGTTTTTCCGATCTTTCCGATTTTGAGGAATCACGATGTGCCTTGCGTGCTAAAGCACAGGAACTGAATTTGTATGATTACACGGTCTGAACGGTCAGGAGAAAAACGGAACCGGATATTTTCGCCGGGGAGAAGGAACCGCCGTGAAAAGAAACTGCCCTTCAGGCTTTCTTTCATTACAAAAGGCGACGGCGGCCGTGTTTACCCGGTTACCCGGTTTGTAAACGGAGAAGAAGCAGTTTTGGAAGAATCCGCCGGTGTGAGTCTCGTGGAAAATCAGGATATCTGGCTCCGCTTCGACGGGCCTCCCAATTTCCGTTTTACCATGGACGGGCTCGATGTGGTGACGCTGCCCCATGCGGAAAAGATTGACGGACAGAGTTATCTCCGTCCCGGATGGAAAGGAGAACCGTTCCTTCTTTTTGAGGGGAGAGACTTCCCGCTTGTTCCCGGTTACTATGTGATTACCGTGACAGGCGCGGGAAAAATATGGCGGGGGCTTTTGGAAATCACCCCCAAGTTCATGGGACGGCAGAGCTGGCAGGCTATGCGTGAGGAACTGGTAGAGGAAATAAAAGATCTTTCCTTCGATTTTATGAAACGGAGTATCCATATTTCCCGTTCCATGGAAGGCGAACTGGGGCTGAAATCTGCCATGCTGCTCCGTTTCTATGCCATCAGCGAAGAGTCGGACCGTGTCGTGCAGGTGCTGGGGGAACTGGCGCGTACGGCAAATTCCCGCATTGTCCGCAAACAGGGTGTCGTAAGGAGCAATCGGGATGCCGCAGGCGCCCATATCCGCTGCGCAGCGGGAAAGTCGCGGGAAGGGACGCCCGTCCTGCCTGTCATTTGCTCGGAAGTGACCTGGAACGTGGCGGAGAATCGTTTTGCCAAAGCTATTTTACAAAAGCTGGATGAAAATCTCCGTTCTTTTGTACAGGAAATTGACGATCATGCACGGCGGCTGGGAAAAGTACAGGATGCCAATGCGGGGTACTATAAAAACCGAGATTTTAAAAACGGGGCCAATGCGCTTTCTCATTTTGAGAAATACCGGGCCCGGGCGGTGCATATACGAAATGCTATCCGGATGGTGGCAGAGGCGACTTGGTTTCATGAAGCAGAAAGCGGAATGCCCGAAACACTGCCCATGACTGTTTTTCTTGACCCCCGTTATTCCCTTTTGTACAGGCTGTACAGAAATTTGAGAAATCCTGCCGACAGTCTTTCCGTATCATCTTTCTATCAATTCCAGTGGAAGAGGACAGACAAACTGTACGAACTTTGGTGTTTCCTCCAATTCATCAAGGCGCTGGAAGAAAAGGGGTGGGAGCTGGCAACGGGCCCTGCCGTGGTACAGGAAGACGGGAAGTACCGTCTGTCCAGCCTGGAAGAAGGAACGGAAATTACTCTGTCAAGGAATGATGAAAAGATCCGTCTCATTTATGACGGCACTGTGCCCCAGCATGCATCGGACACCGACAGGGAAACGGATCCCCTCTATACGAATAATGTCCACCGCCGTCCTGACCTCCGCATGGACTACTATCGGAACGGAGCGTATAATGGCTCTCTCGTGGCAGATTTTAAATACCGTGACATTTTTTTTCTGTGGCGCGACGCGGCAAGAAGTGCGGGCATTCGTACCCAGTTCAACGCGTACCGCGATATGAATACGAAATTTTACCGCGGCATGGAAGAAAGCGATTCTCTCAGGAACAGCCGCCCTGTAAAAGAAGTGTGGGCGGTTTTTCCGAAAGAAATACCTCCCCGCGGAGATGAGGATTTCAGTCTTCGTTTCATTTCTCTTGCTCCCGGTCTGAAAGCGAACGGGAATCTGGCGGAGATGGTGGAGCGGTACATTGTTTCTCTGAATGAAAATTAGGACAAAAAAAGCGTTTGGAACCAAACAGTCCAAGCGCTTTTCAATTTACCGGATATGGTCTTTGGGAATCTGTGCCTCGCAGAGGTGGTGGATTTCTTCCGTATGCCTGCTTTCTGTAAGGAAGTAAAGGAAATCACCGGAGAGAAGTTTTGTATCAGGGTCGGGAATCATATCTGCCCCCTGCCTTTTGATATTGACGAGTACCGTGTGAGACAGACGGGGGATTTCCTCCACTGTCCGGTTTTCGAGGATGGAACCGCTGCCCACGGGAACTTCCAGAATATTTCTTTCTTCGTCGGAAACGGGCGTAGAACCATTGGACAGGGATTTTTTCAAGAGAGAATCATAAATCGGCTGGCCTTTCAGCAGTTCCGCTGTGACATAAGCTACGGCGGAAGCGAGGGCAAGCGCCGTGAGGTGATGGAAGTCACCTGTCATTTCCAGAATGAGGAGCGTCCCCGTAATGGGAGCGCGGATACTGGCGGCAAAGAAAGCGACCATGGCAATGATAATAATGTTTGGCAGGTAGAGGGCGGATAAAATGCCTGCAGAGATGAGGAGTTCCCCCTCCAGGGAGCCGATGAGGGCGCCGATGACGAGAAGAGGCAGGAAAAAACCGCCGGGAACGCCGCAGCCGTAACTGATGAGGGTGAAAAGAAATTTTGCCAGAAGAAGCGCCGCAAGGAATCCGAAGCCGTACCGTGCTTTTGCCAGCGAATCGACCAGGAAATTTCCTCCGCCTAAAACATCGGGCAGTGTGAAAGCAAGAATCGTCGCTGCAAAGAGGGCAAACATGATTTTCATATATTGGTTTCTGAAGACGGGAAGACCGTAAAAAGCGTCCATATGGAGCAGGCCGTAATTGAAAACGATACCTGCAAAACCGCAGGAAACGGCAATAAGCACTACACACCACAAGTATTCCGACGGCAGATGGACAAGAAGAGGAAAGGAAAAACTTGTCGCCGATCCGAAAAAGAACTGGGACACAATGGTGGCGGAAATAGCGGAAGCCATTGTAGGGAGAAGGACAGCGCCCGAAAAATTGCGGTGGAGCTCCTCCAAAGCGAACATCGTTCCCGCCAGGGGAGCATTAAACGCCGCCGCAAGACCCGCGCTGGCGCCGCTGGTGATGAGATACCGTTCCTCCATGCGTGTCCGTCCCATGAGGCGGCTCAAGCCCTGGGCGGCAACGGCGCCGATTTGAATAGACGGCCCTTCACGGCCCAGAGACAAGCCCGCGCCGATGCCTAAAGCACCTGCGGTGATTTTTACCCAGAGAATGCGGAACCATTTCATTTTGAAGAAACCGAGAATGACACCCTTCACCTGCGGAATCCCCGACCCGGAAGCCATGGGGGCGTATCGGCACATGCCGTAAAGTACGCCGCCGATGAAGAAAAGTGCTGCCAGCCACCAAAAGAGGGGGAGGAAATCGGAAATCCCGAAAGACGGGATAATGATTTCCTGAAACAGACGGCGGCGATAGGTATCAGCCAGTCCCAGGAGGAAACGGAAAAGGGCAATCAAAAGACCGCCGGCGATTCCGACGAGGATTCCCTCCAGAAAAAGGCGGAGACGGAACCGGTGCCAGTGATCAAGAGCGAGATATGTTTTGAAAAGCTGTTTGTTAAACTGCAGGCGGGATTTTTCCCTTTCCGCCTTTTCCGATTGAGAGTCCATAATCTTTCCGATAGAAATAAGCCGCGAAGATGCTGCAGCCTGAAAATTAAAGTTTAACCTGGTAAGTGAGTACCGCGTCGATAGCGGAAATGGCGTTTTCCCAGGAGAGATAGGAATCCTTCATTTCACGGGTATAAAATTCATCTTTTACGTACTTCGCGTTGATTTCCACATTCAATCTGGCCGCACGGATACAGGAAATGGCTTGTTCCGCAGCGATAACCGCGTCAGTGATGACATTCTTATTGCAGTGAAGCAGGAGCTGGGTAAATGCGGGGAGCAGTCCGCTCATGGCTTCCGCCATCTGATAAGGCGCTTCCGCCGATTTTTTGAAAGCCGCTTCTAATTTTTCTTTCCGTTTTGTGTCGGAAGGATCTTTGGGAGATTGAAGAAGTGCCATCAGTTCACGGAAATTTTTCGCATCTTCGTCCATCAGATCCAGGAAAATAGAGCGGGCCGATTCAAAAACGGCAACATACTGCTCCGCTTTTTCACGGAAATCATCAGTATTCTTTCCGGAGGAAGAAAGGCGGGAAACCATTTCTCCCAAGGCACAGGCCTGTGCTCCGATGAGTCCCGCAGCAGCACCGCCGCCGGGAGCGGGAGCCGTAGAACCGAGAGCGGATAGGTAAGCATCAATCGTCATTTCATGAAATTTAAGAGACATAGGACCTCCTATATGCTTTATACGCTTTTATTATATAGCATGGATAGGGAAGTAGAAAGAAATATTATAAAAGGATTTAAAGAGAATATGGGTTTGTGAAAAAATAATTGACAAAGCACCGTCCCTACCATATACTAAAAATGTAATAATTATATCTTAGCGAGAGATAGTAGGTTATTACAATAAGGTCCAACAGGAGTGTTGGTACCGTAAAGCTCTAACGGCACCCACGGGTGCCGTTATCTTTTTATATGACTTTTTAACCGTAGACATGTGGATATTTTTAGTAAATATTTTGTACAAAGGAGAGAAGCCATGAATTACGTATTGGGATTGGATGTGGGGATTGCCTCGGTAGGGTGGGCTGTATTGGAACTGAACGAGGAAGATAATCCGATACGTATAGAAGGCTTGGGAGCTCGTATTTTTGACAAGGCAGAGGTACCGAAGACAGGTGCGTCACTGGCAGCGCCACGGAGAATGAGCAGGGGAATTCGCCGTGTTATCCGCCGCCGTCGTTTCCGTTTGCAGAGAGTGCGGAGTTATCTTAAAAGACATAATATTTTGCCGGCAGAAAAAGTAGACCATCTCTATGATGTGCCTTCGGCGATAGATATTTATGAACTGAGAAAAAGAGCGCTCACGGAAAAAGTGACGGCTGAAGAATGGGCACGACTTCTCATATTCTTTGCCAAGCATCGCGGTTTTAAATCGAATCGTAAAAAAGCAAGCGGCGATGCAGATGAAGGTGAAATGTTGAAAGCTATTGCCGCCAATGCGGAGCTTTTGAAAAATTACCGCACCGTCGGTGAAATGTTTTGTGATAATGAAAAATTCAGGAAGCGGAAAAGGAACAGAGACGGCGCCTATAATTTCACCGTAAGCCGCGCCATGCTCATAGAAGAGATACATACACTTTTTGAAATCCAGCGGAATCTGGGACAAAAATTTGCTGATGAAAAATTAGAAGAAGAATATGTAATTCTTTTTGCAGCCCAGCGTAAGTTTGATGAGGGTCCGGGCGAGAACAGCCCTTATGCAGGCAATCAAATCGAAAAAATGATTGGCTCTTGTACACTTGAAGGGAAAAAAGAAAAGAGAGCGCCGAAAGCAAGTTATGCTTTCATGGCGTTCAACCTGTGGCAGAAAATTAACCATCTGAAAATAAACAGACGAGGAAGCGAGCGTTTTCTTACAGAGGAAGAAAGACGACGCATCGCTGATTTAGCATGGAAAAAAGAAAAACTGACTTATGGCAGTTTGCGTGAAGTCTTGTTTCTCGATCCGGAAGACCGTTTCGTAGAACTTCGGTATGATTTGAAAAAGGAAAAAGAGGAAGATCTGGAAGAGCCTGTGTCAGAAGCGGAGAAAATGTCTTTCAGTTGGGTAAAAGACTACCATAGTATCCGCAAAGCGTTGGATAAAGTTGAAAAAAACCGTATCCTTAAATTGAGCCATGAACAGTTGGATACCATTGCAACGGCTTTCTCTGTATATAAAAATGAAGAAACGATCGAGAAATATTTAGAAGAAGGGGGAATTGAAAAAGCGGATAGAGAAGCACTTCTGGAAAGACTTTCCGGTTTCAGCAAGTTCGGACATCTTTCCCTCAAGGCTTGCTACAAAATTCTTCCTTTTCTTGAAAAAGGAGAAGTTTATTCCAGAGCCTGCGAACGGGCAGGTTATGATTTCAGAAAAAGCTCTCTGGAAAATATCGATGATATACCTAATCCTGTGGTGAAACGATCCATCAGTCAAACGCTGAAAGTCATCAATGCCATTATCCTCCGGTATGGAAATCCGGTGGAAGTCCATATCGAACTGGCCCGCGAACTGGCAAAAAATTTCCGGGATCGTAAGAAAATGGAAAAAGGAATGCAGGAAAATCAGGCAAAAAATGAAAAGATCAGACAACGTTTGATGAGCGAATTTGGTGTACTTCGTCCCAAGGGTATGGATATCGTGAAATTTAAACTTTGCGAAGAGCAGAATGGAGAATGCGCGTATTCCCAGAAACATTTCGATATGGAGAAGCTCCTGAGAGACCCGTCTTATGCGGAAGTGGATCATATCATTCCCTATAGCCGTTCTTTTGATGATTCTTACAATAATAAAGTCCTCGTTCTTACAAAAGAAAACCGGGAAAAGAGAAACCGCATACCCATGGAATATCTGGCAGATGCTACGGAACGGAAGAATCGGTTTATCCATTGGGTGAAGAGTACCATTCGGAACAGTCGTAAGAGAGAAAACTTGCTTCGAACCGACTATACAGAAACAACAGAAAACGAATGGAAACGGAGAAATCTCCAAGATACACAGTATATCAGTAAGTACTTGTACAACTATCTTCGGCACCATTTGGTACCGGCTAAGGGATATACCGAAAGAAAAAGGCGGATTATCCCCGTGAATGGCGCGGTGACCGCCTATATCCGCAAGCGTTTAGGAATCAATAAAATCAGGGAAAACGGTGATCTCCACCATGCCGTAGATGCGGTGATCATCGCCTGCGCTACGCAAGGTATTGTAAATAAGGTGTCACGGTACAGCAAGAGCAGGGAACTGTGGGATTATGAAGTAGATATGGAAACGGGAGAAGTCCTTCAGAAGAAAAATGAAAATAGAAAAGACATATTTCCTGAACCATGGCTGAATTTCCGCTATGAACTGGAACAAAAAGTCAGAGTAAGACCGCTGGATATCCCGGAAACTGCTGATATAACAGAAATGGAAGAACCTTTTGTGTCCCACATGCCCAATCGGAAAATACATGGCCCGGCACATAAGGAAACCATTCGGAGCGGAAGATTGAAAGAAGAAGGATATACCATTTCGAAAACGGCGCTGACTGATTTGAAACTGACGGAAGATAAAGAGGAAATAAAAGGATACTACAATAAAGAAAGTGATCGGCTCCTTTATGAAGCGCTGAAAAAACAATTGCAAAGATATAGTGGGAAGGCGAAAGAGGCATTTAAAGAACCATTCCATAAACCAAAGGCCGACGGGACGCCCGGTCCGATTGTGAATAAAGTGAAAATTATGGAAAAATCCACCATGCCGGTACCGGTCAATGGTGGAAAAGGCCTGGCTTCTAATGGAAATATGGTGCGGATTGATGTGTTCCAAGCAGAAGAAAAGGGAAAGAAGAAGTACTATTTTATTCCTGTCTACGTGGCGGATACAGTGAAAGAAGAATTGCCCAATAGAGCTGTGCTTGCTCATAAGCCCTATGAGGCATGGAAGATCATGAAAGAGGAGGATTTTATTTTTTCTCTGTATCCCAATGATTTAATTTTTGTAGATGCAGGGAAAGAAATTCCCTTTAAGGCAGCGTTAAAAGGAAGTACTTTAGATCCGGAGAAAAAGGCGAGCCGTTTTCTGATGTATTACAAGGGGGCGGACATTGCAGGCGGTACAATAAATGGAGTCAATCATGATAGTACATATGGGATTAGAATTGGCCTGCAACGGCTAAAGGGCATCAGAAAATGCCGTATTGATGTACTTGGGAATATTTCATTGGTGGGGAAGGAAAAGAGGAAGACCTTTCGGTAAAGGAGGACACCATGTACCAACATATCATGGTGGAAAGCGGGGCGAAAGTATTTCAAAAAAATAACCGCCTTTGCATCGAAAAAGGAGTGCTCCATGAACTGCCGGCGGAAGACATTGCCACAGTAGTTCTGGACAATCGGGAAATCATCATTACCACGTACTGCCTGGAGCAGCTTTCTTCGCGAGGGACGGTGGTTATTCTCTGCAATGGAAAGCATATGCCGGAATCGGTTCTTCTTCCTTATGGCGCCAATTCACGGCGGCTGAAAACGATCCGCCGTCAAATTTCTCAAAAGAAGCCGCGCCTGAAGCAGCTCTGGCGGCAGGTGGTGCAGGAAAAGATACGAAATCAAGGGCGCTGTCTGGAATCCTGCGATAAAGAAAATATAGTGGATAGATTGGCAGATAAAGTAAAGTCCGGTGATACGACGAATGTGGAAAGCACGGCAGCAGCCGCTTACTTTCCCATGCTTTTTGGGGAAGACTTTACCCGCCGCACACCGTACTTGATGAATGATATCCTGAACTATGGGTATACGATTCTTCGAAGCGCCATCGCCCGGTACCTGGCGATTTACGGATTTGAACCAAGCCTTGGTCTTTTCCACCACAGTGAATTGAATGCTTTTAATCTGGCTGATGATCTCCTTGAGCCGTTCCGTCCCCTTGTCGATTTATATGCTTTCCGTTTTGTGGAAAGTGAGGAAGCGTATCTTACAAAAGAAATGCGTCGGGAACTTGTCCAACTTTTAAACTGCAATATTCGTTCAGGAAAAGAAATCCACAGCGTGAACCATGCCATTGAGAGGGAAGTGCAAAGTTTATCACGGTGTTTTGAAGATGCTTCGGCAGTCTTGCTCCTTCCCGAGTTAATGCCTTTACAGGCCCATGCCTATGAGTAAGTATATGCGCCTCATCGTAATGTTTGATTTGCCTACAGGGACAGCAGGAGAGCGGAGGGCGGCGAATCAGTTCCGTCATTTTCTCCTTCATGACGGCTACTATATGATGCAGTTCTCTATCTATGTGCGCCTTTGCAATGGGCAGGAAGCGGCAGCGAAACACCGCAGCCGTCTTTTGCGGGAACTTCCTGGGGAAGGCTCTGTGCGGACGCTCCTTGTGACGGAAAGGCAGTTTGAAGCCATGGAAATTCTTTGCGGAGAAAAGATTCCAGATTTGGATGAGCCTCAAAAAGAAAGTAAACTACTTGTCTTCTAAAAATGAAAAATAAAGAGGAGAATTTGCTTATTTCTTTGAAAATTTTCATACTAAAAAAGACGGGATACTGAGTAGGTACCTCGTCTTTTTTAGCAGGTATTATACCTTAGCGAGAGATAGTAGGGAATTACAACACAGCCTCCGCTGGTTTACTTTTGATAAATTATACCTTAGCGAGAGATAGTAGGGAATTACAACGGTTCGGTCGCAGTCATCAAGAAATGTCTGATTATACCTTAGCGAGAGATAGTAGGGAATTACAACGTGCGAAACATTGAAGCAAGAGCGTATGCAATTATACCTTAGCGAGAGATAGTAGGGAATCACAACTAAAAAAGCGCTCAGTTGTGTGCGGATTTGACTTTTTGTCATTATCTCTTATACTTTTAATAAAGAAATGAGCGGCTTGAACCTCCGCCCGCATTGGTGGAGGATCATCAAGTCGTTTATTTCTTTAGCATCATTATGTAGAAGAATAAAATAGAAAGGGAGTTACCGCATTCAAAGGTCCTTTCCTTGAAGGGTTGCAATATTGACGCCTGTGGGCAAGCATGGTATAATACATTCCGTTATACAGCAGGTGCTGTATGACAAGATGCGGCGGGTGTGGTGAAGTGGTTAACACGGCGGATTGTGGCTCCGTTATGCGTGGGTTCGACCCCCACCACTCGCCCCATTTTTTTTACACAAATCTATACGGTTTGCAGGATAGGATCCATTTTCCATAATGGGGGTATAGCCAAGCGGTAAGGCAACGGACTTTGACTCCGTTATCGGTGGTTCGACTCCACCTACCCCTGCCAATATATCGCGCGGACAGCCGCGTTTTTTTATTGGTATTTTTAAACGGTGCTGTACCGTAGACACGCATTTTTGTATGTGTATCTGTCTGTGGACTGCAGATTTCATGGTTTAAATTTATGCGAGAGTTTTTACATATTAATGGTTACCGCATCTTTCTATGATGAAGGGAAGGCAGATTAATTTCTATTGATTATGAGATGAATGTATATAAAGAAAATCATTGTTTTTTCTGATGGTTGTGATAAAATAAAATTCGATTCATCCCGGATGCGGACAGACACCCGCCGGGGGATGAAAGGAGATTGGAAGAATGAGCAGTTCAGTACAGTTTTATTTGGCGATTTTTATTTTTCTCATGACTTATGCGGGCATTATGTCAGAGAAAATACATCGTACGATTTGTGCTCTTGCCGGCGGCGGCGCTATGATTTACTTTGGCCTCGTTACGCAGGAGCAGGCGATTACAGAATTTATCGATTTCAATACACTGGGACTTTTGACGGGGATGATGATTTTGATTTCCGTTGTGAAGCAATCCGGTTTCTTTCAGGTACTTGCGTTGTGGGCGCTGAAGAAATCAAAGGGATCTCCGCGGGAGCTGCTGATTTTGCTTTCTATCGTCACGGCGGTGGGGGCGGCGCTCATTGATTCTGTCACGGCGGCACTCCTGATCGCGCCCATGACGATTTCCCTGTGCCGCATGCTCCGTATGTCTCCCGTGCCTATTCTGATTTCTGAAATATTGATGTGCAACATAGGCGGTACGGCACTTATGATCGGGAATCCGCCAAACGTCATGATCGGTTCCGCGACACACCTGGATTTCAATGACTTCCTTATAAATCTGGCTCCGGTCGTTGTCATTACGGTCATTGTTATCCTGATTGCGGTTCTTCTCATTTTCAAGAATGATTTTTCCAGTGTCCGTATGAGTGCGAAAGAGCTGGAAAAAATTGATATTATGTCCGGCGTGGAAGACAAATCTATTTTCAGCCGTTCGCTTATGGTTCTTGCGTTTACGGTCCTCGGCTTCGTTGTCCATTCCCATTTCGGTCTGGAATCGGCAACGGTCGCCATGACGGGCGGTATGGCGGCACTGCTCTTCTGTGGTATCAATCCGGAAGATGCTCTTAAAGAGGTGGATCTGGACACACTCATGTTCTTCATGGGGCTCTTCATTCTGGTGGGGGGCATGGAAAATGCCGGCGTCATTACGGCAATTGCGGAAAAGGGTATCGAAATGGTGGACGGCGACAGCCACCTGATTACCTTCCTCATTTTGCTTCTTTCCGGTGTAGCTTCCGCTTTCGTTGACAATATTCCTTTCACAGCGACAATGATTCCTCTGATCCAGGATATGCAGTCTCTCATGAATCTGCCCCATGCGGATTATATGTGGTGGGCGCTTGCGACCGGTGCGTGCTTCGGCGGCAACGGTACTATGATTGGTGCTTCACCGAATGTGATCATGGTGGCTATCGCGGCAAAAGAAGGGTTCAATATCAGCTTTACCGCTTTTATGAAATGGTGCTTTCCGCTGATGCTTCTGTCTCTTTTTGTGGCAGGGTGTTACCTTGAGACACGGTACTTCATTTTCGGTATGTAAATAAATAGAATAATATAATAGAGTAGAAAGCGCTTTTCTTCGGAGAAGCGTTTTTTCTGTTGTAAAAGACGGCCTTAATGAAATATTTAATATACGCTTATTGCTTTTCTTTTGTGTGGAATTGGCCGAACTAAGATAAATGAATAAAATGGGAATTTTATGTGTATGTCCATTCCGCAAATAAGATGGTTCTGCGAACCTTTTCTATTTGACTTTTTTGTATTAGTGGTATACTATAATTTCTGATGTAAAGAATATAGTATACGTTTTTACATATCATTCATTGACTAAGGAGGGTCATGATGGACGCAAGAGAAAATGCTTATGTACTGTGGTTTGATGAGCTGCGCCGCGCGGACGTGGGACTGGTAGGAGGGAAATCCTCTTCTCTGGGGGAACTGACTTCTTCCGTGGATGTGCCTGTTCCGTACGGATATGCGACAACAGCCAGCGCATACCGCTATTTCATGGAAAAGACGGGACAGAATAAGAAAATCCATAAGATGCTTCAGGAACTGCAGGATGTGGAAGATTCCGTAGAGCTCCATGAAGTCTGTACAAAAATCCGTGAAAGCATCTGCTCTGCCACTATGCCGGAAGACCTTGCCGAACAGATTGGAAAGGCTTATGAAGAACTTGCCGAAAAGGTGGGTGAAAAGAATCCTTTCGTCGCCGTCCGCTCCTCTGCTACCGCGGAAGATTTGCCGGATGCTTCTTTTGCCGGGCAGCAGGATACATACCTGAACGTCACCGGGCGGGATATGGTTATCCGGAAAGTAAAGGAATGCTATGCGTCCACTTTCACCGACCGTGCCGTTTATTACCGTGCGAAGAAAAACTTTGACCATGAAAATGTGGCGCTTTCCGCCGCCGTCCAGATGATGGCTGATGCGAAAGCGGCAGGTGTCATGTTCACCGTCAACCTGGCGACCGGCGCTGACGACAGCATCATGATCGAAGGCTCCTGGGGGCTTGGCGAATACATCGTGCAGGGTACCGTAACACCCGATAATTTTGTTGTGGATAAAGATTCTCTTACCATTACTTCCCGCCGCATCAATGACAAATCCATCGAACTGATCCGCAAAGAAGGCGGCGATGTGGAAGAAAGAAAAGTGGAACCGGAACGTGCCAAAGCGCAGGTTATAAGCGATGAACAGATTGCCCAGCTAGCCGATTACGCGAAACGTATTGAAAAACATTACGGCTGCTATATGGATATGGAATGGGCTGTCGACCACAAAGACCGCCTTTGGATTCTTCAGGCACGTCCTGAAACGGTCTGGTCCAAGAAGAATAAAGAAAAGAAATCGGAGGAAGAAACAGTCATGACAACTGATCACAACGTACTTGTAAAAGGACTTCCCGCATCCCCGGGTATGGCGGCAGGCAAATGCCATGTCATCACCGATCCGAAAGACATTGATACCTTTAAAGAAGGGGAAGTTCTTGTCACCACCATGACGTCTCCCGACTGGGTACCCGCTATGAAGAAGGCAGTCGCTATCGTGACTGATGCCGGCGGTATGACCTGCCACGCTTCCATCGTATCCCGCGAATTGGGAATCCCCTGTGTTGTCGGGACCAAGAGCCGCAGTGTAGAAGCGACAGGTGTGCTGAAAACAGGACAGGATATTACTATCGATGCACGCAACGGTATTATTTATGACGGCATCGTTGCCGATCTTGTGAAGAAAGGAACGCCCGCTGCCCAGGCAGCAGGTACAGCGGCAGTAGCTGCCGAATATTTCCCGCCTACAGGCACCCGCGTTCTTATGAATCTCGGCGATCCCGATCTGGCTGATAAATATGCGTCGCTTCCCTGTGACGGTATCGGACTCATGCGGGAAGAATTTATCTGGACCACCTTTATTCATGAACATCCGCTGTACCTGATCGAAACAGGCCGGCCGGAAAAAGTGGTAGATATGCTTGCAGAAGGCATCAGCAAAGTATGCCGCGCCCTTGCTCCCCGTCCCGTTGTTCTCCGTTTCTCCGATTTCAAATCCGGCGAATACAGAAATCTCAAGGGCGGCGATAAGTACGAACCGGAAGAACCGGCCGACCTTCTTGGTTGGAGAGGCGCTTCCCGTTACTATGATCCGAAATATACCGATGCATTTCGCCTTGAACTGAAAGCGGTCAGAAAAGTCCGCGAAGAATACGGCCTGAAAAATCTGAACTGCATGATTCCGTTCTGCCGCACCGTTGATGAAGCAGAAAAAGTAACGGCCATTATGAGAGAAGAAGGACTGGAACGCGGTCCGGACTTCAAACTTCTCCTTATGGCGGAAATTCCGGCCAATATTCTCCTGGCAGACCGTTTCAATAAATTTGTTGACGGCTATTCCATCGGCTCCAATGATTTAACTATGCTTATTCTGGGATGCGACAGAAATAATGATACCGTAGCTTCTCTCTTTGATGAACGTAATCTGGCCATCAAGAGGGCTATCCGCCACCTGATCAAAGTGGCGCACAGAGACGGCAAGACCGTATCCATCTGCGGACAGGCGCCGTCCGTATATCCAGACTTTACGGAATTCCTCGTAAAGAGCGGCATTGACTATGTATCCGTCAACCCGGATATGGTGAAGAGTACCCGGCTGAATGTAGCCCGCATCGAGCAGCGTCTGATGCTGGATGCGGCGACGGGCAGAGGTGTCGTGGACCAGGAAGATTACGAACTTTGATTTTGAGATAATGGCAGAGGGCATGGGAAAGTTGACATGTCCTCCGCCACAGTTCCGCTTTGCGGAAGAAGGAGAGAAGGGAAATTATGCAGCTTACCGGCCGACAACAGGAAATCACGAGGATCGTTCGGGAAAACGGTCCTATCACAGGAGAAATGATCGCACAGCGTCTCCATGTGACGAGGAGCGCGCTGCGTGGAGATCTGGCGGTTCTTCTTTCAGGAGAGGTAATCGCTGCCCGCCGTCGTCTCGGCTACTATTACCTTGGGGGCGGAGAAGATCCCGCGGCTGCTGAAATCCGTTCCTGCACGGCGGAAGACTGTATGTCCCGCCCGATACTTGTCGGAGCGGAATCCAATGCCTATGACGCGGCGGTTCTCCTGTTCACCGAAGATATCGGTACGCTTTTCGTGGGGAAAAAAGATGACATACAGGGCGTCGTTTCCAGGAAAGATCTTCTGAAAGCGGCCATGGGCCGTGATGATTTGGCAAAAGTGCCGATTTCCATGGTAATGACATCCCGCTCGAAAATGATTTATGCTGAACCGAAAGAGGATCTTGTATCCATCGCACAGAAGATGATGGATTATGAAGTCGATTGTCTTCCTGTAGGGACTTTTAAAAATGTGGGAAATGACAGGAAATTTGTTCTTATCGGGCGTGTATCGAAAACGAATATCACCCGTCTCTTTTTGGAACTGGGGAAAGGCGGCAGAAAATAATAAATGGCAAAACAACCGCAGGTTTATGTCGTTTCCGATTCTCTTGGAGAAACGGCGGAAAGTGTGGCTAAGGCGACCATCGGCCAGTACGACACGGATATTGAGATCCACCGTGTGCCCTTTATCCGTCATACGGATCAGATAGAAAAAATTATTGATGAAGCGGCACAGGCGGGGGCTGTGGTCTGTCACACACTGGTCAGTCCTGAACTCCGTGCCGACTTTGAACGGATAGCCCATGAAAAAAATGTCCGTTATGTGGATATCTTAGGTCCTATGATGAATATGGTGACTGATGTGGCAGGGGTGCAGCCCCGCATGAAACCGGGAATCATCCACCGTCTTGATGAAGAATATTTTAAGAAAGTGGAAGCCATCGAATTTGCTGTCCGCTATGATGACGGAAAAAATCCGGCGGGCTTCGCAAAAGCGGACATGGTTCTCATCGGTGTGTCCCGCACATCAAAGACACCGCTGTCCATGTATATGGCGCACAAAAAGTACAAGGTGGCAAACCTGCCCCTTGTGCCGGAAGTGCAGATACCGGAAGAAATATTCCAGGTGCCTCCCTATCGTCTGATCGGCCTCATTATTGACCCTTACAAACTGAACGGAATCAGAAGAGAACGAATGAAAGCGCTCGGATTTTCAGGAACGGCAAATTACACTGATATCGAGCGCATTGAAGATGAGCTGGCTTATGCCAAAGAAGTCATGCATCAGCTTCACTGCACCGTCCTTGATGTATCAAATAAAGCCATTGAAGAGACGGCAAGCCGCATCATGTCCATTATTGAGCGAAATAAGGAACTATACGGCGACAAATATTGACAGATGATGAAATCTCCCGAAGGAAACTTCAGGGGATTTTTTTGTGTTGGAATGATTTTATGAATACATTTGCGGTAGCACTGTTCATCACCACGGCAATAGATCCTTCACGTTCGTTCAGGATGACGATTAACGTTTTTCTCATTATGAAGCCTTAACGTGTCTTATACAAGGATCATGGAGCCGGCCGTCAGAAGGAGCTGCTGGCGCACGCAGTGTGCGATTGAGGATACTCGCTTGTCGTAATGATTTAAATCGTAAAAGAATAGTTA
>ERZ773043.582-NODE-582-length-21268-cov-14.390091_pt1 | contig 21268 bp, 20 predicted proteins | sample MGYA00580636_ERZ773043 | MGnify/ENA primary metagenome ERZ773043 (study PRJEB29015, sample SAMEA2737992) | human oral metagenome | biome: human oral; feature: human-associated habitat; material: dental | place: China | collected 2065 ...
AAAGTTCTTTTTGAAAACTTTCTTTTATAAGAAAATTCCGAACCTTGCTTTAACAAAGTCATTATATCCTCTGCACTTCTTTTTACCTCCATTTTACCTTTTATATAAAGCATGGCTATCTCCTTATACTAGATATTATTTAACCAAAAATCCTCACTTCCTACAAGATATAAAAGAGTTCTGGCTCTTGAAGCACCTATATACAGCATAGTAGCCCTATCCCTGTCTTTAATCTTCTCTAAATCGCACATAACAACCACCTTGGAGTCCAATCCCTTAAATCCGTGAATAGTAGAAAATCTCGGGAGCTTATCGGGGCTTTTATCATTGACATCTTCATTGACTGCAAAAGACAACTCCGACAAAATAGAATGTTCGTATCTCTTAGGTGATAAGAAAAGTATATCCTGCTCTTTTATATTTTCCGCTTTTAAACCCTTCACTATCTCTTTAAGCTTGGACTTTGCATCATCCTTATCAGTAAACTTTACTTTTATAATTTCCTCACCGTTTTCTTTAATAAACTCCTTCTCATCAAGCCCTATCGCATCAAAACTGTAGGTACCTATTTGTATCGTATTTCTGCAATTTGTTGACAACTTAAATTTACTCGGTTGGTATTCTTCCAAAAATTTAATCCCCTCATCATACTCGGGATTATAAATATTTTGCTTCTCATCGTAGAAGAAAGCCCAGTTACCCTCCTTGAATCCGCCCTTTAGAAGATAATCAAGCGGATACAAATATATGGGATTTGCTATATCCTGACCTTCATCCATAACAAGTATATCAACTTGCAAGTCGGCAAGTTTCTCCTTTTCCAAATAAATTACAAAGTCTAAAAACATTTCCGGTAAAATATTATTAAAATAATTTTGTGCATCCTTCTTTACTTCATCTTTGTCAATAGTAACATATTCTCCAAAAAGGGCATGAATATTTATGATCTTTAACCTGTCACTTTCTATATTCATTGTACTTATCACATTATTGACAAGATTTTTATTAAATGCCAAATAAAGAACTTTAAAGCCCTCCTCCAACTTCTCTTTTACAAAATTCATTGCCAAAACAGTCTTACCGGTTCCGGCACTGCCCTCGATCATAAGCCTTTTATTTGCAGCCAGTCCCCTCATAATATTGACCTGTTCATTGGTAAGGCGTATAAGCTTATCATCAATCTCATTTAATCTGTCCGAGAGGCTTGGAACAAAGCAAAAGTTACCTCTTAAATACGATATGATTTCTTCTATATCGGAGGGTGAGAGCTTGCTTGTCTCTCTTTGCCCTTTCCAGTACTCAAAAACTTGCTTCATATATGCACTTATATCTTCGGTTCTTTTATCATAAGTAACTTCCGGTATCACTTCCTCGGTCTTTGCATCAAATACTATATCCGGAAACATTACACCGCAGGCAACAAGAACATTTTGCATATGCCTGTTTGAAGGAAATCTTTCTTTCAATCTATTCTTAAGGCTGAACATATTGTCTTTTACCTGTGTATAAGGACCTTCGGACTTTTCATTTTCATTACCGTACCTGTTGATAAAGATCCATTTGCCGCCTCTGCACTCTACCCTGCCGCCTTTTATTTCAAGACAGGCAACACCAAGCTCACATACAACAACAAAGTCTATCTCCCCGTAGATTTTAACATTGTGTCTTGGCAAACCCAGTGAATGCAGAACATAGGCATTCTTTAGATTAAGATCTTGTAATACTTTATAAATTTTAACTTCCGCATCGCTTTTTATCTTTTCGCCTGCATAGGGCGGTATGAAAATAGGCATGGTTTTCTACTCCTTGTGTTGTTTTGTATATTAATTGCATACCCAAATATAATGTAGCCAAAAGTAAAGGACTTTCTTTGTACTCCTTAAATGTATATTAATATAAGGACAGCGTAAAGTAAATACAAATACATCATAAATATATCTACTATTTACTTTATAAATCTAAGGGCTATTGTTATAATAAACTTATCCTTATATTTATTTCGTCTATTAAGGAGAGACTATGGAAAATAAAGATGTTTTAACTCTCTATCATGGTTCAAAGTCAGGGATAAATGGTGCTATAGCACCTATGAGCAGAGACCGCTGTGATTTTGGAAAAGGATTCTACATGGGAGATGAAAAAAGCCAACCTCTTACACTGATTTGCAACTACTCAAATGCCAAGTTATATACACTAAATCTTGACTTATCTGATTTGAAGGTTTTTGAAGTTGAAATAGGTTTAGAATGGGCATTCCTGATAGCATATAATCGTGGCAAAATGGAAACAATAAAGCATTCTGCTCTCTATAATCACTTTGCAGATTTGTGCAATGGATTTGACTTAATTGTAGGTCATATTGCAAATGACAGGATGTTTGTAGTTCTTGACCGTTTCTTTAATGGAGACATTACTGATACGGCACTTATCAACAGTCTTTCAGCACTAAAGCTCGGTAAACAATATGTTGCTATAACACAAAAAGCTTGTGATAGGATAACTATAATTGATAAACAAACAATTACCGAAAAGGAACGTATCCTATTAAAACAAGAAAGTGAAGCAAATAGAAGTAGGGGCATAAAAATGGCAGATGAGATTTGCCGCAAATACCGCCGAGACGGTAGATTTTTTGATGAAATATTAAAAAAAGGTGAATGATATGGAAAATTTTACACTTCTTAAACGCCAGCTTTGCGATATACAAGGCAGGCTGTTTGAACTTGCATTAAAAGAAAACTTTGATTGTCCGTATTTTATAGAAACTTTTATGAACAGCAGGGCTGCTTTGGCACTTGATGATACCTATGACAGATTACAATGGGCAGGCGAGGAATATATACTTGAAGAACTTGATGATGAAGCCGGCGGATTAAAAAAAGCCGGTGTGACATTCGATAGAGAAGTCATGTACTGGACAGGCTACATCTACCGCTATTGGCATTACTACACGGGCGAAAGCAGTAAGGATATATACAAAATAGCAGATGCAAATACAATGAATGAGTGTTGGCTCGGCTTCCATACCCTAGATGTGGAAATGGCAATTGATGATCTGAAAGAAATTCATAGGCAGAGGATAATGGCTGAAAAATGATAGCAACTTGCTTGATCAAATACCCGTATGCTGTATTTTAATATAGTATGAGGATGGATCTTTATATTTCACAAAATACGAAAATCAAGGCGGTTTTCCGCCTTTTTATTTCGTGTTTGTTTTATTATGGAGCAAAAGGCTAATCAATAAAATACGAAAAATTTAATTGGATCTCCGCCTTTTTATTTTGAGTTTATTTTATTATGGATTAAAAATCTAATCCATGAAATATGAAAAATTTAAGTGGAGTTCCACCTTTTTATTTCGTGTTTGTTTTATAATGAATCAAAAAACTAAGCAATGAACCCTGAAAAGTCCGGGAAGATCACCACCTTTTTATTCCGAGTTTTATTAATTTTGGTCTATGCCGTAAATGCGAGCCAAGGCTGAATCGGATGATTGATTTTCCAACTATTCGCCTCTATCATTATCATTACAAAACAGAGCTTTATAAGTCTATGATCGCCTCATCCAACAAAAAGTCCTCCACTCCGATATATAAAATTCCATTATCATCATATCTGGGAATAATATGGTTTCTTACAACTACGATCTTCCTGAATGAATCATCTATTTTTTTCAAAGATGCAGTTTCTTGCTCTTTTTTTTCTATGCTGTCCACATTTAAAGCCGATTGAATATAGTACCTCTTATACCCCTTATTTATAACAAAATCGACTTCAAGTTGAACCTTTCTCCTGTTCCCACCTTTCTTAAAATCGTATTCAATCACACCCACATCTATGTTATATCCCCTACGAAGCAAATCATTATAGATGATATTTTCCATTATATGTGTTTCTTCCACCTGTCTGAAATTTAATCTTGCATTTCTTAGACCGATATCTGCAAAATAATATTTGAGCGGTGTTGAAAAATATCTTGCTCCCTTCAGGTCATATCGGTTGGCATGGTATATAACATATGCCTCCTCAAAGTAAGTAAGATACCTTGAGATCGTATTGGAAGATATATTTATTTGCTTTTCTGACAAAAATCTTCTTGAAAGTTTGGTTGGATTAGTAAGAGAGCCTATGGCAGAGGATGTGAAATCCAATAATAATTCAAGCACTTCCTTCTCATTTTGTATGTTATTCCTTTCAAGAATATCTTTTATATATGTTTCCCTGAATAAATCCTTGAGATATTGATTTTTCTCCTCATCACTTTTTAAACTATATATATACGGCATACCGCCATATACAATATAATGTTCAAAAGCAGACTCTTTATTTTCATACAAACCATAAACTTCCGCAAATGATAGAGGATTTACATGTATTTCATTACCACGATCTCTAAACTGAGTCAGCACATCGGATGAAAGCATTTTCGAATTACTGCCGGTTACATAAATATCAACATTATTGCGTTTCATAAGACCCAGTAACACATCAACAAATGTTACATTCTTTTCTTTGCTATCAATATAGGGATTGCTTACAGACTCAGATAATTGAATTTCATCAATGAAAATGTAGTACATCTGATTTCTGTTTTTAGTTTTTTCCTTAATATACTCATTTAATCTAAAGGGATTCCTGTATTCCAGATTATCTATCTCATCAAGAGCAATGGATATAATTTGTTCTTCTTTTATACCTTGTGATAACAGATATTCTTGATATAAATTAAATAACAGATATGACTTTCCACATCTTCTTATCCCTGTAATAATCTTTATTCTGCCATTCTCTCTTTTATCTATGATTTTATTTAAATAATAATCTCGTTTAATTATCATACAATTGCCTTTCTCGAAAAAGTTAGGCGGATTTCCACCTTTTTATTTCGAGTTTATTTTACCATGGATTAAAAAACTACGCAATGAAGCATGAAAAATTAGAGCGAGTTTCCACCTTTTTATTTCGAGTTTAGTAAATTATGGTCGAGTAGGAAATGCGAGCGAAGTATCTCACGCCGCTCTTATTTTGTTGTTCTTCGCTTCTTATTCTACCCTCACCATATATGATCTTATAATGCTTATGACAAGATGTACAGATCACATTATCAATATTTTTATTCGGTGAATCAACATTTCTTCCACTTGGTGTTTGTTTTCCACAATACGGACATTCCGCTTTTTTATAATTAGACATATTTTTCTCCTTTACTTATTTTTATATTCTTGTTGCTCAACATTTAATAACATTCAAATTAGTATTTAGAGCCTATACGCAAATTTCAATTAAGAATTTACTTTAATTGCGTATGTATTTCTAATACTATCCTTTACTTGGATATTGTATTTTTCACATAGAGATTTTACCATATCAATATATATCTTCTTTGCTGCTATATAATCTTTTTTATTTATCATATCATAGCTCGGATATATATATCTTTCCCAAAGATTTTTATAAACATCTTCAGGATTTTCCCCATTATCTATCTCCTTAATTATAAGAGGACCTATACGATAATACTCATCTACTAATTCATCTCCATCAACTCCATCAGATTTTATATGCTCATCTCTAAATTTTCTCAATATATTTAATTCATCACAATACTTGCCTTTATTTAAAGCCATGCAAGCTGCCGTTGTAATAAAACACCCACTACTGGACTCTGAGTATGTTGATGTACTTGAATAACTTTTACTCTTACTATAAGTGTTATTTTGTCTTTTTTCTTTTTCTTTATTATTTAATTCATCACAAACACTTCTATATAACTTCTGTGAATCTTGAAAATTTCCCTTGATCTTTTCATAATGTTTTTTAGCTGTATTCAAATCTTTTGGTACTCCATAACCGTAATGATATATCTTTCCACATTCATACTGAGCCTCATTATCATCAATATTCTTCAAATAACTATATGCCCTTGAATAATCCCTTAGTTTAATATACATAAGCCCAATTCTAAGTCTATACAAATTACCATCATAAGATTCGTTAGAATTGTATTCTGTAGTTTGCATTTGATTCGATGTATTGAATAGATGATTTATAATCCTATTAAAAAATGATTTATTTCTTTCTAATATTTCATACAGCCTAATAGTATTGCTAATCATATTTTTACTTTTTTCATAATGAACTTGGTTAGCATGAATTGTCCTGCATTTCTTAAACAACATATCTGCGATTATTTTAATAGCTCCGTTATGATTTTTAGATGCTGCAATTTTTAAATGTACCATGCCTTTAGCATATTTTGTATCAATGTTTTCTTTTCCTACATGGTAATTAGCATCTGATACCAGCCTTTCTGCAAGTTCCTCTATACTTATGCCTGATTTCGGATACTTTTTTGCCAATTTAACCAGTTCAACTCCTGCTTGTTTAAAATCCTTCTCTAAAGAACTAAACAATGCCTGCTTCGCTCCTGCAATATTTCCCTCATCCACCAATCTTTTAGCAAGATAAAAGTATTCCTCACCGGTTTCAATAGGATAGGCGACCTGCGTAAGTTTCTTTATCTCATCTTCATTTAATTTAAACTGCTCAGAAAGTGCTATTTGAACCTTTGCAACTTCAGGTATATTATGTGAATTCGATATTAAAATATTAATACTTGGAGATAATACCTCTGTGCTTATATCAACTCCTTTATTATATAAAAACAACAATTTAAGTAATGAACAGTATTTGTAATTTACCCTTCCTAACTTAACAATATCATCATCAGCAGCCTGATAATCTTCTGCATAAATATGCTTAAAAAACACATTTGTTAAAGTTTGAACATATTGGTCGGCAAGCACATTTTCATCTGCTTTCTGCATTAAAATATTAGAGATATTTAACTCAAACTCATTACAAAGTTTAAATATATCATCACTAATCTCTGCATAAGATCTTTGTGCTTTTTTTAATTCCTTCAACTCGTTTTTTATTTTTTCTTTATAGTCTTTGACTATTCCTTTTAATTTCTCATCTTCCAATTTAACAGAGTCTTTATTTAATTCCTCAAGTCTTTCTTTTAAAAGCTTATAGTATTTACTATAATGCAATTGAATATCCAATAAAACCTCTTGCACTCTTACAGATATATGATAATTTATAGATGGATTATTATTATATATAAGCAGATTAAATATATAATTCCTACTACATAAAATAATTTTCTTACCACAGTGCTCTAAATCCATAATTTCCTGTTTTGATGTAAAAAGATAGATTTCACATTTTAATGTCTTATGCAAGATAATTTTATACTTACTTTCATCCTCGCAAATTATTAACTGTTCATTAATAATTTTACTTATCGAACGGTACAAATTATTATAAGTATTTAAATACTCAGGTAATATAAGATACACCTGATTTAAATACTGCCCCGGGTAATAATATATAAAGCCCTGTATAAGTTTGCAAATATCTATGTTTTCCTTATAAACCTCTCTATTTATAAGCTCATATTCCTTTGATGAAATCTCAATCTTTTTATTAGCATATGTCAATGCAAATATTTTCTCTTCCACATCCTTTTGTGCCGGTATAATCAATAAGGGCAAATTCTTATTATGTTCAATTTTTAATTCTATATTATCTACACTCTTTAAAGAGACATCAATGCTAGAAGCCTCACCCCAAATAGCTATTACTGATTTTGTTGCCAGCCCATCAATTAAAGTTAATATTTCTTTTTCCTTTACTATTTTATTTATTTTATCAATAATGCCGGCATTATTTGTGTATAAACCTTCATCCAATACTTTAGGGAGTTTTTCTTCTACCAAGTTATTAAGAGCATTATAGTTTTGTCTTAATTTAGTGCATTCTTCTATATTTTCTTCATTCATTAATTTTGCAATGATATTTAATATCTCATCTTGTTTAGTATGCAAGTCGATTCCTCCATAAAAATAATTATCTAATATCCTTTAAGCCTTTTATAACATTTTCATATTTTTTAATGCTTTTTCTCATACTGCGTATTTCCTCCATTGACTCTCCATATATTTCTATTAGTGATTTTATTTCCATTATATCCTCGGAATTTAAAATAAGCTCACTTAAAAAATTTCTTTCACTAACAGATATTTCTATTTTTTCTTCAACATACTGCACAGCAGATGAACCTATCTCTAAAATTTGATTATATGCATCTTTTCTACAGCTTTTTTTATTACCTATCATATTTAAAAATTCACTAATCTTTCCTCTTTCTTGCCACTCAACATTATTTCTTGATGAATATGCTGTGACGGCAAATACATTAAGTCCTGCATCAAGTGCCGCTTGCTCAATACTTTTAGTAACAGCCTCAATATCTTTATCTAACTTCTTATCACTTTTATTGACTACTATTAGTACAGGAGTATTTAAGCCAACTTTTGTAATGAAGGAAATATCGGTCTCACTTAATACACCATTTTCAATATCAACAAGCCATATTAGATAATCCGCTGCACGCAATTGCAAATAAGCTTTATTCTCATCACTAAAATCTTCCTGTTTATTGTCCTTGTTTCCAAAATCCGCCTTACTATAACCGGGTGTGTCTAAAAAAACCACATCCTTATATGGTAACTTAGGCTCATAAATTATCAAGCAATTAATAAAGGCTGAAAATCCTATTTTATATTTCTCATAAAACTTATGTGTTAATGAATGCAATGCATCATTATCCAAATCTACTTTTTTATTTTCTGATATATAAGCACTTATTTCTTCTCGTTCTCCATACATAATATATGTAGGAATTGATGTAGTTGGCATCTGATCCTCAGGTAAAAGTTCTTCCCCTGAATTTAATATAGAATTAATAAACTTTGATTTTCCTGAGCTGAACTTTCCACCTATGCCGATTATAGGTTTATTTTCTATAGCCTTATATTTTTGTTCTTCTTTAAATTTACTGCTTAATTGCAAAAGTTTTATCTGCAATTGGGCTTCATTATCTAATTTTACCGTTCTAAAGGCTGATAATAGACTTGTGTTAAGCTCATCCAACTTCTTTATTTTATTTTTAAAATCTTTATTTCCATCAGATAGTGGAACAATTTTTGAAATAAGATTTAAAGCAGCATCCACATCTTTTAAATATTTATTTTCTTTTGATTGTGCTAAGTTTTCATCAAAAAAATCATTAACATCTTCTTCTATATCCCAAATTGCCACTGTTAAATCTCCATTTCTTTAACTAATTGCTTGTACTTAAGTAAATTACCACTTAATTCACTATACTTTTGAATAAAGTGTTCTCTATCCTCAATCTGCTTCTTCAGTCTATCTATATTACTTGTAAGATTTTTTATGATATCATCAACAAAACTTGCCGATAACTCTCCCATAATATTATTGATCTTATCTCTTGTCTCATCCATCTCTTCTTTTATTTTATAAGCAATCTCTTGTAATACCTTTTCTTCAGTCATTCTAAGCTTATGAATATCCTCATTTTTAACTACACGACTCGTAAATGCATTCTCTATAGTACCTTGATATTGAAAAGCTTCAACATTAATTTCAGGAATTGTTACCTTATTAATCACTATGCTCACAGGTATGAGTATATCATTTTCGTTAAATTCTGTACTACTCATATCAAAAGCACCTATTATACTGTCTTTTAAAGTGCTCTCTAATTTTCTTATATTGATAATTTTTTTCAATTCTTCATTGATATATTGTTTACAAGCGACGATATACTTCCTTATATTAGATGTTGCATCAGCAACAGAAGCCTCATTATATGTAATTACTTCCGTATATTCTTTTCTAAATAGACCGAATAGACCTGTTCTTCTGGTTCCATATCTGGTATCTGTTTTTGACTCAACACCAAAATCCAGATGGTTTTCAATATCTATATCTATATTTACCTTCATATCATTAAGCAGAACAGCCGCCTCAACCGCAGTAGCCTCAAAGATATTTTTAACCTCTCTTCTCATCCTGTTAAATTTATCTTGCAGTCTATGCAGATTATTTTCCAATTGCTCTTTATCAGCCACCTCCGTCTGCCTTTTATTATCTAAAACCTGTATATTTATATTTTCCAAAATGCCTAAAAGTGCAGTTTTATTATCTGATACTATAGTTCTATTTTTATCCGCAATAATTTCTTTTTTCCTATCTATGATCTCCTTCATTTTTTTTCTTATCTCATTGATTCCCGATAAGCTAAGAAGGGTTTGACGATCATCCGTAAAATCACTGAAATGAAACTTTAATTGTTTGATTATATGTTTTTCATACTCTGAATATTCTATACCTTTATCTTTTTTCTTTGAACAGGAATATAGTATAGATGATACATAACTTGGAGGAAGAGAACTACTTATTTTTTCCAGTGCATCCTTATGGTAACTGCTTATCAAACTTTTCCTTATATTCTCTGCTGCCTGATTATTATATATAGCTACAGACGAGCTGTACGCAGTTTTAATATCTTTTGACCTATTATCATCTAATAAGCCCGAGTCAAACTTACTTCCTATAATACGAATCTCCTTGACACCCTCTCTTGGTAAGGAATCGCACATAAAGCTTATATCTTCCTGAGTAAGAAATTGTGCTGTATAACTTAATAAAAATACTACATCACATTCGCCGAGAAATTGTTTTGTACGCTCACCCCTGCTTATTATAGGATCATTAAGTCCCGGAGTATCAACTATCTCAATTCCCTTTAAGTTATCATTATCTACTCTTAATTCTACATGTTGAACAATTGCAGTAAAATCTCCTTCAGCACCTACATAGTTTTGTAGGTCTCTCCCCATATCATTAATATGAATTTCTTCAGTTTTACCCAAATATGACCTTAGGTCCACTTTTGACTTGTTAAACAGCTCTGTCAATTCTTTGCAGGATTTAAGTTTCATAGGTATTTTTTCTTCCAATTGCTTTTTTATATCGTTTGTAAGCCTAAACGGCATATTTTCGTCTTCATTTTTTTGTTCTCTTACATCTTTCTTGATATTGAAAGGATTTTTACTTTGCTTCTTACTTATATACTCTTTATATAGTTTTTTTAATTTTTCATCGTACTCCATTGAACGCTGTTCTATATTTTGCCACTCTCTTTCCCTATAAAATACAACTTTGGCAATGCTTTCCTTTGAATAAGATATCTTGGTTAATGCGGCAGTCATAGGTGTGCTGGCTTTAGGTAATACATCTTCTCCGTCAAATATAAGTGCATTAAGAAAGGATGACTTACCGGCTTTAACTTCTCCGACAATGCCGATTCTTAGCATTCGCCCTTCTTTTAAAGACTCTTGAATTCTTTCTTTCATATTTGCAATTTTTGCTTCAAATTCCAAATAATACTCTTTTGAATACAAATCTTCGTACTGTTTTAATCCGGATAACACATTATTAACAACTACTTCATACTTTTCACTCATACTACTTTTGCTCCTTTAAGGTTGTTATATCTTTCTCTATTGATTTAATAAATTCCGAATATTTTGACTCAAGCTCTTTCTTCCTATTTATTACTACTTCCAATGTGCTGTTCTCAATATTTAGAATTTCTTCTATACTACCTGATATATTATCAAACATAACAGTCTCTACACTTGAAAGATTATTGTTCAGCTCTTCACTTAATTTAGATATAATATTAGGTATTACCTCATCTTGCATGGCTTCAATTATTTGCTCTTCTCTTGACTTCCCAAAAATATCATTAAAGAACTTTACGACATTAGGCAAATATATGATTATTAATTCCAAAATTGGAGATATTGCATCTGTTGCTATTGCTAAAATAGAGGTTATTGCTTTATATGAATTTATGCCCTTATCAAGTAATTCTTTACCATCATCTTTTTTATTTAGTGATAACCAAACATTGTCTCCAAAAATCATATCCTTTAATTTTGCATATACATTATCTATAACAGCCATCACCTCTTCATTATTATCCTTGATACTTGGAGTATTATGCTTCATATACTTAATAACATTTTCATAGGCTGTAGATGAATAGGCTTCCACTTCTTTGATCAGTATGGGTCTAATGATATCAATAATACATTCCTTAAATATATCTATACCGCTCTTATATGCATCTGCCAGAACTTCTACATTTGTCATTAATTGCTCTCTTACCCTTGATAAGATTTTTCCTTTAACTTCTCCATCCAATTGTCTACCAATCTTTGCTTTTTGCATATCTAATTGTTCAAGAAGTCTTCTTTTTGCAATATTTCTTCTTTCAATTTCTTCCTCAAGTTCAGCAGTGTCACAAACCTCCTTACTTTTAATTACTTCCAATTCTTTTATAAGAGTGTTACTCTCCATATTTAAAATTGAACTTATTTTTTTATCATATAGTTCCTGATCATTAAAACCTCCTATAAGGCTTTCAAGTTTTGCCACCACATTCTCATCATATATTGATGTGCATATAATAGGTATTTTTTTATCAGTATTATATTCCAATATACCCTCTATATGAACTTTAACCTCTTCAACCGCACTTGGAGTTTTTTTATCACATTTATTAATAATTACAGCAATATCTTCACTGTAATTTGTAGCCTCATTAATAAAATTCAATATACTATCAGGTATAGTACCTCTCTCACAATCTATAACCAAAAAGAACACTGTTCCTTTATCTATGTATTGCATTAAAGCTTTATTATGCCTTTCAATGCCGGAGTCCACTCCCGGCGTATCTACAAGTGTGTAATCTTTTATTCTCTTTAGGTTATCACTGTTTAAGTAATACTCTATATTAAGTGCCTTATCTATGTCCAAGCCTTCTATGGATTCTATTTCTTTTTTATCACCGTCAATCATTTTAGCAATTATATGTTCATTTTCAGAAAAATGAAGCTCCGTTGCTATATCTGTTGCCGGTCCTTGATTTTCTATCAATACACTTTTTCCTATAAATTTATTAAGCAATGCCGATTTACCTGCACTGTATCCGCCAATCATAAGCATTTTTACTTTATACTCATTATTTATTAGTATGAATTTTTCAAAATTACTAACAAGCTCCGACAAATCATATTTTTTTGCTATACTTTTTGCTACTTCTGCCTTCTTAGTATTCTTTTCCTTATCAAACATAAATACCCTCCAAAATTTAATTATCTTAAGTAATTATTAATCTGTTATTCCATAGCCCACACGATCAATGTCGTTATCTCCTCCACTACCATGATCTTTATCATTTTCTCTGTCATCATCATTTTCTTTATAATGAATTTTTCTATATATCTCAGATGCAAACATTATTTTTAACCTTCTTATATTTCATCGTATTTTGTATAATATTCATCAATATTTTTATCTGCCTTTATGTACTTAGTGATAATGATTAAAAATATCCTCCAAGTCACCTTGCAACTTATCAATCAATTCCATATTTTTGAAGTCATTATCAAACATCATTCTTGCTATCATATCAACATTATATTTTTTAGCTTTTTTATTACCCAACACCACATTAATCATTTTAAATATAAAAAGAACATTTTTTTCATCGAAGCCAAAAAGCTTTGCATACTCACATATATCCTGTAATTTCTTGGCTGCTGTTTTCTTATCAACTGCCATTATCATTAAAGCCCAGAATATTAATCTGAAAAACTCCGGTTCGTTATGTTCATTTTCTTTTAATAAAAGCAGTTCTTCTATAAACCCCTTTCTTTTATATTCATCAAAAGTTTTAGGGATCTCATACTTTCCGATAGTCAACCTCTTATTCAACTTATAATCAGAACTTCCACTATTTAAGAAAAAAGCCTGTGTTTTATCAACTATTATCTTTGCATAGTCATTTAGCTCATCATAATCAAATAGCAGCACTAAGGCTATATTAAACTTCCCCCTATCCAATACTGATTTTTCAGATTGTTTCATTTCATTAAATTTTACATGTCCTCGTGGAGATAAAGCTGAACTATTAATATTTGTATCAAACATCCTCTCTATCCTTCCCCTTACATCCTCAACTAACGCCCCGAATTTATTTATATCCATCATCTCATCGTCCCCCTATATGTTTATTTCAAACAATCCTTCTTTTACTATACTCATTGCTGTCTTTTCTACTGATTTACTAAAATCTTTTATAGATACATCATTTAGTTCATTCACCAACTCATTATATAGAGCAGAGCCGTTGCCCGCATTTTCTATAAACATATCCTCTTCATATATCTCAAAGTTTCCTTCTATAAACTCTGCAAATTCTTTGGAATAGTCCTTATACATACCCGCTTCTTCGAGTATTTCCCTGTATTTTTCATCATATTCGCACTTTAAGATATAGATCTCCCTGCTTTCAAGGTTCACATACTCACTTGACGATATAATGACCTTCGGATTATTCACACCTATGTACCTTACTCCACTCTTTCCAAGAGGTATGTTAAACTTCTCCCCACAAAGATATATATACTTTTTATCCTCATCCAAGAGATCGAAAAGCTCATCCTGATCAAAAGCCACATTGTCTATACGCTCATATAAACTTTCATTATCCGTATACTTTTTAAGCACCTCTATTCTGGCTTTTTGTTCCTCGGTAAGTTCTTTTATCTCCTCGCTTTCGATGGGTTTTTCCACCAATTCTACACAAACCACTCCGAATATCTTGCAAATATTTTCCTTATAGAATACATTTTCAAAGTCTACTTTCCTTAACTTTTCCGCAATTCCAGACTCGTATCTGTCCTCCAACCAATGATACAGTTGCCCATTTTCCATATACTCCAAAACTTTTTCCACAGAAAAATTCTCCCTTAATTCCTCTAAGGTGCTTACCTCAACGCCCTCATCCATAATCAATGGAAATCTTTGTTTTTTAGCCATCTAAACCTCCTACTTTCCATACTTCTTAGTATCCTCAAAAAACTTACATCCAAACTAAAATCACCGGATTATATAACTTTAATCAGTAAATTCTTCTCCAACAAACCTCTCAACCGTCTCTTCCAAGCCCTTACCTCTATTTTTTTCCAAAAATATCCTTTATCTTCATCCCGTCTATCTTCACCGTTTCACTTTCATAGCTACCGCACTTAGGGCAATGTACCCTTAGGTTTGCAGGATCTTTTTTATACTTATGACCGCACTTTAAGCACTTGACTTCTTTTGAAAATAATGACATACTCTACTCCTCCTTAACTCAAATACCTCTTATCTTTTATCCATAAATACTTTTCATAAAATGCAAAGCCTTTTCACATCAGCCAATACTTTTTATCCTTATAAAATATCTGTAAGCTCAAACGCCTACTCCACCAACTCTATCCTATCCCCCTGACTTCTTATCCACATATCCACTCCGTCACCGAATACCTCCGCCTGTATCAGATACTTTCCGTCTTTTTTTGATAAGATCTTAGCGGTCGGGAGTCTGTCAAGTATCGCCTCCAGATTATTCTTTTCACATCTGAACTTTATCCTCCTTAGCCTTCCGCCATACATAAACTGTATTCTTTTCAGGAACTCACCCTCTTCAAAACGGGAACTGTAGGGTATATGAAACTTTTTATCAAGTACCTTTATCTTATTTATTCTGTCTATTCTATATATCGTAGGAAATGAGTCATTTAACACATCAAACTTTTCCCTTATTTTATCCTCATCGTCTATAAAGGCGGTCAGATAGAAATAATGCTCCGAGAACATTATCGCAAGGGGCTTGAGTTTCCTTTCCACCACAGTATCATCCGTCTTTTTATAGTGAATTTCTATAAAATTGGCTGTGCTGATAGCCTCAGCCACCTTCCACATATCTTCTATAAACTTCCTTTTATGCTTCGGCTCTACATAATGGTGTGCTTCATTTGCAATAAGCTCCGACACCATCTTTCTGTTTGCTGCCGGTACGCAGCACTCTATAAGTCTTTGTAAAAGAGAAGTCATTTCTTCATTGGTAAATGGTCTTGTCTGCAAAAGTATTTTACATATCGCAAGTATCTCGCTGTTACTTAAGCTTGCCTTGAATGTATTTTCCAAGGCATAGCTTTTCTTTTCACTGCTATATTTAACATAGTTTTCATAGCCGTCCGTACTTGCCTCATTATCACAAAAGTTTCTTATATCATTAATATCCCTTTGCACACTTCTTTCACTCACTCCGTACTTATGTGCCATTTCCGTCTTATTTACTTTTTTTCCGGATAAAAGCCTTGTATAGATGTCCAGTATTCTGTCAACCTTTTTTCCATCCACAACATACTCCTTATAATATTTTGAATATATTACTTCGTCTGCAAATCTTAAGCAGGCTTATTATAGCAAGCCGTTATGACAGTTTCTGTCACTCTGTATATTTTTTATTAAAAATATTGTAAAATTATTGCACCTATGTATCTTATTATATTTCACACAAAATTAAAATACCTTAAGTTAATTTTTATTTAACTTTTGTTTTAATTGAATTTTACATTTCATTTTATTATCGATTTTATTATACTTGCAACAAAAAAAGATACACACTATTCCATAAGACTTTTTATAGTCTTAACGGAATAAATATATATCTTTTTTATTAATCTGCTATTTCTTCTGATTTCACTTGTTTATTCTATATGCTATTATAATGAGGTACTTAGGTATATTTACAAGCTAATGTTGATTGGAAGTCCGACTCTCATAAAATATCGAGCAAAAGCCTGTGAAAGATGCTCCCTATAAGGAGGACATAATCTTAATCTTTTTCCATTTCTTTTTGCAATTGCACATGCAACATCAAGCGGGATACTAAAAATATCCTTGAAATTAATAATATAATAATCTTGAGAAAACTCCTCAGACTTATAATTGTTAATAATATGATAGCTATTTTGTTGACCTTTGATAATTCCTAAAATATCTTTACTTATCTCTTTTTCATTTTTATTTTTACTTCGTTGTATTTCCTCAAATTCACTTTTTGAAATGATTGAACATAATATAATATTGTCAACTTTCTTATTTGCAATATCACAAGCTTGAGTTAAGACAATACCATCAATAATTGATATCTCAGCCTTAACACTCTGTCCTTCCTCACTAACATCCAGTTCTTTGAGAATTGGAACCGGACAACCCTTGATTATGCCTCCTTGTGTAATATCTGTACTATCTTCTTGTAATTCGAACCATGGATATTCCATCAAATCTCCTCAAATTCCTCTTCAAAATCAAAGTGTGAAACATGTTTAGAAATCTTTGTTATTTGAAGATTTACATTTATATTCTCATGTTTTTGCACAAAATCCGCTTTCTTTTCAAAGGAAGGAATGTCTCCTATAGCTTGTTTCGAAAGCATAGATGAATTACATATATTTTTATCTGTAAAAGAATAATTATAGGTTTTATAATAATAGTCTGATCCCATATCCATTGCAGTGAATGATTGACTTGAAATACTTGAAGACATTGTAATAAGCCCACAAGTAGCAACGAATCTCTTTAATCCGATCTGTTTTTTTAGCACAATATCACCTCCATCTATCAATGTTCTCAGTTAATAATGAAAAAATAATATCAACATCCATCAAGCAATCATTAATTGAATTTTTCTTATCTTGATATACATACTGATACCTGCTGTTGATATCCAATGCTAATGATATTCCCTCTGAAATTATTTCTTCATTTGCAATTTTAAATAAACCCGGAACATTATGGACACTATCCAATCTTTTTTGAAACTCCTTATATGTACCAATTTGCTGATTTATAAAGAACTTATCATCTTTAACACATGCCACATTTTATGATACTTCATACAAGTTTTCATTCGGAATATTATCACCTAAATACTTTTTAATATATTCAATAGGTCTTTGTTCACCAATATCCAGGCGAATATTATATGTTATTCCACAAAACAAATATTCATTAATACTTATTTTTTTTAATAATTCAACTATAAGCTTTACTCTCTCCTGAATGTATTCTCGTGTTTTTAAAAAATCATTCATAAATTCATTATCAAAATTGGCTATAAAGTCAACCGAAATAGGTGAAAAATTGATTTGGCTATGTCCGTTCTTTGAAGATATCATGACCCTCGGTGTTTCTAAATCATACTCATCCGGTAAAGTATTTGTCTGTGGAATTCCATAATATTGCTGTAGACAATCTTCTATATCATTTGCAAATCTTCTAATTTTAAGTTGCGGCTCATATTTAAGCGAAAACTGTGCTTGAATAAATTTCATTCCATCACCTCCTGAATATAGTTATGTATATTCCATTATATGCGAACTATCTGCTGTCTAAAATAGATAGTCTTCCTTATTCACAGACTCAATATACTCCATACCTTATATCCAAGAATATAGCATATATATACAATTTTGTCGACCTGAACCCGGCATCTAAAATTAGTGGAAGTTGGCTTATTTCAAATATTGTTACTCTTCATGTAAGTCATTCGTCTTCATCAAAAAAATCAAAAATTTTCTCCAAACTATTGACTTTTATCTTATTTTATTATAAAATCTACCTCGTTCGCAGGTGTAGTTCAATGGTAGAACATCAGCCTTCCAAGCTGAATACGTGGGTTCGATTCCCATCACCTGCTTTTTTTTGTGTCTAAAAACCGTTTCTTTTATATTATCTTTTTTTATATTATTTTCTTTATATTATTCTTTGCCTTGCCTAAATGTCCGTTTAGTTTTACCTCTTAGCTATAAACTGCACATCCAACTTTTTATTCCTATCTTGCCTAAATACGCTTAATGGTGATATACTATCCTTTTAATTGAAGATAATTCTTCAAAATCATATTTTAAAAGGAGGAAAAAGATGTTATCAAAAACTATTAAAACATTGTTGGCAGGTTCTAAACTTCCGCTTACTTTTATAGGAGGTGTAGCATTCGGTACTCTAGGATTAAAAGTCTTAGCAAGTAAGGAGGCTAAAAAGTTCTATGCCAAAGCAATCGCTAAAGGATATAAGGCTAAGGACAGTATTGATGAAACCATTTCCAATATAAAGCAACACGCAGATGATGTTTTGGCTGATGCCGGTGATATATACGAAGCCGAGAAGAGAGAAGAAAATCTTGATTTCGTAGAAGGCGAATAGTATGACATTTAATATTTTACACAGCAGCAGTAAGCGAGTAAGAGTACGAGCCTCTTTCAGATGCACTCTTTATGTGCAGGAATATCTTATAAAGCTTGCTGCCGATTTTCATAAAATCAGGCATATACATTTTTATAATGATATGTTCAGCTTTGCAATTATATTTGACAAAGAAGGCAGTCAACAGGCCCAAGATTTTCTAAAGGCGGTTGACAAGGATGTAATCAGGGAAAAGTATCTCTTGCCCCCGATAAAGCCTTATGATACACCCTACTCTATAGTTTCCAATGCCCTTATAAAGAGGCTGCTTTTTAATGTATTGGTGCCGAGTCCGATAAAAGTTCTTATAACCGCTTACCGTTCTTTAGAGTATATTAAAGATGCGTTTTGTTCTTTGATAAGGGGACAGCTTAGCATGGAAACCTTGGACGGCAGTGCAATAGCCATATCCATATATACAAAACAATTTGATATGGCAAGCTCTATAATGTTTATACTGGGGCTTGGAGAGCAGTTAAGTCTTTGGACACAGAAAAAATCTTTCGAAGATCTGGAAAAAAGCCTTGAAAGTAAGAATAAGGAAGTTTGGGTCTTAAGGGATGGCGAGCGTACACAGATCAATTGCTCAAATATAGAGCTTAACGACATAGTTATAGTATCAGAGGGCAATGAGATACTCTTTGACGGCAAAATCACTAAGGGAAGGGGCAGTGTAAATGAAAGCTCCATTACCGGAGAGGCTTTCCCTATTGATAAAAAAGTCGGAGATTTAGTTTATTCCAACACCATTTTGGAAAGCGGCGAAATCTACATAAGCGTATCCAATGTTAAGGCAAATGCCCGTATATATCAATTAATTGATTTAATGAAAAAAGCCGATCTGTTAAATGATACCAAGCAATATAAGTTCATCTTAGCCGCCGATAAATTAGTTAAGTATAATTTTTTAGGTGCGGCACTGACCTACCTTTTTACATTTTCATTCAGCAAGGCTATATCATTTTTATTGGTAGACTACTCCTGTGCACTGAAGTTGTCGACTCCGGTTGCCTACCTTTCAGCAATACAAAAGCTTATAGACAGGGAAATAGTTGTAAAATCCGCATCTTCACTTGACATTTATAACAATATAGATACCTTTATATTTGACAAGACGGGAACTATTACAAAGTCACATCCCGAGATCCATAAGATAATTACCTTCTATGACTATTCACAAGAAGAAGTTTTAAGAATAGCCGCCTGTTTGGAAGAGCATATCTATCATCCGATAGCCAGTGCTGTGGTAAGCAAGGCAAAAGAAAAGGGTATCGATCATCCTGAAATGCATTCAAAGCTTTATCATATAGCTTCCAAGGGTATCATATCCAATATTTCGGGTGATAAGGTGGTTATAAGTAACCTTATGTTACTGGAAGAAGAGGGAATAAGTATTTCCGAGGAACAAAGACAGGCAATTAATAAGTACACCGACAGCTATAACTTACTTTATCTTGGATATAAAGACAAATTAATAGCTATTTTCTGTGTAGACATAAGTTTAAGAGATGAAACGCTTAAGGTGTTAAATACCTTAAAACAAAGCGGTAAGGAGCTGATTCTTTTGACCGGAGATACAAGGCAAAGAACGCTTAATACAGTTGAAAATCTGCCATTTGATGAAGTACTTACGGAAATGACTCCAAGTACCAAATACGAGTATGTACTTGCTAAAAAACAAAGCGGTAAAAAAGTACTTATGGTAGGAGACGGACTTAATGACTCTGCCGCCCTTTCCGCTGCCGATATCAGCGTATCCATGGGAGAGGGAGCCGATCTTTCAAAACAGGTCAGCGATATTCTCCTACTCTCGGACTCACTGACATCTTTGCTTGAACTTAATAATATGGCACACAAACTAAGCAGAAAGGTCAATGCAAATGTAAGCACTGCCATAACGGTCAATACCTCTCTTATATGTATGGGACTGTTTGACCTTATGCCGGCAAAAATACTTTCTATTTTGCATAACCTCACAACTTTTTCTATAGTTTTGACAAGCTTTAATATAAGCGAGTAGTTGGCAGGAATAAAAGTCGCTTCCACGCCTCACATCTCTCACCCTCTTAGGTAACATAAACTATTATAAATATATCATTTATAATAGTAGTGTGGCGGAAGATAAAAAAACTCCTTATAATTCAATCTTTTTAGCGGTTAACCCTTTTGATAAAGC
>ERZ773043.583-NODE-583-length-21268-cov-10.709235_pt1 | contig 21268 bp, 23 predicted proteins | sample MGYA00580636_ERZ773043 | MGnify/ENA primary metagenome ERZ773043 (study PRJEB29015, sample SAMEA2737992) | human oral metagenome | biome: human oral; feature: human-associated habitat; material: dental | place: China | collected 2065 ...
GTGAGCAGCGACCGCTCGATGGTGTGCCACGAGCTGCACGACGGACGGCCCCCAACCCCATGGTCGAGCGGGTTGGCATGCGTGGCTCGCCCATCATGGGTGGTTGAGTCACTCGTATCACCCGCTGCAACTCGTACTTAACAGTGTACACAAATGCCCCGAAACGGCGCCCCGCTGCTCTCGCGACCAATCTGTGTACACTCCTGCATCCCCACGACCATCACGGCAGCGCAACAGTGTACACAAATGCCCCAAAACGGCGCCCCGTTGCTCTCGCGACCAATCTGTGTACACTCCTGCATCCCCACGGCTGCTGGCGCCGCAGAAATGCTGCCAAGAGTCACGACCTGAGACCCGTAGGTTGATGGCGCCGTGGTACACTCCACGCAGGGAGTCGGGCGCGAGGTCATCAGAAGGACACCACGGCCGCAAGGCCGAGGCATGGAGGAGTAACGAAAGGTGTCAGAGACTGTGACACGCATACGGACAACGGTCAAGGCAGGGGTCGATCCCGACACCATGCACAGGCAGATGACAGGTGCCGCACTCGCGCCCATCGGCTCATCCGAGAATCCCTCAAACAGGATCTTCACCCTTGCCAACATCGTCACCTTCTGTCGCCTCGCGCTGACGATCGCCTTCCTCGTCACGTTCGTGAGCCACACCGGACGTTCCCTCGCGCTTGCCTGCTATGCCATCGCAGCCACCACAGACTTTTTGGACGGACAGATAGCGAGACGCACGCAGACGGTGAGCTGGCTCGGCAAGGTCATGGATCCCGTCATGGACCGCCTGCTACTCTTCACAGGTGTGCTCGGACTCATCATCACGGGCGAGCTGCCCGCTTGGGTGGCAGCCTTCGTCATCCTACGTGATGCCTACCTTTTCGTAGGTGCACTCATCGTGCGGCGGTGGCGCAGGCGCCCCATTGACGTCGTGTACGTGGGCAAGGCGGCAACCGCCTGCCTCATGACGGGCTTCGTCGATATGCTGCTTAACGTCCCGCGAGTCGCAGGACTGGGACTCGTACACGCACCGTGGCTTCCCGGCCTCAATGCCGATCCTGCTGCCCTGGGAATCTTCCTCGTATACATCGGCGTGCTTCTCTCCGCAATAACTGCTATCGTCTATACGAGAACTGGCCTTAACGTCATACACGAGGCACGGGCGGCGCAACCTGCCGCTGGGAGAAAGGGGCATGATGAGGAAGCGTGAGATGGTGCGGGCTCGAAAGCATCTCGCACACGGTCCTGTGGTGGTGATGCTCGCCCTGGCGCTGGGCCTTTCCCTTGCGCCCGTGCGTACGCGCGCCAGTGAACCGCAGCCAAGCGAGGCCCAGGCCTACGAGGTCATCGACTCTGCTGGCAACACCCTCTTTGCCCACAACGAGAACCAGCAGATGGACCCCGCATCCATCACAAAGGTCATGACGGCCATGGTCGCGCTCGACTCCGGCAAGCGCCTCGATGACGTCTGCACCCTCTCGGAGATCAGCTACCAAAGCGATGCGCAGATCGCGGGCATCAAGACGGGAGACACGCTCACCCTCCGCCAGCTCCTCATGATCATGCTCATCTTCTCTGCAAACGATGCGGCGGACAACGTGGCTCTCGCCGTCTCGAGCTCCAAGGACGCGTTCGTCAATGCGATGAACGACAAGGCGCGCGAAATCGGCATGACTAACACCCACTTCTCCAACACCCATGGCCTCATGGAGCCCAACCACCACTCCACGGCAGCCGACCTCGTCAAGATGGGCAAGTACGCCCTCGAGCACTATCCCCTCATCGCGCAGGCGGTTCGCACGCGCTCGTACACGGTCACCCTCGGTGACGCGCAGCGGACCTTCAACTCGACAGACGATCTCATGGAAACCTATACAGGCCTTATCGGCATCAAGACCGGCTCGGTCGAGTCCGGCTATGCCTTCCTTGGCGCCTCCGTGAAGAGCGGGCTGAGGCTCTACAGCTGCGTGCTCGGCTGCACGACGGGCAGGGGGCGCTTTGCCGACACGGCCACACTCATGGACTGGGCCTATGAGGACTTCTATAAGAACCTGACGCTTGCGAGGGCAGGCAGGCCCGTGAGGATCGCCAACTGGTCGCTCGGCTTCGGGCGAAAGATCATCATCCGCAGCCTCTGGACCGCGAAGGGACTCTCGTACCCTGGCGCGGACATCCATTACGCCACGACCATGGCGGATCCAGGGTCCATGGTAGACCTTGGGACAGTCTGTGGCAGCACGGTCTGGAGCCAGGACGGACGGGCCCTTTGCTACGAGGTATACGTCGCCTCGGACAGACTCTATGACATACCCAACGTCTCCATCTTCAGCCTGCCGCTTTTCGTGGACGCGAGTCAGCTGAAGGGCTAGCCAACGGATCGGAGGGTCGACATGACTGAGGATGCGCCCCATGACGGCGAATTGCTTGTCGGCGATGCGAGCGAGCGCACAACCTTCGAGAAGGGAGCTGCCCTCGTGGACATGAGCGGGATGCTACTGCTCCTGTGCGAGGGGAGTCCCTCAGCGGCGTTTGGCCCAGCGGTGCTTGCGGGACCTGCGCTCAACGTCGGCTCCTGCGCCCTTGAGGCCGTGCTTTTGGGTGACGGCTTCCTCGCATCCGTACCCCTTGCCGCCCGAACGGGAGATAACGAGCTTCTCATCATCGACCCCACGCCCAGGTCCGATCTCCTCCTCTCCTGGCTTGAGTTCGTGTCTCATATCGAGCAAGGTGGCGTCCGTCCCTACGAGGGACTCACGCTCAAAGACGAGAGTGACAGCCTCGTTCCCTTCGTGCTCGCCGGCCACGAGGCGACGGCCACGCTCGCAGACTACGTGCCCGAGGGGCAGTGCCTGCCCGAAGCGGGCCAAGTCGTGAACCTAGACCTCGACGGACGCATCACGACCATCAGCATGAGGCCAGACCTACCGGGAGACACCCTCTACGTGCTCCTCGTCCCTCCCTCCCACTCACGCGTCATTTGGAGAAGCCTCCTCTCCTTCCCCCTCGTCTGTCCCGTGGGACGCGAGATCCTTGCATTACGGCTTCAAAAAAGAATCAGCATTCTCTCCCTTCTGGACAAAACGGACAGAATAAGGGTCGAATCCGAGCGCCTCAGTGCGGCAGGAGTCCTGCGCACAGGAAGTGACTTTATAGGTGCCCGTGGCCTCAGGGAGTGATCGCGCACTTATCGAGTGGCGACCCCTCGCGAGCCAAAAATGTCATATCCTCTAGGGTGTGGGGTGCGCTTTGTGCCGCAGGATCGCCTTGGCACCTCGCCCGAACGAAAAACGACCGACATGAGTCGCCCCACCGTCGGGGCGACTGTGACAGGGGAGGCCAACCATGCGCTACGACTTTGACACCAAGATCTCAACGGATAGGTCGAGCTCGGCGAAGTGGCGCGAGATGCTCAATCACAACTCACGACTCGGAGCAGAGATCGTGCCCCTCTCCGTCGCGGACATGGAGTTTAAAAATCCGCCCGAGGTGATCGAGGCCTTAAGGGACTTCCTTAAGGAGACGACCCTTGGCTATGCCGCCCCCACCGAGGCGTACTACGACGCCTGCCTCGCCTGGCAGAAGCGCAGACACGGCTGGCTTCCCGAGAGACGTTCCCTCGTGCCCACGGCAGGGATCGTGCCCGCCATCTTCAACGCCGTACGGTCGCTCACCGAGCCGGGAGACGGCATCATCATCCAGCCACCAGTCTATCGCCCCTTCAGGCTCTCGATCCAGAAAAACGGACGCAGGCTCGTCGAGAACCCGCTCAAGATTATCGAGGCGCAGGACGGCACACACCGCTACGAGATGGACTTCGACGATCTCGAGGCGAAGGCCGCAGACCCCAACACCAAGATGCTCATCCTCTGCAGCCCCCATAACCCCGTGGGACGCGTCTGGAGCGCCGAGGAGCTGAGGCGGCTTCTGGACGCCTGTCTTGAGCACGACGTCATCGTCGTCTGTGACGAGATCCACGACGACCTCATCATGCCTGGTCACGAACACGCGGCCATCATGTGCGTAGCCGATGCGGGCGAGTACGACAGGCTCCTCATCTGCACGGCAGCCTCGAAGACCTTTAACCTCGCGGGCTGCCAGTCGTCGGCCATCTACATTCCCGACCAACAGCTCCGTGAGCGCTTCTGCGAGGGACTCGATCAGGTTGCCCAGGGCGGCGGACTCAATGCCTTCGCCTACGTCTCCACCACGGCGGCGTACACGCGTTGCGACGAGTGGCTCGACCAACTTATTACCTATGTTCAGGAAAACTACAATTTTCTCAAGGGTTACCTGGCTCGCTTCCTGCCAAGCGTCGAGGTATATCCCATGGAGGGTACCTATCTCGCCTGGGTTGACTTCAGAAGCTGGGGCCTCTCGAGCAGCGAGCTCGAGAGCTTCATGAGAGAAGACGCCCTGCTCTTCCTCGACGAGGGCCATGTCTTTGGCACGGGCGGTTCGGGTTTCGAGCGCTTCAACCTCGCGTGTCCGAGATCGGTACTCGGCGACTCCCTCGAGCGCCTGGTCCTTGCCACAAATACGAGGGGCATTCCCTCAACATGAGCCTTGGAGGCCCCATGTCACTGGAACGTGAGAGGACAGGTTGCGAAAAGGAGAGGGACGGGCTATGAAGTATTCCATCAACGCGCCGCAGGCGCCTGAGGCACCGGGGGCGTACTCGATGGGAACTACGGCGGGGAGGCTCATCTTCACCGCAGGACAGATCGCGCTCGACCCGACCGATCCGAGCAAGGTCGTCAGCGGCGGGGCAAGGGCCGAGGTCGAACGCATCATCGAGATCATCACCATCCTGTTGGCCGAGTGCGGCTGTACGCTGAGCGATGTGGCGAAGTCCACGCTCTACCTCACGAACCTCGATGACCTGGGAGCCGTGGAGGAGGCCATCTCGCGTCACTTCGTGACGCCGGCGCCCGCACTCTCGGTGGTGGAGGTCACTCGACTCCCCCGAGGCGCGCTTGTCGAGATGGACTGCATAGCGTGCAGGTAGTAGGGTTATCATAGGTACTGACGTCAACCGTTGACAGGAGTCTGCCGCATGGAGCCACAAAAGAACGCCAACGAGATGGGTGCCACCGAGATCTTCCGCATGTCTTCCACGGATGCCACCTCTCCCGACATCATGGACCGGGCCGCCCAGATCCGCCCCACGCTCTCGATAGTCAAGGGACCGCAGGCGGGGTCCGTCTTCGAGCTCGATTCCACAAATGTGACCGTCGGACGCGATCCAACGAACACCGTCTTTCTCAATGACATGACCGTCTCTCGCCACCACGCGCGCATCGACCTCTCGAGCGTGTCGGCGGGATATGCGACCGTCGAGGATCTTGGGTCTCTAAACGGAACGTGGGTAGACGGCGCGATCGTCAGCAAGGCTGTCCTCAAGGACGGCTCGACGGTGCAGATTGGCACCTTCCGTATGGTGTTTCACGCCAACAAGAAAGCTACACGGATCGAGACCGGTGCATAGCGCATGCCTGATGCCGGTTACCTGACAATCGGGAAGGTCGTCAAGCGACTTCAGTCGCAGTATCCGGATCTCTCAATCTCCAAGGTCCGCTACCTCGAGGACGAGGGGCTTCTCACGCCATCCCGCACGCCATCGGGCTACCGGCTCTATTCCCAGTCAGACATACGCCGACTCGAGACCATCCTCTACCTGCAGAAAAGTCGCTTCATGCCCCTGCAGGTCATCAAGGACCAGCTTGAGGGCAAAGGGGGGGAGTCGCTGTCGTCTGCGATAGTCGCGAGCCTCTCGGACCCTGAGCAGGACGACGATGAGGTGACGTCGAGGCTGCATCCGATAGACCGCATGCCCGAGCTCCTGAGCGTCTCGGTCACCTTCGTGCGACAGCTCTCGGAGGCGGGGATCATCGTGCTCAAGACCTCTCCCCAAGGACGTTACCTCGTGGATGGTCACGACTTTCCCCTGATCCGTACCTGCAGCGAGCTGCAGCACTTTGGCATCGCGCCCAAGAACCTCAGGCAGTACGTCACGAGCGCCAACCGCGAGAGCGCCCTCTTCGAGCAGGCCCTCGTCGTGTTCGCACGCAAGGCTGGGGGTGTCGAGATGGAACAGACCGCAGAGACGAGAGGACAGTTCGCGAACGCCCTCCAGCAGATGCTCATCCTCACGAGCAGGGTGCATGACACCCTGCTCAAAAGACAGATCAAGAAGGCATTCTCCAACATGGATGAATAGGACCACTCACACGTCACCCATGAGGCATGCACATGAACTCGCCCGATTTGCGGGCACATCCAAGAAAGGAAAAACCGTGCCCACCAATGACCTTGCGCGCTACATCGTAGACATTCCCGATTACCCAGAGCCAGGCGTCATCTTCAAGGACATCACGCCTCTGTTGGCCTCCGCAGACGGACTTGCGCTCGCCGTCGACCAGATGGCGGAGCACTTTGCAGGCGCGGGCATCACGAAGGTCATGGGTGCCGAGGCTCGCGGCTTTCTGGTGGGATCGCCCGTCGCCTACAGGCTTAAGGCAGGCTTCGTTCCTGCGCGCAAGCCCGGCAAGCTGCCCCGTGCGGTCTATAGTGAGTCCTACTCGCTCGAGTACGGCACCAGTGAGCTACAGGTACACCAGGACGCGCTCACAACGAGCGATAGGGTGCTCATCGTCGATGACCTCGTGGCCACAGGCGGAACGGCAATCGCCACGGCACGACTCGCCCGGCAGGCGAGCGCCACCGTGGTGGGCTTCTCGTTCATCCTTGAGCTTTCCTACCTCAATCCAAGAAAAACCATCGCGGAAGACTTTCCGCAGGAGGTCTTCTCACTTGTCCACGTGTCGTGAGACGCGTCGGGTGACGGTCCCGTGCACCCACCACATGCCAAGGATGTTTCTTTTCGTATGATGGAAGTTTTTGGTAATAGGTGAGAGGATATGCGCGACATGCGGATTCACAGCGAGGAGGATCATGACGCAGAGGCCATCGAAGAATGTCGGCAAACAGGTGAGCAGGAGATTTTCGAGGAAATTCCAGTTTGATATGATCTGGGAGGGTGGTCTGGTGGGTCTCGTGGGCGGAGGCGTCGTGACGCTCTACCGTCTCTGCCTCACCCGTGCGGAGGAGTTTCTGAGATGGCTCCTCGTGCAGGCCCACCACACGCCGCTCGCCCTCGCGGGCTTCTTGGCACTCCTGCTCCTGTCCTGTCTTGTCGTGGCGAAGCTCGTGGGATGGGAGCCCTATACGCAGGGCTCTGGCATCCCACAGACTGACGCCGAGGTCATGGGCCGTATCGATATGCCCTGGCATCGCGTGATGTTCGCCAAGTTCACGGAGGGGTCCCTGCTCACCCTCTCGGGCCTCTCGCTTGGCAGGGAGGGACCCAGCATCCAGCTCGGTGGCATGGGCGGCAAGGCCGTCTCGAGGGCGCTTCGCAGGGGTCGAGGGGAGGAGCGCCTACTTGTCACCTGTGGCGCTGCGGCAGGTATGTCTGCGGCCTTTCATGCCCCTCTCACGGGCACCCTCTTTGCCATCGAGGAGATCCACAAGGAGTTCACACCATCGCTCATCGTCTCGGCCATGGCCTCTGCGGTTGCGTCTGACTTTCTGGTATCACAGGTTCTGGGCGTCTCACCCGTGCTGCAGCTGAGCGTCGTGCGCGACCTACCACACCAGCGCTACCTCTACGTGCTTGCGTTGGGTGTCTTATGTGGCATAGTGGGAAGCATCCACAACAAGGGGATGTTCTTCTGCAGCGAGAGGGTCTATGGCAGGCTAGCGAAGCTTCCCTTTGCCGTGCGCCTCGCCATACCCTTTATCATCACGGCTGTCATCGCGTTTGCGGCCCCAGTGCTTCTCTGCGGGGGAGACGCCATCGTCAAGGAGCTCGCACGGCCAAGCTCACTTCCCACGCTCACGCTCCTTGCGCTCCTGCTCGGAAAGTACCTCTTCACGACCGTGTGCTTTGCCTCGGGTGCCCCCGGAGGAACACTCTTTCCCCTCTGCGTCATGGGCATGCTCACAGGGGCGCTCTACGGAAGCGTCCTCTCGAACGTGACGGGCATGCAGGACATGTTCATCATCAACTTCATGGCCCTCGGCATCGCGGGCATATTCTCGTCAGTCGTGCGGGCCCCAGTGACGGGCGTGGTGCTCGCCTTCGAACTCACGGGAAGCATGAGTGCGCTGCTATCGGTATCGATTGTCTCGATCGTGTCGTACGTCGTCGCGAACGTCATCGGAGTGGACGCGTTCTACGAGCACCTGCTCGTAAAGCTCTTGGGGGTGACCAAGATCAAGTCGTCCGTACGTGGCGGCGTCACGGGCGAGAAGGTCTTGCATGTATACACCGTCGGTGCGGGAAGCCAGGTCGAGGGCAAGCGAATCAGCGAGGTGAGCTGGCCTGAGTCGTCACGCATCATCACGATAGACCGTGAGGGCGTCGACGTGCTGCCCACAGGCTCGACCAAGCTTCAGGCGCTCGACGAGATCCTCGTCATCATGGGTGCGGACGGCGAGGACGAGGCTCAGGCCAAGATCTGGGCACTGTGCAAAAACTCACTTGCGACGACACGCACACCGCGCAGCTGACCCATTACACGCCGAGGTGGAGGCCAACCGCGCGATTGAAAAGGCCCGCTCCGCTGGCATGGGACGCATAGGGAATCAGAGAAGACCATGGCAAAGTGTGGGTTGTGGTAGCTTGTGGTAGCCCTCCTACTTTACATAATATATATTATCACGGATTTGTTTGCGACTTCCATATGAGCAGCCTTCGGCTTTCAACAACCTTTTGCTTCTATGCGAGCGGGCACGTCCGGACCCGCGCACGAGGAACCCGCATGCGGGCCGTCAGAAGTCTCACGTGCCTTACAACTCATGCACCTCAAAACTCGCACGTCTCAAAAAAGCAAGCGCCGGGGGTGGTACCGTCCACCGATGATGCCAGACGGTACCGTCCACCGGCGCCACAGCGCGTGCCCCACGAGCGCAGCCGCGCAGAATCAGCCCTCCACGGGCTGGCCCAGGTACGCCGCGACGCTCGTTGCCGCGATGGCACCGTCTGAGACTGCCGTGACTATCTGCCTTAGGCTCTTCTGCCGGACATCGCCCGCCGCAAAGAGTCCGGGCGTCGAGGTCTCCATGCGCTCGTTGGTCACCACGTAGCCGTGTCCATCAAGCTCTGCGAGCCCCTCGAGAAGTCCTGTCGCAGGCACACGGCCCGCAAACACGAAAACGCCAAACGAACCCTTGTCATAGGTCTCGGTCGTCTCCTCGCCAGTCTCGTTGTTACGGAAGGTGATGGATTCCAGGAGCCCGTCGCCCTCAACCCTCACGACGCTCGTGAGGTACCGGATGTCGACCTTGTCGCTCTCGGCCACCTGCTTTGCAACAGAGGCCTGCGCCCGCAGGTGATCCTTGCGAACGACCATGGTCACCTTACTGGCGAGCTTGGCAAGAAACAGCGCCTCCTCCGCAGCGGAGTTACCGCCACCGATGACAAAGACCTGCTTGTTTCTGTAGAACATGCCGTCACAGGTCGCGCAGTATGAGACGCCATGCCCCGCGAACGTGGACTCGCCCTCGAAGCCGATGTGCCTGGGCGTGGCGCCACCTGCGACGATGAGCGCCCGTGCGCGGTAGGTCGCCGAGGAGGCCACCACTGTGAAGATACCCGTCGCATCGTCGTGCGAGATGCCCTTGACATTATCCATGACGATGGTGGCCCCCAGGTCCTGGGCCTGTTTCTTCATGGCGTCGGTGAGCGAGAAACCGTCGGTATGCGGGATGCCCGGATAGTTATCGACCTCGCTCGTGAGGATCACCTGCCCACCCACGGCCTCCTGCTCAAGGGTCACACTGTCAAGTAGTGCCCGTGCCGCATAGATGGATGCGCTGAGCCCGGCCGGGCCACCACCGATGATCACAAGATCCTTGATGCTCTCTGACATGATATCAACCTTTCACTTACGAATATGTCACTACGATGCTACCCATTCGCAGCCAAGGCATACCCGCCGCGAGACCTTTCTCCCATGCCGTCATCACAACGCTAGACCCTACGCGGGGCTAGGACACGAGGAAGTAGACCACAAACGCCACGGCGGCAACCCACATGAGTGGCTTGACCTTCCTGACGTTCTTGGTGGCGAGCGCGACGACAACGTACCCGATGAAACCAAGGCCGATGCCCGAGGAAATCGAGTAGGTCATGGGGATGCCCGTGACGATGAGGAAGGCGGGAAGTCCGTCGAGAAGGTCCGACCAGTCTATCTCGATCACCTCGGAGAGCATGAGGAAGCCGACATAGACGAGGGCACCGCAGGTCGCTGCCCCCGGGACCACAGAGATGAGCGGCTCGAAGAGGACGGCGACAAAAAAGAGCAGACCGCAGAAGACGGATGACAGACCCGTGCGACCTCCATCGGCAGCGCCTGAGGTAGACTCGACGAAGGTGGTGATCGAGGATGCACCAAGAAGCCCACCGGCTGCGGCCGCACAGGAATCTACGACGAGGATCTCGCGCATGTTCTCGACATCGCCGTCCTTCGTGAGAAAGTCACCCTGCTTCGCGACGGCCATCGCAGTGCCCATGGTGTCGAAGAAGTCGGACATCATGAGAGAAAACGCAAGTATGAGCAAGGTCGGCGTAGTCATCACCTTGACGATCCCCATAGTGCCGGCCGAATCGGCCTGAAAGGGAGCGCCAAAGGTCGAGAAGTCAGGAAACGAGACGATGCCAGACGGTGCGGTCGTAAGTCCCAACGGAATGCCGGCGATGACCGCGACGACGATGCCAAGCAGAAGCGCACCCTTGATCTTAAGGGCGATGAAGAAGATCGTCGCGACGATGGAGATGACGCCGATGGCGAAGGAGGGGTCGGTGAGCTTGCCAAGTGCCAATGGCGTGCCACCGCCACTGACGATGATACCGGCCTTCATGAGTCCTATCATGGTTATGAACAAACCGAGACCCACGGAGATACCATGGCGCAGCGAGACTGGTATGGCGTCCATGATGGCTTGGCGCAGGCCACAAAGGACGAGCAACAGGATGGCAATGCCCTCGACGAAGATGACACCCATGGCGGCGTGCCAGTCGCCACCACAGTAGGAGATCGTCGCGATGGCAATCATGGAGTTGATGCCGAGGCCCGAGGCGAGAGCGAGCGGGCGGTTGGCGAAAAGCCCCATTGCGATCGTCATGATGCCTGCGCCGAAGCAGGTGCTGGTGATCGTAGCCGCGAAGGGTACCCCTGCCCCCTGCAGTATCTGGGGGTTCAGTGCGATGATATAGGACATCGCAAGGAAGGTCGTGAGACCGGCTCTCAGCTCTGCTGAGGTGGACGACCCCCGCTCTGACATCTTGAAGAACGTATCCATGTGTTCCCTTCTCTCTTTGCCCACCATAACGGATGGACACAGCGGATACCCCGCCTTCATGCGCAGAGCCTGCGCGACGACGGGAGGTCAGACACCCCTGCCTCGCAGCGGGGCATGCCATGCACTAGGCTAGCTGCCGCTGGAGCCGAAACCTGCGGCGCCACGATCGGTTTGATCCAGCTCGTCCAGCTCCTTCAGGCTAACAGTAGGAACCCGCTGTATCACAAGCTGGGCGATGCGCTCCCCCTTGGAGATCACGATATCTTCTGCAGGATCGAGGTTTATGGCGCAGACCTTGAGCTCACCGCGATAGTGCGCATCGACAAGCCCGGGGGTATTTGCCATGGAGAGACCCCTCTTGAGGGCCAAACCGCTCCTCGGCTGCACAAAGCCGGCATATCCGTCAGGGATAGCAATCGCCAGCCCCGTCGAGATGAGTCGACGCTCAAAGGGCCTGAGTACGACGTCCTCGCTCGAACGCAGGTCAAGTCCGGCATCACCCGCATAGGCATAGCTCGGAAGCTCGATTGAGGGATCAAGGCGAACGATGGGTAAGGTGATGTGCTCTTGAGTCATGGTACCAAGCTCCGAAGCTCCTCGCTAAACTCGTCGACATCCTTAAAGTCGCGATAGACAGAGGCGAAGCGCACATAGGCCACCTTGTCGACATCGACGAGACGCTGCAGCACCATCTTACCGAGATCCTGTGAATCGACCTCGGTCAAACCGTCATCCCTGAGCGTGGAGACTATCTCGTCGATGAGCTCTTCGAGCGTCTCCACGCTCACATCGCGCTTGACGGTCGCGGCGACAAGCCCGCGCATGATCTTGGAGCGATCGAAAGCCTCCTTATGCCCATCCTTCTTGATGACCATGAGAGGCATCTCCTCACGACGCTCGTAGGTCGTGAAGCGCATGCCGCAGCGCACACACTCCCTCCGCCGGCGAATGGCATCGTTACTCTCTGAGGGCCTAGAATCCACGACTCTTGACGACTCACAGCCACACTTTGGACAACGCATCTCTCCCCCCGCCTCACGTTGACAAAGGGAAGATACCACAAGAGCTCGCTAACTCGGTGACAAAAGATGGATTTTATGGCAACGGAAACGATATCACGTGATGATAGAACGAATGTGTTTAGGAACGCGTGTGCTGAATATGCTATACTACTAGAAGAGGATGATATGTTGTCATACAGTATAAGAGCAGGTGTTTTGTATACTGTGGTATGTGAGGAGGAGACATGACCAAAGACAAGCTCAGCAAGCGCCAGACCGCCATCTATGACTTTATTTGCGCCTACACGTCAGAACATGGGTATCCGCCCTCGGTCCGCGAGATCGGCAAGGCCGTAGGTCTCGCCTCGCCCTCAACCGTGCACATGCACCTCAAGGTGCTTGAGGAGCGCGACCTCATCAGGCGGGCTACCAACAAACCGAGAACCATCGAGATCGTTTCCTCGAACAAGGAAGACAAAAGACCCGTCACCGAAGCCCATACATCAGCTGTCGACGTCGCTGATGCCAGCGTCATATCCCTTCCGCTCGTTGGCCGCGTGGCAGCAGGCACCCCCATCCTCGCGGAACAAAACATCGAGGAGAGGATCGCCCTCCCAACGAGCCTGGTGGGAGACAGCAGCTCCTTCTTGCTCAGGGTGCATGGTACGTCCATGGTTAAGAAGGGTATCTTAGACGGGGACATCATCGTCGTGCATGAGCAGCACGACGCCCAGAACGGAGAGGTCGTGGTCGCACTCATCGACGACTCTGCGACGGTCAAGACCTTCTATCGCGAGGACGAGTACATCCGCCTTCAGCCCGAGAACGACGCCATGGAGCCCATCTATGTCAAAAGCCCCATCATCCTCGGCAAGGTCGTGGCTCTCGTGAGGTCCTTTGCCTAGCGCTGCGGAGGGAGGCAGTGAGGCTGGCGGCGTGCCCGGCGACTCTGGAGTCGTCGCCAAAGATGCGAAAGGGCGCCTGCGGGCGGTGGATGCCCTAAGAGGTGTCACGATCATCTCGATGGTTCTCTTCCACTGGTGCTATGACCTGCGTTACCTCTCAGGAATCCCCCTTTCCTTCTTTCAACCTCCCTTGCAGGACGTCTGGAGGGCGACCATCAGCTGGACTTTCTTGTTCATCGCGGGATGGATGTGCTCTCACTCACGTAGTCCCACCAGGCGTGCGGCGCGCTATCTTCTTGTCGCCCTGCTCATTTACCTGTCGACGAGCCTCGCTCGCGTGGACGCCCCCATACGTTTCGGGATCATATTCTGCATGGGTGCGAGTACGCTCGTAGCCGGATTCGCCCTGAGGGCGGGGCTGCTCGACGGCAGCTGGTGGCAGACGGTGGCCCTTCTCGTCCTCTTCGTAATGCTCCTGCGACTGCCTGAGGGTACCCTTGGCGTAGGCGCGCTTGCACTACGGCTTCCACGGGCGCTCTACGATACATCCTACCTCTCGTGGCTCGGCTTTCCCGGTCCCCGCTTCGTCTCGGGAGACTACTATCCCCTACTCCCCTTTGGCCTCATGTACCTTGTGGGCGCAAACGTGGGCGTCATGCTTGCGAGACGCACATTGCCTACCTGGGTCTTTGAGTGCGGTCTTGGTCCTCTCGCTCTCATAGGCAGACATCCGCTGCTCATCTACCTGCTTCATCAGCCCCTGCTCCTTGTGCTTGCAAGCCAGGTTCACTAAGGAGACGCAGAATAAGTGTTCAGCCCCTGCCAGGACCCCTGTCAATCGGTCGATCTTTCGGAGGCTTTGTGAGTTCGTGTGGGGAGGTGGTTGCGTCACCGCCCCGGCGGCGTGGGTCTCAGGTCCAAGCACCCTGGCGTCACGGGGGCTAAGGGGCCGTCGATACCGTGGGACTCGTGGCCTACCCGGTCGCGCAAGGGGCCGTGGGGACGCAGGAGTGTACACAGATCGGCTAAAACGGCCTCTCGGAGCCATTTCGGGGCATTTGTGTACACTGTTGTGCCGTTGTGGACAGACGTGGGGACGCAGGAGTGTACACAGATCGGCGAAAACGACCTCTCGGAGCCGTTTCGGGGCATTTGTGTACACTATTGCACCCACGAGCTGTGTCGGGTGGCACGAGCGCCTCAACCGCCATGGTGTGTCGACGACACCCCATCGGTGGCCACCTCTCCCTTCGTTGGGAAAACGGGCTCTGCGCGAGCACCGCCGCCGCTAGGCTGGCGTCTTCGCCGAGGCAGCAACCCACACAAACCCCCGATTTCGGTCATATTCGAACCTCTGCAGCCTCCTCAGACGTTCCGGGTCCCTCTCGCGGCCCCTCCGGATGCCCTCGCAGGCGACGCCTGACAGGTCCAGCCAGCACAAGCGCGAGGCGTATCCCGGGCAGCGTCTCGGCGGGCCAGGGCTGCCTGTCGCACCTGCCCGCACCCGTCCCCGGTGGCTCAACCAGGGCCAGCAGGTCGACCCAAGGCACCACGGGGCCCGTCTGGTCGAGGAGGCCGGCCCACCTCGTGCGCCTGGCCCTACCCTCCCACCCGGCCCGTGCAAGGCTCGTCTGCCTGCCCAGCACCCGTCCGTCCCGACCGTTCCATCATGGCGCAGAGGCGGCCCTCCGACTGCGGGTATGTCACATCCTCCCATGTTTTACGCCCGTCCGGGCGCGGGGTAGGCGGCGCGCGTGCCTGGGGCCTCGCGCCCGGGAGGCGACCCCAACCCATCCGTCAGCCTGATTTGTTCCGCGTGCCCTTAAGCGCGTTTGGACAATACTCTGGATTGCAGAAATAAGACAATGCCTATTGTCCTCTGTCTGCACTGTTAATTTGTCCCTGCCGTCGACCTCTCACTATACGAGAAGCGCCGAAGACAGGGACTTTTTTGTTTAAGAAGGTCACATGGCGAAACAAGGTTCTGGAGAGCACGGGCACCCTCTGAAGGTTATGGAGACTGCGATTCTTGTTGATGGGGGCTTCTATTTGAAGAGGGCGCGGTCTCTCTTCGGGAGCATGACGCCCAAAAAGAGGGCAGATGAACTTGAAAATTATTGCAAGAAGCACATCAACAAGTTTGGCGACCGCCATCTCTATCGCGTTTTCTATTACGACTGCCCACCATCGGGTGCGGTGATTTGGAATCCTGTGACGCAGAAGAATGTTCCCTTGGCCAAGACCAACCTTTACTCTTGGACAAAGGATTTCCATGAAGAGCTTGCCCACAGGCGCAAGTTCGCACTTCGTATGGGGGAGTTACTCGACACGCACGGCGGCTATACGCTGAAAAAAGACTCTCTCAAAAAGCTCCTTGTCGGAAAGAAGACGCTGAACGACCTCACTGACGATGATTTAGATTTGAATATCCGCCAGAAAGGCGTTGATATGAAGCTCGGCCTCGATATCGCCTCATTGGCTTACGGTGGCATTGTCAATCAGGTAATCATGATTGCTGGAGATAGCGATTTTGTTCCCGCAGCCAAGATGGCGCGGCGTCAAGGCATTGATTTCATACTCGACCCCATGTGGAGCCACATTACCTCCAGCTTGAATTTGCATATCGATGGTTTGGAAACCTGCTGCAAGAAGCCTAGCCCGAAGAATTAACCCTGATGTCCCCGGCACTTCCTTAGCCCACAACTGGCAACCTGATGGCGTCCGGGCACCGGATCCCGGAGACCCCGTGTGCCTCGCCCACCCTTCTCGCGGACTCGGTGGTGACGAGCCGCCCGCGTTGGCGCAGGCCATGAGTCCGCTCGATCTCAGGAGGGAACCCGGCGAGAACGCGTCGCCGAACGAAACGGTGAGCGCCGTGCCTGCGACGCAGGCGTTGCGCCCCCTCGACAGTGCTGCCCACCTGTGGTATAAAAGAGGTGGCTACTGCCGCACAGGCGGAGGGCTACCAAGTGCCGGGGACGTTTTCCCCGGCTTTTTTCACTCTGGGAGTTGTGTTTGAGAGAGCTCAGCATCTTCATCGACGAGTCGGGAGGCGACGGCCTCGACGGATCGTACTACCTGCTCGCCCTTATCCTACACGAGCAGGGCGACTCCCTCGGGAAGGCAATAGCGCAATACGAGCAGTCCCTACGCGACAAGGGGTTGCCAAACGCTCCGCTGCACACGACCCCACTGCTCTACCGTAAGAAAGGTTACGAGGGCATGGGCGAGGAGACGAGAAAGCGCCTCCTCTCGTCATTCAGGGTCTTCTCCAGGCATCTTCCCATCAGGCATGCTTGTCTGGCCCTCAACACGAAGGGGTTCACCTCACCGGACGACGTCACGGTCGGCATGCGCCGCGCCCTCGTGGACTTCATGTTCGACCATCTCGAATATCTGCAAGGGTTCGATGACATCAAGGTCTACTACGATGATGGCCAGAACTCCATAGCTCGCGCGATACGCGGAGCGGTCGAATACGCCCTCTCGAAAAACGCAGTGATTCTCAAGAAGGCGTCACCGGCTGACTACCGGCTCGGGCAGGCAGCAGACTACATCTGCACGGTGGAGCTTGCCGCCCTCCGATACCGAGACAAGCGCACAACTGCGACCGACGAGAAGTTCTTTGGCAGCTGGTCGCGGTTCAGGAGGGACGTCCTCAAGGAGGTGCGGGCAAAGAGGATGTGACGACCTTGGTGCAAGTGCGCCGCATCATGACTCGTACCGACAGGAGACCCAACCCGAGAGGAGTCGTCTCCCCAAGTCCCCGGGCCGCGAAAGCTCGAGCAGAAACATGCAAGCGAAGGAGATATCGATGAGACTGTTCCTGACATCCTACCTGGCGGGCACAAAGGGCCCCGCCGAAAGGTTCCTCTCAAAGGCGAGGCCGAGGGAGATCGCGTTCGTCCCCACCGCCGCCAACGTGGAGGAGTACCGCGGTTATGTCGACGAGGGGATGGCGGCACTTCGGGAGATGGGCTACGGTCTGAGGGTCCTCGACGTGGCTGCGGTCCCGAGCGACGAGGCCGTGCGGGCCATCGAGGGCTGCGACTGCCTGTGCGTGTCCGGCGGCAACACCTTCTTCCTCCTGCAGGAGCTGAGGAGGAGCGGGCTCGTCGAGCTCATCGCACAGAGGGTCCGGCAGGGCATGCCCTACATCGGGGAGTCCGCAGGCGCGATAATCGCCTGTCCAGACATCGAGTATAACCAGGTCATGGATGACAGGGCGGCTGCCCCCGGGCTCGACGACTGCGCCGGCATGGGGCTGGTCGACTGGTGTGTGCTTCCCCACAACGGAGAGTTCCCCTTCGCCGAGGCAACCGCCGAGACGATCAGGGCCTACAAAGACGAGCTCGATCTGGTACCGCTGGACAATTCCCAGGCGGCCATAGTCGATGACAACGGCTACTCCGTGGTAACGGAGGGCGCACGCGAGGCGGGGGACGAGGAAGCCTAAAAGGTCCTTTTGCCGGGCGACATGATGAGAGCGCACACTTTGGCGGAGCCCTCCGAGTATGCCGGGGAGACGCGGCGCCGCAGCCCCCGGCCGAACCTTGGTTCCTGCGATTTCAGCCGTCATGCTTGCCCGTCGCGTCGCCAAAGGGTCCTCCATGGGCAGCGGCCCACGGCCTCCGCGCTGCCGTCCGGTGCCACCTCCCTCTCCAACGGCCCCTGGGGCGTATCACCTCACGGGCGCACCACTCGATGTCACCGAGTGGTGCGCAAGCAGTGCACTCGACGTCGCCGAGTGGCACGAAAGTCGGCATATGCGCAGTTGCCAGAAAATATTGTGCCACTCGATGCCACCGGGTGGCACGCCCATCGCGCACTCGGCGCCACCGAGTGGCACGGTCGGGCATTGCGGACCCAGCACCTGCAACCTCGCGCATCCCCCGCTGCATACCCCAGAGTCTGCAAAGACGCCTGAGGCAGGGAGACCGAACCTCCGACGACGCCCCCTCACCTCGCATGAGAGGGCGGGTCAGCTGGTGGCATCACCACCCGCGCATTCATGGGGGCATCCCATTCCTGCGACCGAGTGGGTCTGCTTGACCCATGTGTTATGGCGCAGGACCCACACCTCTATGCACGAAGTCTCTAAAGGGTACCTAAAGTAGCGGTCTTGACCTATCCATATTGGAGAGTGCGACCCTCGCGAAGGCGGCTGCGTTTCGTGTCTCCATCGCGAGACGCGGGTCGTCGCACGTGGATGGGCGATGGCCCTATTCCCCCGCTGGCCGACGTCCGCGTCGTCCGCCGCGATCCCGACGAGCGGTCGTCACACGTGGATGGGCGGTGGCTCTATTCCCCGTATCGCGAGAGGATCGACGCGCGCTCCTCAGCAAGATACTCTTTCATGAGCGGAATTGAGAACGTCACGTATCCGGGCGCCGTCTGCTCTATCACCTGGCGGGATATCAGCTGCCGACGGTAGGGGCTCAGGTAGCCGGTCGTTCTCTTGAGCATGCTGGCGATCTTTGATGTGGAGACGACATCGCGGGTCTCGCTCATCGCAAGGATGAAGTCGATTGCCGTCTTGGGCAAGCCGGTAATGGCGGTCTCAAGCACGGCAGACTTGAACTCGTCTCGTGCCGCAGCGACGCCCCTCGCGGCGTCGTCAACCGAAACCACGATGGCGTCATCATCCCTCCGTCCCCTGAGCCACGCGGTGCGCCATACGTGGTAGCCGACAAGCTGGATGAGATAGGCATAGCCCTGCGTGGCGTCCGTAGCCAACGCGAGGGCCTCCTCCTCGATCTGGAAGCCGGAGTCCGCAATCGTATCGCGCAGGGAGTCGCGCACCTCGTCGAGGGGGATGGCGTCGAGTTCCTCGGGCTTGGCACGGCGCAAAAAGGTGACCGACTTGCCGTTAAGGATATCGAGCACGCCCGTCGTGATACCCGCAAAGACGAGCGCTATGTTCTGGTTCTCGCGAATCATGAACTGCACGGCTGTCGCTATCTCGCGGATGTCGTCTCTTGAGGCATCTTGGACCTCGTCTATCGTGACAAGCAGACCCTTGCCGCGCCTCGTCATTCCACGCGTCGCGCACTCGAGGATAGACTCGAAGTCATCAAGGTTGGCAGACCCACGCCTTGCCTCGATCGACACGAGGGGAGATTGCGCCTTGAACACGATCTCGCTGAAGAGAGACTTTCTCATGAGCCTGCGACTCAGGGAGGCCAGAAGGTCGCCGCTTCCCGAGACGTTGACCACAAGCCAGCCCTCGTCTTCCGCAATCGAGGCAAGCTCGGAAAGCAGCACCGTCTTGCCGGAGCCGCGCGGCCCAGTGATGCGCATCAGACGCCCCGGTGCCCCCTCGCCGTTGGCAAGGCCCTCCAGAAAATCGTCCGTGACCTTCTCGCGACCCACCAGCACGGGGGGCATCTTGCCGGCCGTCGGCTTAAACGGGTTCTGATACTGCACGACACATCACCTCACCATCCCCCAGCCTGAAGGCAGTATGTCCCTCAGGCCGTAAGCATAAGGTACATAAGACGCATAAACGGCATAAAGTACATAAAGTACGTAAGGTCCATAAGACGCGTCGAGCGTGTGGTCTGGCGCGTTCATGCGCCCTGACGTGCGGCTGGGGATCGAACCTGGGCCTTTCGCCGACTGGCGAGCCCCTGCACGCCGGTGCTCACGAGCGTAGCTGCCATCTCTGCCGCCTTCGCCACGGGCATATAGTACGTGAACGATACGGCGAAATGCGCTTTTCCGTGACGTCGCCCGTCCAGAATGCGCCCTTTGGTCACGTCGCGATCGCATCGCCGGCGCAGAGTGCGGTTTTCCGTGAGCCGGCAGGCGCAGAGTGCGGTTTTCCGTGAGGCGACGCCGCGTTTGCCCAGGTGAGGAAAAGCGCACTCTACGGAAAAGCGCATTCTGCAGACGGCATGTCACGGAAAAGTGCACTCTGCGCGACCGCCCGCATGCAGAACGCGCCTTTTGGTGAGGCCCACACGCAAAATGCGCTTTTCCGTGACGTCGCCCGCTCAGAATGCGCTTTTACGTGAGAGTGACACCCCCAGAGTGCGTCTTTACGTGAGTCGCCGGTTGCGTCGTGGGGCACTTGTGTACACTGTTGCGCCGTTGCGGACAGACGTGGGTATGCAGGAGTGTACACAAATCGTCGAAAATGGGCTCTCGACGCCGGTTTGGGGCACTTGTGTACACTGTTGCGGCGCGATTCGCCGAGGCGTCAGCACACTAACCCCCGAAAGGCCTCATTCAGGGGTGATTTTTCTTGTGATGGCTCACGTTTCTCACCGTTATCGAGAGGAGAACCTCCTGTTCGGGCATCCTCGAGCCCCAAGCCCGATGCCATGAAGTCCAGAAGATTGAGGTGCCGCATGCCGTCGCAGTGCCGCAAGAGCGGATCCAGGGTAAAGAGAAAGCGGAGGCAGGCATCACGGGTGCGCGAGAAAGGCCGGTATTCCCGCTCCCCCACGCTCCGCTCGGCAATACTGAACGCGACTTGCATATAGGCATGGTCGTTTGCCTTGCGCGTGATGAAGTCACACTCCAGCTTACCGATTTTGCCCACGCTCACCTGGTAGCCACGCGCCCGGAGGTAGGTGTAGAGCACGTTCTCGAGCGTGGAGCCATGGTTGATGCGATTGCTCCCTCCATGCCACCTCCCCGCCCGGCGGCGTCTGGGGCCTTGCGCTGCCAGGTCCGTCAGGGCGGATCCAGCGGGTCCCCGTGGCCGGGGGTCACCACCGTGAGAAGCTCGAACAGCCTTCCCGGGCTGCGCGTCCTCTCCCACCAGAGGAGGAGCAGGGCGTCGTAGAGCAGGTCCTCCCTGCTGGAGCAGGGTCCCCAGGGGCGGCCCGACGCCAGCCCCGACAGGGCGGGGAGCACGGTGGCGCACAGCCTGTCCACCTGCTCTGCTCCCAGGCCCCACAGCGCGGTCCCGTCGGGGACGATGCCCGGCAGGGAGGGGTCGACCCCCTCGGCGCACCGCCTGATGGCGCCGAGCTCCCAGCCGTCG
>ERZ773043.586-NODE-586-length-21238-cov-13.892130_pt1 | contig 21238 bp, 17 predicted proteins | sample MGYA00580636_ERZ773043 | MGnify/ENA primary metagenome ERZ773043 (study PRJEB29015, sample SAMEA2737992) | human oral metagenome | biome: human oral; feature: human-associated habitat; material: dental | place: China | collected 2065 ...
CCACATCGTATTTATCTGCGATGTGGCCCGTGAAGTAGGCGGCGGAGAAGGGGACGAGTGCGCTGTAGTCGAACGGCTCGATGCTCTCCATGTAGCTGTCGTCCATGCGTTCGCTGCCGTCGACGGGGATGCGCTCGAACGCCATGGAGCCGCCGCGCTCGCAGCTGTAGTGGCTGGTCTCGGTGATGATCTCATCCGCCGTCTCGTGCACGCTGTCGCTCTCCGCGCGGAAGGTCGCGCTTGCGTGTACCTTCGAGTCGAACAGCCAGAAGGGAACGTACATGGACTGGATCTCCTTGATGCGGTTCTCGGAGGTAAAGGCGCTCGGGAGGACGTATTTCCGAAGTCCTTCGCTGTAGAACTCCTTGAGCGCTGCGATGGCATCCTGCTTCGTCTTTTGGAAGGGGATGACGAAGTCGGGGCGCAGCATCCCGCCGAACTGGCTCGGGATCATGTTCGGACTGCCGCAGTAGGCGCACTCGGTCGCCATGGTGTTGCCGTCGGAGATGAGCTCGGCACCGCAGGAGGAGCAGGTCTGGACCTTCATCGTCTCGGTTTCGGCACTGTCCCACGCGCTGCCCGCGCCGTCGGTCTTCCACTTCGATTCCTTTGCCTCGGCGGCGAGGGTCGCTTTTTCCTGCGCTTTTTGAAAGAGATTTTCAACGGTTGCAACGTCGAGCTCGGTGTTGCAGTACTCGCAGGTTATGTGGTCGTGTCCGGGCAAAAAGGTGAGGGGCGCACCGCAGTTGGGGCATTTGTAGCTGACGCTCGTGTCTGCCATATCAGTCACCTCTTTTACGATGATAGCAAGGAGGAGTTTTATTCCAGCCATGCGAACTCCACGCAGAACCCTCGTTACGCAAGCGGTCGGGCACTTATCTGCAAAGGGCATCACGGACGCATTCAACCGTCCATCTTGGCACATCTTTTCCGCCCTATCTGCGTCGATAAATCCTCAGCATAGCCACCGCTATGCTTCCGGTTCATCTTCTTGATAGGACGAAAAATCTGCACTAATCTGAACGGCATCATTGCGTTCGTGACTCCCTAATACCTGCGGATTCCAAACGCGCTTCGCTTGAACGAATGAAATCCGCAGGGGGCAGAACGTGCCCTTTGTTCCGCTTACTTCACTAGGGGTTGCTTAGGAGCATCGCATGGCTGCGGGGCGTTCCCCCTTCGTTTGTTAAGATGAGACAAAGCTCTATATGTTCCAGCCCAATCACTGCTTGTCGTTCTCATCGAAGACATCGCCGCACTGCGGGCAGAACTTCGGCGGATGGGTAGGATCGTCGGGCTTCCAGCCGCACTTGTCGCACGCATAGAGCGGTGCGCCCGCAGGTTTCGGTTTGCCGCAGTTCACGCAGAACTTGCCCAGATTCGTCGTACCGCACAAGCACGACCACCCCTCGGCAGAGGGCTGCGGTTTGCCGCACTCGGCGCAGAACTTGCCCGTGTTGCCCGTATGTCCGCAGGGGCACGCCCATCCTGCCGCGCCGCCCGCTGCCATGCCGCCCGCTGCCATGCCGCCGACCGCGGCGCCTCCTGCGAGCGGATTGCCCTGCGGAGGCGTACCGCCCTGTGGACCGAATGCGCCCATCGCACCGGCACCTGCGTTGCCTGCCATACCCATGCCCATGAAGCCGAACGCACCGCCCATGCCCGCCTCGTTGCCGGCGGCGGTGCGCATGGCATCTGCCGTCGCACCCGCGAGACGACCGGCGCGCAGATTCGGATCGCTCATGATCGCGCTGTCCTGGATCTCCTTGATGCGCTTTTCGTCCTCCTCGTCCGCCTTGACGCTCGACACACCGAAGGAGACGATCTCAATGCCGCGCCGTTTGCTCCAGTCGTCGGACAGTTCGTCGGCGAGCTCGTTGCGGATATCCTTCGTATAGTTGATCAGCTGGGTGTAGCGGATGCCCTTCGCGGCGATCCTGCCGAACGCCGGCTGCAGCGCGGTGAGGAGCTCACTTTTGAGCTGTGAGTCGATCTCGCTGCGCTCATACACGTCCGCAACGTTGCCGCAGACGTTCGTGTAGAAGAGGATCGGGTTCGTGATGCGGTAGCTGTACTCACCGAAGCAGCGGATGTTGACGTTCAGCATGTATTGACCGATCATGGTCTCGAACTGGATGGACTGCGCCGTCCCGTACTTGTTGCCCATGATCTCCTTTGTGTTGAAATAGTAGATGCGCTGATCCTTCGGCGCGTCGCCGCCGAACGTGAAACGCTTGCCGATGTTCTTGAACACGGCTGCGAGGTCGCTCGCAAGATTGCCGCCGAATACCGTCGGCTCGGTGGAGCTGTCGTATGTGAATGCGCCAGGCTCGGCACAGATCTCGACGACCTTGCCCTGCTCGACGATGATCATGCACTGTCCATCGTTCACGGCGATGCCGGAGCCATTGCTGATGATGTTGTCCGTTGCACTCGTATTCGAGCTGCGCCCACCGACGCGCTTCTGTCCCTTTGCGACGAGCGTATCTTTGTCGAGGCTGTCGCAGTAGAAGAATTCCTTCCACTGATCAGCGAGGACGCCGCCGACTGAGCCGACAGCAGCTTGGATGAGGCCCATAAATTTTCCTCCTATTCCAGATAAACGTGAGTGTTCTGAAAGTTCTTCTCTATTGTAACATACCATGAGAAAAAACGTACTGTCATAAATAACAGGTCGGGCGAAAAAATTTGAAAAAAGCCACAAGAGAGGCGCTGTACGAGGACGGAAACACCTTCGTGCAGTACCTCTATTGGGCACTGTCCGTATAGCCCTTCTCCGTCGCCTCGACGGCGAGACCGACGATGCTCTTGTAGCCCGTCTTGGCGAGCATATTGCCGACGTGGAAGTTGACCGTTCGTTTGGTGATTCCGAGCGCGGCGGCGATCTCGTCGTAGGACATGCTGCGGCAGATGCAGCGGAGGATGCCGAGCTCGCGCTCCGTCAGCGGTACCTCGGTACCGCCGAAGGTGAAGTCGGCGCACACGTCGGGATAGATGTGCGTGCCCTCCATCGTCGCGCGGATGCAGGCGGCGAACTCCTCGCCCGATGCCTCCTTGTAGATGAAGCTGTCCGCGCCCGCTGCCTTTGCCCGCGCGAGAAAGGCGATCTCCTGCATGCCGGTCATGAGGACCACGCGCAGCTCGGGGAACCGTGCTTTGAGACGCGCGCAGATCTGTATGCCGCTCGTGCGCCCCTCCATGCAGATGTCCATGAGGACGAGATCGGGTGCTAGGCGGGCGCACGCCTCCTCCACGAGCTCTGAGAGGAGGAGGCTGCCGACCACCTCCATGTCGTCGAGGGGGGTGAAGATCTGCTCCAAGCCTTCGAGCAGAATTTTTTGATCGTCCACGAGAAGAATTTTGATCATCCTGTGTTCTCCCCTATCCGTGCATCAATTTCAAAATGTGGTGTATGGGCAATGATGAGCCGACCGCCCAGCTCGTTCACACGCCGCATCATCCCCGACAGTCCGCCGCCGGGATGCAGCTCTGTGCAGCCGATGCCGTTGTCGCGGATGTGCAGCCGCCGCTCGCCGAGCGTGATCGTGACCGCATTCGCACGTCCGTGGCAGACCGCATTGCTGAGTGCCTCGCGCGTAATGGCGGCAAAGGCGCGTGCGCGCTGCAGATTGCGCGGCAGGCTGCCTGTGACCGTGAGCCGTATGCCGAGCCGTCGGTAGGTGTCCGCCATATCGGCGAGCAGGGTTGCGGGATGGGGATCCTGCGTGAGTGGAACGGACTCCAAGAGGCTGTCGATGCGGACGATCGTACGGAGCGCGTCCTTCGGTGCGGGGCTTGCAAGCAGCTGCTGGAGCATGCTGATCCGCTGCCCGAGGATATCGTGCACGCGTGAGGTGATCTCCTGCAGCGTACGGCTGCGCTCCGTCCGCTCGAGATTTTGAAGGAGCTCCTTCTGGGCGCTGAGCGTAGTGCTGAGCTCCTCATTCTTCTCTTTGAGTTCCTGCGTGACCGCGTCCAGTTCCGTGACGCAGGAGGCTGTCAACTGCCAGCCGGAGAGCGTGCCCAGCAGGTGCACGCGCTGCACGAGCCACACATCGCCGGAGGCCAAGCGCAGGAGTACGCCGCCCTCGCGCTGCCGTTTCTCCGCGACAGCGGGCGCGTCAAAAGCCGTGAGGTCCTGCCAGAACACGGCTGCATTCCGATACTGCCGCCCGAAGAGGCGCTCCATGAAGCGCAGCATGGTGATGTTGACGAGTACCACAGCGTGATTCTCACGGGCAAAGAGGATTCCCTCGGGCAGGAGATCGAGCCCTGCACGGATGGAGGAGATCGTCACCTCCCGTGTCCTGCGTGCACGTGCACGTGCAGCAAGCAGTACGAGCCGCACGCCGAGCAGCAGAAGGACGAGTGCGGCACTCATCGGGAGGAAGTCGTCCATCATCGGCAGCGAGCAGAGACCCGCAAATGCGAGCAGGAGTGCAGGAAGCAGTCTGCGCTCGCAGGCAGTGAGCCCGACGACGAGGCAGAGGAGCCCCGCTGTCCACCGCTCCGCTGCGAGCCAGCCAATCGGCGACAGCTCTGCAAAGAAGAGCTTCCATGCACCGCCGAGCAGCAGTGTTGTGAGGAGAACGACGGCGAGTGCCGCCGCCTCCGGCAACAGGCAGCGGATCCGGCGGCGCGGGAGATGGGCGAGCGCCCAACAGAGCGCGGCACTCTGGGCGATGAGGACAAGGCTCGCAAGCAGCACAAGGATGAGAATCTCCCCATAGCTGTACGCGGTCAGTCGTTCCATGGCGCATCCCTCCGCCCCTCGTCCTGTGTTCTGCGGGCATCCTCAGCAGCGTATGCGGCTTTGCCGCCGGCTCCCTTCCCCACTGCAGCGGTCGGACGGATGGTCAGCGTGCGCGCATAGCCGCGATCCTCTGTGGTGACGGCTGTACCATGTTCCTCCTGCCATGCCGCAGCCCACGGTGCGATCCAGTCGGCGCCTTCCAACAGGAAGGTCAGCGTGTCGTCCGTGAAGCGGCAGAAGATGTGCTCCATCCCGGCAGCGGCCGCGCGCGTCAGGAACTCTGCGAACGCATCGAAGAGTGCGAGCGCTGTCTCCGTATACAGCAGCTCCGTCTGCGCCCACTCTACACCGACGTGCAGCCCGAGGGGGCGCAGGTAGGTGCAGGTCTCCGAGACCGCCATCGCGAGCTCGTCGGTGCGGACCGTACCGTCCTCCTGCTCCTTGAGGAAGAGCACGCAGCGCTTCTTCAGATAGGAGGAGAGCAGATTGAGCCGTCGGATGAGACGCACGATCTGCTCCTCGTCCTGCGTTTCCATCAGCTCTTCGCGAAAGCGGCGCAGGAGCGGACGCTTGGCGGCAAGGATCGCCTCCAATTCCTCGGACAGGTTTCGCCGGAGTGTCAGGGCGAGCAGCTTTCTGCGGATCGTGTGCTCTGCACGCAGGAGGGTATGGGAGCGCTCCAGTGCACCGCACGCGAGGGCGAGCTGCCGCTGCCGCTCATGCAGGAGCCGCAGATCCTCCTGCCAGAGGAGAGCGCCGCCGTGGATCTCCATGCGCGAGGTGCGTGTATCGCGTCCGGTTTCATCCCACTGCAGCGCTGAGGCAAAGACGGGAGCCCCCTCCGCATTCACGAGCCGCATCGCGAGCTGTGCATGCGTAAAGAATGCATCGTGCAGACGGTTCGACGGCATGAGCCCCGTGTGCAGACAGATCTCAAGGAGTGCGAGGAAGAAGAGCGCCGTCAATGCCGTCAGCTCCGGCCACTGCACCCACGCCACATACTGATAGGCGATGGAGTACACAACAAAGAGTGCGAAGAAGACAAACGGGAGCATCATCATGGGGCGCAGTACTTGCTGCTGCTTTGCCTTTTCGAGGAGGAGGAGGAGCGCCGCGAGGATTTCGCCGAACCAGAGCGTCCAGTAGACATACGCGCCCCACGCGAGCTCCTCCTGCCACTCCTGCAGAATGTTGTCCCATGTGAACGCAAAGAACTGTTGGTGATAGTCGTTGCAGAGGATGAGCGCGGCGAGCAGGAGGTTGAGGCCGAACACCGCCTTCAGCCACGGCGGCATCCTGCGGTTGATCGCGTCCTCGTCCGCGCTCCACGCGATCCAGAGGAGTGCGACCGAGAGCCCCGCACGGAACATGTAGAAGAGGTACCAGAGCATGCGCTCCAATGCACTGTCGTGTACGAACGTGAGGATCTTCACCATACGCGTCAGCTCCCAGAGGAGCAGCATGGCGACGAGGAGGACAACGGCACGGCGCGCCCCGTGATGGAGCACACGGCGGTAAATGTATGCGCCCCAGATGACCGTGAGCGGCAGCATCAGCACGAGAACCATAAATCTCTCGTGCTCCTCTGCAGGCATGAACACAGGCCGCTCCATGATCTGTGCGTGATAGCGCGTGTTCACCGTGCGGAGGACGTGCGGGAAATCAGGCGGCATTGCGTGGACCGCTGCGGCGGACGGGGGGAGCGGCGGATAACCTGCGGCATCCAGCTCCCTTGGGAGCGTCTCCGAGAATGTGATGGGGGCGCGTGAGAGCACACCCTTTGTCAGTGTGAGCGTCCCCTCGGCGGGCACGACAATCCGCAGCTGTGCGCCGCGTCGGATGAGGCGCTCCGCCTCATGGGCAAAGAGGACGTAGACATCGTTTGCACCCGCGTTTGCCAGAATGCCCCACGTCCCACGGTGCATCGCGTAAAAGCGCAGCCGCCCCTCCGCCTTCATCTGTGCGAGATGCGCAAACGCCGTATCGCGATTGGCGGAGAGCCCCTGCGTCAGTGCCAGAAAGAAGATCTCGCGCTCCGGCGACTGCTCGGGCATGGCGATCGTGACGCCCTCCCTGAGATCCGCCCATCCGTGGACGGGGATACGGGGATCCGTGCGTACGGCGAGCACCACCGTTGCTGTGTAATGCGGGTACCAGTAGAGCTCCTCTGCCGCGCCGCGCAGGAACTGTTCTGCCTGAAAATCATAGACCTCGGCCGCGTCCACGCGGCGATCCTGAAACAGCTCAAGCTGCCTTCGCGTATACCCCTGCGCCTCGATCGGCACATCGGCGGTGCTCTGCAGGATGGTCACATACGCCGTACCGTAGTTGCGGTCGTAGGCGAGCGAGAGCGCATCCGCATGGGCGGCATGCAGGAGGAGTGTACAGAGCAGTGCGGGCAGGAGGGCGAGGAGCAGAGGGAGACGCTGCAGTCTGCCCATTCCCCCACCTCCCTTGTACGATTCCTGTGTATTGAATCATATATATTTCGCCTGTTATCAACAAAAATCCTTGTGAAAAAAGTCCTAACATGTAAAATGTATATGTAAATTATGAATAAAATTTTATGGTTTGTTGTGAAATCCGTGTTTTCATGCTAGAATAGCATAAAATCGCGACGAAATGCGTCATGCTGCTTCGAATGGAGGATGCCCATGCGACACATTCATCAGGTTCTGCCCCTCGCGTTCCTCTGTGCGCCGCTCTCCTGCACTGCGGCGATGCCTGCTGCCGCAGAGGCGCCTGTCGTGCACGCGGAGGATGTAGATCGCCGCGCAGCGGAGGAGGCCGACGCGCAGGGGAGTGCAGCCGCTGCACCCGCCGACCGCACGCAAAAGGTGCCGCGTCTCGATGTCTGGGGCGACTACCGCTGGCTCTACGGAAAGGCGCGCATGGAGCTGCCGTCCGTGCACCAGAAGCGGGACGTGTTCCTCTCCACGCGCCGCTTCCGCATTGCCCCGACGGTTCACCTTGGCGGTGGATGGGGCGTCGGCGGGATGCTCGAGGACATCCGCTATGACAAGGACACGATCGCGGGCGCGCACAAGAACGATCGACATCTCTACCTCTCGCGCCTCTACGCCGAACACGAGAACGGACATGGCGCGAAGATCCGCGCGGGCAGATTCATCTTCACCCCGATCGAGGGCAACGTCTTCGACAAGCGCGTCGAGGGGGTATGCTGGCGGTACGGCGACAAGAGCGTTGGGATGACCTCCATCTTCTGCGGGCGCACCGTCGCGCGGACAGGAGACAAGCGGAAACGCGGCGTCATCCTCGGCTATGAGCGGAACTGGACGAAGTGGATGGGCGGCGCGTTCTACTACGATATGGAGACGGAGCTGCCCGCCGTCACACGAGAGCGAGCAATGAAAGATCCGCTTGCCCTCCACAACGGCATCGACCATCAGCGCATCCTCGAACTCTTCGCAGGCTATCGGTTTGACCGATACCGCAGCCTCGAGGTCGAGTACCTGCACGGGCGGGCAGAGACCGATCTCGACCGCTATGACGACGAGGGACACGGATATGTGGCGACGCTCCGTCTGCGCCCCTCGCCCGATGTGGAGAAGGCGGGCGACTGCGGGGCATGGATCGCCTACTATCATCAGCCGCGTGCGACGTATCTCCATCACGCGATGGACGGCGACCCGACCTTCTTCGGGCGTGCGGGATTCCGCGGCTGGGGCGCACGTGCCGACATCGTCCTCGCGCGCGGCGTTGTGCTTGCCGTCGAGGGGTTTGACCTGCGTCCCGCACGCTCCGGTACCCCGCTCTTTAGGGGACGTACATTTGACGGCGCACGGCAGAAGGTGCTCGGGATGAGTTTGACGGCGTATTTTTGATTTTTGTTTACGTTGTACTGCAAAAATGATATAATAGATATATAACAAAAAGAGGGAGGTGATCCTATGGCAACCGTATCCGCACAGATCCGCATTGATGCCGACGTCAAGGCGCAGTCGATGGCACTCTTCCAGAACCTCGGGCTCGATCTCTCCACCGCCGTCAACGTATTCCTGCGCCAGTGCCTCATCCATCGCGGACTGCCGTTCGCCGTGAAGGAATCGGAGGCGACACGTCCGCTGCATCGTGCCGATCTCAGTGAGGCAGAACTCGAACGCGAACTGGAAAAGGGGCTGGAAGACCTTACGGCGGGCAGAGTCCGTCCGGCGGAGGAAGTTTTTGCGGAGATTATGGAGGGACATCATGCAGTATCGGGTTGATGTTTCATCTCAGGCGGCGGCAGACCTTAGAAATCTCTTTCGATATATTTCGGATGTTTTGCGGGCACCTGAGAATGCATATGCACAGCTTGCGCGGCTTGGGAAACAGATCGGCAGTCTCGCAGAACTGCCGATGCGATTTCGCGCATATCCGAAAAACTTTGCGGGATACCCACAAGTCCGCATTATGCCGGTGGATCATTTCGAGGTGTTCTACACGGTAGACACAGGGCAGGAAAACGTTACCATCCTTCGTGTCATCTATGGCGGACGAGATATTGATCGTGCATTTATGGAATAGAAAAACACAGGAACAGGTGTGCAATGCAGTATTTGCTTTGCACACCTGTTCCTGTGTTCAGCCACTATTCCATCGGATACGCCGCAGTAAAGAGGCGCGGTGCATCCTGTCGTGCAATCGTGAGGGTGAATGCACCCGCTGCGTAGGAAGCGAGCACGGAGTCCGGGTAGTAGATCACGAGACTCCCGTCCGCTGCCATGTACCAGCAGAACGACGAAAGCCCCTTCTCTGACGGATGCTGCATGAGCAGCGCCTCCATGACACCGTGCGGGAAATCCCGCTCCACTGCTGCGGGATACTGCGTTTGGAATGCCGCCTCGATGGCGGCGATCAGGAGCGTTCGGTTCGTGACAATCTCATCAAGCGCAATTTGCCGCCCCGTTTTCCGATCAAAGGTATACGCATCGACATGGGCGATGGGATGCGCGCCGCCCGCATACGATGAACCCTCCATAAAGAACGAGACGAGCTGCTCATCCACCCGTCCCCACCGCGAGATCGGCGTGATGTCGCTGTAATAGAAGGGGAGCTCGTACCCGTCCCTGCGCGCTTCCTCGCTGGCGGTACGGATCGAGCTGTGCCATGCGCCCATGCTCTGCTCTGCAGACCACTCTCTAAATGCCTTTGCCAGCGGTGAGCTGTCATCATCCACGAGCGCAATCTCGGGATAGACGGCGCGGTAAGCCTTGACCTCGTTTGTGTCGTAAACCGTCAGGACATGATCCTCGACAGTGAGCCACGAGACAGGGGGCTCTACGGAGCGTGACCAGTCCCGCGCCGCCCTGTCCTGCACGTCCGCTAGGGACTGCGGCGGCCGCGTGTGCTTCTCCGTTCGGTCATTCAGGACACCTTCTGCCGCCGAGAGAGGCGCACAGAGAAGGAGGGCAGACAGGAGAGCGGATAAAAACGTTTTGGTATGCATGGTTGTTCCTCCCTTCATAGGTGTGCTTCCTTTACTTCTCGTGCAGCCAGATGGAGCGGATGCCGGGGCTGTGCTCGGCGCAGATGTAGAAGGCGAGTTTTGCCGTGTCGCCCTCGTAGAAGTAGCCGCAGACGGGCGGGGCGTTGTGGCTGCATTTCGGCTTCGGCACGTAGCCGTATGCCGCCTCAAGATCCTCGCGTGTACTGTCCAGATGGATGCCGCGCGGGGTCTCGAAGCGCTGTGCCTCCTCGGTCGGGCGCATGTTGTACTCGTTTACATCGTTGACACCGAGCATTACGCTCGTGACGCGGGCATCATCATCGGCGGCTTGGCGATAGCTCACGGTGAGTGTATGGCCGTAGTCACGAACCTGGTTGGATGCCGTTATTATGCCGTCTTGTTCCTCCACGCCGTCTGCAATAGCCATGCCGCTGCCGTAGAGTTCCTCTACCTCGGCGCGTGTCATGCCGATGCGGATGCCGCCGAGCGCCATGTCCTCATCCGTGATCTCTGCTGAAGAGAGGGATGCGGGGAGGAGGATGAGGGCAACGAGGACGGCGCAGAGGAATGATCGGATCCTCATGGGGGATCACCTCCGTATAGTATTCTTTACAGGTCGATGCGGTAGATGTGGTCGAAGGCGGTGAAGTAGAGGCGGTTCGCGTCGTCCGTCGTCACGTTGCCGGGCGAGAGGCTCTTGCCGCTTGGCTGCAGATCGATGTCGCCGACGTATTTGCCGTCCTTCTTGTTGAAGAGACGCAGGAAGCCGTTGCCGAAGAAGACGACGTAGTCTTTCGTTGCAATCGACTGGCGCTCAGCGACCTTGCGTTTCTGCGCATCCGCAGGGATGTCCGTATTCACCTCGAAGGTGCGGACGAGCTTGCCGTCGGGGGCATGCATGTGGAGCGGCTCTGTCCAGTTGTCCTTGCCGCCGTGCGTGGCGAGCGTCGTGATGTAGAAGCCGTCTGCATCCGCAGCGACGAGCGCGGCGTTCGTCTCATAGTCCGGGGATTTCGAGTCTTTGCCGAGCTCTTTATAGACCTTCTCGGAAAGCGCGATTTTCGGGTCCTTTACGCCCTCCTTGGAGATTGCGCCGAACAGGATATCGCTCGAGGCGAACGATCTGCTGATGTAGGCGTCCTTGCCGCCGTAGATGGCGTAGACGCGGCTAACCTCGACGCCGCTGGCTGCGGTGAAGCTCGTCGCCGCCTTGCCGTCATAGCAGCCGACTGTCCCCTTGCCGTCGAGGATGTAGTAGATGTTCGTGCCGTCCGAGGAGACGGGCATGTCCTCGGCTGTGCCGAGATCCTCGACGCCGGTGATCGCGCCGTCCTTCAGCGCGAATTTTTGCAGATGCGCCTTCTTGTCCGCCCCATAGCCGATGCCGTAGATGGCATCCTTCGTCACGGCGAGGGTGGTGCCGGAGATGAACTTCGGCAGCTCTGCGCCTGTGTACTCGTAGAGCGGCACGTCCTTGTCGCCGAGTTTGAAGTGCGCGGCGGCTTCCTTCGGAGCGGCGGGGCCGTTGTCCGCCGCTCCTTTGCTGCCGATGCCTCCGCCGTCGCCGCAGCCTGCAAAGACGATGCCTGCACAGACGAGTGCTGCTGCTGCCGCAAGTACGGATTTCCATTTCTTCATGATTCTTCCTCCTTTGTCTTTGTTTGCGCTTATGAGAATCTGATTGCTTTTATCTTAGCATAAAGATAAAAGCTTGTGACCTGTCATAAATGACAGGTTTTTGAAAAAACTTTGCAAAAGAAGCGCAGCGTAAATGTACTGTCATAAATGAGAAGCCGGCAAAAAAATGGGCACAATGTACCGTGTGGTTCATTGTGCCGATATGAACGGGCAATAAGATGCACAAAGGCGATGGTGCTGAAATGATCCGTGATTTCTTAGCTGTGGATGCTCGTATAGCCCTTTTCCGTTGCTTCCACCGCAAGGCCGATGACGTTCTTGTGGCCGGTCTTGACGAGCATATTGCTGATGTGAAAGCTCACCGTGCGCTTCTTGATGCCGAGATCCTCGGCGATTTCCTCATAGCTCATGTTGCGGCAGATGCGCTGCAGGATCTCGAGCTCGCGGCTCGTCAGCTGGGCGTCCGTGCATCCAAAGGAGGGGGTGCCGCAGATATCCGGATAGATTTGTGCGCCTTCCATCGTAGCGCGGATACAGGAGGCGAATGCCTCGCCCGAGGATTCCTTGTAGATGAAGCTGTTCGCGCCCGCCTCCTTCGCCCAGTCGAGGAAGGCGATCTCCTGCATCCCCGTCATGAGAATAATGCGCAGGGAGGGGAAGGTGGCCTTCAGGCGTTCGCAGATCTGTATGCCGCTCGTGCGCCCCTCCATACAGATGTCCATGAGGACGAGATTGGGACGCAGCCGCAGACATGCCTCCTCCGCAAGCTCTGAGAGCGTACAGGTGCCGATGACTTCAATGTCGGGCAGAGGCGCGAGGATCTTCGCCAGTCCCTCGAGGAGTATTTTTGATCGTCTACGAGAAGAACTTTAATCATCCTTGTTTCTCCCCTATCTGTGCGTCAAGTTCAAAATGCGGTGCCGGTGTGATGATCAGGCGCCCGCCGAGTGCGTTCACGCGGCGCATCATGCCCGTGAGTCCGCCGCCGGGGCGCAGCTTCCCGGTGCAGCCGATGCCGTTGTCGCGGATGTGCAGGCGGCGCTCCGAGAGGGCGATGACGATCTCGTTCGCACGCCCATGACAGACCGCGTTGCTGAGTGCCTCGCGGATGATGGCGGCAAAGGCACGTGCACGCCGCATATTGCGCGGCAGAGTACCCGAAAGCGTGAGCCGCACGCCGAGGCTGCGGTAGGTGTCGGTCATATCGGCGAGCAGGGTTGCGGGATGGGCTTCCTGCGTGAGGGGAACCGCTTCGAGCAGGCTGTCGATGCGAACGATGGTATCGAGCGCATCCTTGGGCGCGGGACTCGCAAGGAGCTGCTGCAGCATACTGATGCGCTGTCCGAGAACGTCGTGCACGCGCGAGGTGATCTCCTGCAGGGTGCGGTGGCGCTCCGTCTCCTCGAGCGTGTCGAGCAGATCTTTCTGTGCGCTGATCATGGCGGAGAGGCGTGCGTTTTTCGCCTCGAGTTCCCGCGTCACGGCGTCGAGCTCCGTCACGCAGGAGGCCGTGAGCTGCCAGCCGCTGAGTCCGTTCATCAGCCGTATGCGCTGCACGAGCCAGGAGTCTCCGCCCGAAAATCGAAAGAGGATGGCATCGTCCCGCACTTCTTTTTCTGCGAGGGTTGGGCGGTTGAAGTCGATCAGCGCCTGCCAGAAGATCGCGGCGCTGCGGAACTGCTGACCGAGCAGCCGCTCCATGAAGGCCAGCATCTGGATGTTCACGAGCACGGCTGCGCCGTTTTCGCGTGCAAAGAGAATGCCCTCGGGCAGGAGATCGAGTCCCTCGCGGATGGATGCGACGGTGACCTCTCTTTCCAGCATCGTAGATGCAGCACAGGCAAGGATCACGAGCCGCGCCGCGAGGAGGATGAGGACGAAGAGTGCGCTCCACGGCAGGAGACGGTCAAAAAGCGGGAGTGAGAGCAGACCCGCTGCGGCGAGCGGTACACCCAGCCACGGCCTGCGCCGACACAAGCAGAATCCCATGACGATGGCGAAGCCGCCTGTGGCACAGCGTTCGAGCGTCATCCAGCCGTATGGCATCAGGCCGCTGACGAACAGGCTCCAGCTGCCGCCGAAGACCAGTGTGACGGAGAGCAGTATGCCGAGCGCGGCAGCCTCCGGCAGGACGCGCTCGAAACGCTGCCGACCGAGAAACGTCGCTCCCCAAAAGAGCGCGATACTCTCGGTGATGAGGACGAGCGCGGAGAGGAAGATAAAGGTGATGTGCGCGCTGTAGCCGTATGAGGTCAGACTCTCCATGCCCCTGCCTCCTCCCCGTGCACCGGTGTGCGGACAGCGGCGCTGACGCCCTGCGCGCGGATGGAAAGCGCGTAGCCGAGATCGCTGATCTCGATCGGGAGATCGTGCCGCCGCTGCCATTCGCTGATCCACGGACGGATCCAGTCCGCGCACGTCAGCATGCAGATCGCCTCCGGCATTTCGTTTTCTTCAAAACGGCAGAGTACATCTGCCGCGCCCTCCTCTGCCGCGCGCGAGAGAAGCTCGGCAAAGAGGTCGAAGAGGGCGAGCGCCGCCTCTGCCGCAATGGCGCGCGTCAGCCGCCACTCCACGGCGACGTGCAGACCAAGGGGGCGCAGATAGGCGCAGGTCTCCGAGACTGCCATCGACAGCTCGTCCGCACGGATCTGTCCGTCCTCCTGCCCTTTGAGAAAGAGCACGCAGCGCTTCTTGAGGTAGGAGGAGAGCAGGTTGAGCCGACGGATGAGACATGTGAGCTCCGCCTCATCCGTGCTCGCCATCAGCTGCTCGCGAAAGCTGCGCAGGAGCGGGCGCTTGCTGTCGAGGATGGCCTCGAGCTCCTCGGAGAGCTGCTTTTTGAGCGTGAGCGCGAGATGCTGCCCCCGGATGCGGCGCTCTCTGCGCAGGAGGGTATGGGAGCGCTCCTGCGCGTCCTGCAGGAGTGCGAGCTGACGCTGACGTTCGTGCAGGAGACTGAGATCCTCGTGCCAGATGATGGCGCCGCCGTGAATGTTCATGCGCGATGTGCGGATGTCGTTTGACGCGTCCTGTTCTGCTGCGGCGGCGGAAAAGACCGTATGCCCCTCCGTATCGACGAGCTGCATGCGCAGGTGCGAATGCGAGAAAAACGCCTCGTGAAAGCGGTTGGACGGCATGAGTCCCGTGCGCAGACAGAGTTCGAGGAGGAACAGGAAGAAGAGTGCCGTTACCACTGTGAGTTCCAGCCATGCAAAGCGGGGATCGTAGTAGAGGTCGACCGAGTAGACGACGAAGAGGGCAAAGAACAGGAAGGGAAGCGCCATCGCAGGGCGCAGCACGCGCTGCCGCTTTGCCTTTTCAAGGAGGAGAAGGAGCGCCGCGAGGATCTCGCAGAACCAGAGGAGCCAATAGTCATAGGCGCCCCACGCGAGATGCTCTTCCAGCGTCATGGCGGCGGCATTCCAGATGAATGTGAAGAACTGGTAGTGCAGATCGTTGCAGAGAATCAGGGCGGCCAGCAGGAGGTTCAGCCCGAGGATTGCGCGCAGCCAGCGCGGCATTTTTTTGTCGAACACATACTCGTCCGATGCCCAGGCAATCCAGAGGAGCGCAACCGAGAGCCCCGCGCGGAACACATAGTAGAGGTACGACAGAAAGTGCTGCAGGGAGATATCGACCGAGATGGAAAGGAGTTTTGCAATGCGGGTCAGCTCCCAGAGGAGCAGCATCGCAATCAGCAGAAGGACGGCGCGCCGCGTACCGTGATGGAGGACGCGTGCGCGCAGGCTTGCACCCCAGAGAACCGTGACGACAAGGATTGTGACGAGAATGACCAGGCGCTCATGCGTTTCGATCGGCGTGAACACAGAATGTCCCCAAATTATCTGCCGATAGCGCGCATTCGCCTCCGTAAGTTCCCGGTAGAGTGCATCGGCGTCGTGGATCTGCGCAGCCCCCGCCGGAGGCGCGATCGGATAGCCCGCTGCGCGCAGATCGCGCCGCAGGGTATTGGCAAAGGAGATGGGCTTTCGCGCGAGCAGTCCCTTGGTAAAGGAGAGCGTTCCTTCCTTCGGCATACAGATGCGCAGCGGGGCGCCGTACTGAATGAGCTGCTCCGCTTCGTGCGCAAAGAGCACATAGACATCCCCGCCGCCGTCCTTCTCCGCCAGGCGGTATTGATTGCCGCGTCGGCTGTTGCAGATGCGCAGCCGATCCTCTTCCTTCAGCCGCGTGAGCAGAGCGAACGCCTCGTCGAGGTTCGCGTCTGCGGACAGTCCGCGTGCCAGCGCCAAAAAGAAAATCTCCCGATCGGGGCAGGAATCGGGAAGAACCACGGTGACATTCTCCCGCAGATCGCTCCAACCCTCCACGGGGACAGGGCAGTCCTCCGCTACGGCGAGGACGACCACAGCGGAAAAGTGCGGATACCAATAGAGCTGTTCTGTCGAGCCGCGGACAAACTGCTCCGCTTGAAAATCATAGAGTTCGGCGGCATCGACGCGGTGATCCTGAAAGATCTCCAAGAGATTCGTCGAGAGTCCCCGCGCATCGAGCGGCTCCGAAGAGGCGCGGCGCAGGGCGTCGGCATAGGCCGTGCCGAAGTTGTGTGCATAGACGAGCGACAGCGCATCCGCCGTGCGCATGGATGCGAGGAGAACGAGGGCGCATGCGGCGCAGCAGAGAGAGAACAGGAACATATTCTGCCGCCGTCGTCTCATCGCCGCCCTCCCCCTTGCCTATACTCCAACTGATTTTATACTATTTCGTTTGATCTGCATGAAATTCCTTGCGCGAAAAGTCCTATTATCTAAAAAACCGGAATAAATTATGAGCAATTATTTATGCTTTCTTGTGACCTTGTTTGTTCCGGGACAGCGTGAAATTTCTCGGTGCTGCTGCATGCGCCGGAAAGTGCGTATGCACAGCTTGCTCGCCTGAGGAAGCAAATCAGCAGTCTTTCCGAGCTGGCGATGCGTTTTCGGAACAGCGGCAAAAAAATACAAGCAGGTCTGCGAAGCGTTTTGCTTCACAGACCTGCTTTTTCCGATGGGATGAGCGTGTGTCAGGGGGCGATGCGGCAGATGGCCGGCCTCTTTGCATTGTTCTTACAGATCAATGCGGAAGATGCGCTGTGTTCCGCCGTCCTGCGTGTGGAAGTAGACGTGGTTCATATTGTCGGTGAAGATGCCCTTGGGCCGCAGCGTGCGCTCGCCGTCCGTGATCTCGATGTCGCCAACGTATGCGCCGTCCTTCTTGTTGAAGACGCGCAGGATGGGATCGTCCGCTGCGCGGAAGACGATGTAGTCCTTCGTTGCGACGGCGCAGCGTGCATGCGCAGCGTACCGCTTTGTGCCCTGCGGGATGTTCTCATTCAGCTCGAAGCGGCGGAGTTCCTTGCCGTCGGGGCTGTATTGGTAGACGGGGATGACCCACGGGTGCTGCTCGTCGTTCTGCAGCGAATTCCCGTATGCCTCGTCGGTGTAGAATCCGTCTGCGTCCGCATAGAGCAGCTCTGCGCCGCGCACCATGGAGTAGCCCTCGGGCTTCGGGCGTGCGGGGACGGGGATGGTCTTGGCATCCTTCAGTCCATCTTTGGCGATCGTGCCGTGGGTGACGCCCTTTTCGTTGACCTGCTCTTCGCCCGCATAGGCGTCCTTCCCGCCGAAGACGGCGCGCCACGTCTCCTTGCCCTGCAGGGGGATCGTGGTTGTGGTCTTGCCGTCATAGACGGCGAGCTCGCCCTCCTTCGGGATGTAATAGACGTTCGTTCCGTCCGAGGTGATCGGCCGGTTCAGTACGACGCCAAGATCCACGATGTCCGTGATTGCGCCGTCTGTGACGGGGAGCTGGCAGAGATGCGTCTTCTTGTCGTCGTGGTCGTAGATGATGCCATAGATGCCATCCTTCGTCACGACGGGATCGCTCTTGTTGAAGTCGAAATAGTCGAGGTCGTAGTCGGCGTTCTCGTATTCGTAGAGCGGGAGCGTCTTGTCGCCGAATTTTACCTGGGTGACGGGCTCTTTCGGCAATGAAAGACTGAGATCGACGGGGGCAGGAGAGCCGCCTTTTGCGGTGTCACCGCCGCCGCAGCCTGCCATGACGGCGCACGTGAGGACGGCTGCCGCCGCGCAGAGCGTTTTCCATTGTTTCATGTTGGGCTCCTCCTACAGATCAATGCGGAAGATGCGCGAATCTTGGTCGAGGATGTAGACGCGGTTCTCGCCGTCTGTCGTGATCTGCTTGGGCGGGTGGATCTTGCCATCGAAACTCAGCTCGACCTCGTCGATGAATGCGCCGTCCTTCTTGTTAAAGACGCGCAGAAATTTGCCGTTGTAGAAGACGATATAGTCCTTCGTTGGGATGACCTGACGCGCGTTCGAGTCGGTCTTTTTCTTGTCCGGAAGGCCGTCGTTGATGGTGAAGGTGTGGATCTTCTTGCCGTCCGGGCCGTACATATGGAGGGGGTACGTCCGCTTGTTCGGCGGACCGCCGTTGGTGGCGATGGTGGAGATGTAGAAGCCGTCTGCATCCGCCCAGAGGAGGAATGCCTGATTCTCCTCATTTTCCTTCTTGTTCTCGTTGAGGGCTGCAAACTCCGCCTTCGGGAGGACGGACTTCAGGTCTTTGATCCCCTCTTTGGAGATCGTGCCCATCTCGATGTCCTGCGACTTCAAGGGATCGCCGCTCGTGTAGATGTTCGATGTGCCGCGCACTGCGCGCATGATGTCCGTCTCGCCGCGCTTGCTCTTCGTCACGGCCGCGCCGTCATAGGCGCAGATCTGCTCGCCGAGCTGGTAGTAGACGTTCGTTCCGTCCGTTGTGATCGGCTGCGCCGTGAGAATGCCGAGATCCTCCACGGCTGTGATCGCGCCGTCCTTCACGCTCAGCTTCATCAGATGCTGCTTCTTATCGCCCGAGGCGTCGAATTTGCCCGCATAGATGGCATCCTTCGTCACGGTGAGATTGGTCGTTGTGTGCACCATGTCGGGGAGACCCTCGCCCTTGTACTCGTAGACCGGTACGTCCTTACCGTTGAATTTGACCTGTCCGATGGTTTCCTTCGGCGCGGAGAGTGCGGTGTCTTTTCCGCCGCCGCCAATGCCGATGCCGCTGCCTGTGCCGTCACCGCCGCAGCCGGCGAGGACAGAGCCGAGGAAGGCGGCGGTCGCAGCCGCCGCGAGCAGAGATTTCCACTTCTTCATTTCGGATTCCTCCTTTGATGCTTCTAAGGAATCACTGATAAAATGCAGATGCTTATCAGTGCCTCTAAATCACTTTAATTTATTTTAGCATAAAACAAATTAAAATGTATAGCAATAAATGATTGATTCTTGAAATTTTTGAAAAGTTTTCCATTTTGCGCATTTACTTCGCGCAATGATTCCTTCTCGGCACGGAAAAATGCCGGCATGTTTATGAGCGGTCGGGAACGCAGGGATGCTGTGCGCATATTCTTAGAGATCAATGCGGTAGATATGCGAATTGTCGTCGATGAAGTAGATATGATTCTCGTCATCTGTCGTGACCCCTGTGGGGGAGAGTTTCCTGCTGTCGCGTCCCAGCTCAATGTCGCCGACGTACGCACCGGTCTTTTTGTTGAATGCGCGCAGATAGCCGTCGCTGTAGAACACGACATAGTCCTTTGTCACGACGACGGAGCGTTCCCACGTCGTGCGCTTTTGCGCACTGCTCGGGATATTCTCGTTGCACTCGAACGTGTGGAGTATTTTGCCGTCCGGGGCGTATGTGTGGAGCGGTTTGGTCCACTCCTTGTCCGTGCTGCCGTACGTGGCAAGGGAGGAGACGTAGAAGCCGTCCGCATCCGCCCCGATCAGGAATGCGTTTGCCTCGTGCGTCGCGTCTTTCGCACGGGCGAGCTGGTCAAATACGTCCTTGGAGAGAACCGTTTTTGCATCCTTTATGCCATCCTTGGATGTTGCGCCGAACATAACGTCGGCATCCGACACGAAACTCCCGCTCGTGTAGGCGTTCTTGCCTCCGTATATGGCACGGACGACGCCGATGCCCGGCGTGGGGGTCAGCGTCGCTGCCTTGCCGTTGTAACAGGCAAGCTCATCCTCTCGGGTCAGATAGTAGATGTTCTTGCCGTCCGAGGAGATCGGCTCGTTGAGAACGATGCCGAGATCCTCCACTGAGGCAATCGCACCGTCCTTTAGCGTCAGCTTTTGGAGGCGGTAGTTTTTCTCCTCGGCGTCGCTGCGAATGCCGTAGATGGCATCCTTCGTCACGGCGAGATTGGTATTCTTTCCCTCGAGCGCAGGGATGACCGCGCCCGTGTATTCGTAGAGGGGAACCTCTCTGTCGGCGAACTTGAGCCGGGCGACGGCCTCCTTCGGGGGCTTCGGGGCGAGGCGCTCGCTGGTGTCTGAGCCGCAGCCGGCGAGGACGGCGCCGCAGCCCGCAAAGACGGTGCCTGCAAAGACAACGACGGCTGCCGCCATGATGAACGATTTCCATTTCTTTATGTAAACTCCTCCTTCATCATGATGTGAAAAGCACGATAATTTGGTTGATTCTATCTTAACATAGAAATGATGACTTGTGACCTGTCATTTGTGACAGGTTTTCAAAAAATTTGAAAAGTGTTTTCCAACCTATCATTTATGACGGTATGCTTTCCTCTACCTCTCGGTTATCATAAGAGAAATAAACGGCATGGTTTCATTTTGAGATTCTTCATCAGGCTGTGCGGGCGGTGAAGGGAATCGGCTGCGCACGATGTGCTTGCTTTTTGGACAGGACATCAAGCGGTGATGGGAACGAGAAAAGCGGCTGCTGCACAAAGACAATTTTGACCTGACCCCCATGATGAACTCCCGCCGATAGCCGCCGGGGCGCACGAGCTCCTCGCCCTCGAATGTGTTGCTGCAGTAGCTGCACGTAAAGAAGTGCTGCGTTGACTCGCCCGTGAACTCCCCGCCGCAGAACGGACATACGAACGTCAGGCGGCAGACACCTGCGAATGCTGCCGTCGTCGTCTCGTCCCAGAGCGCGAGCTTGCCCGCGATACTGTTTTGGCGGTATTTTTGACTGAGAACCCGCTCATCGTGCGGGTCGACACCCGTCATCACCTCGACGTGACCGAGCTTCATCGCTCCGTCAACGATCTGCACGGGCTTGTGACGGAACGTGATCGGCGACGTCCAAAAGACCTGCTCGTCTGTCCACGGAACCGACGTGCCGCAGAAGGCACAGACATACGCCGCCGCCTTTTGGTCGGAGTACATCGCCCCGCCGCAGCTGCGGCACTGTATCGCCCGAATCTCTTCCAGCATGAGATCACCTGCCTTTTGATGATAGGGCTTTGGTATGCATCCTTTCGCATATGGATGAAAAATGTGAGAATTCGATTGATTTTATCTTAGCATAAAGAGAATCGCTTGTGACCTGTCATAAATGACAGGTTCTTGGAA
>ERZ773043.593-NODE-593-length-21011-cov-11.090571_pt1 | contig 21011 bp, 17 predicted proteins | sample MGYA00580636_ERZ773043 | MGnify/ENA primary metagenome ERZ773043 (study PRJEB29015, sample SAMEA2737992) | human oral metagenome | biome: human oral; feature: human-associated habitat; material: dental | place: China | collected 2065 ...
CATCGCCGGCTTCGTGAAGGTGGCCGACGCCATGCTGCAGCAAGGGGTCTACTGACCCCTGCCGGATAGACGGCCCCCGGTCCGTCTTTCCCCCGCTCCACCCGAGCAAACGCCCGGCACATCTCAGGATGTCTGGGCGTTTTCTTTGGTGCGCCCAGCATGGGCGCACGTGCTGGAGCGAGAGAGTGAAACCGATCCATTCAACCAGTACAGGAATGAGCAGATGAAATCGAGTAAAGCGAACGTCGAGGACTTTTTCAATGATCTCGGGCTGGCCGATCCCGAGAAGCATCAGATCGCCCTCACTCTACGCAAAGAAATCAAACGCCTGGCCGAGACTTCAGAGGAGCGCGTCATGTACGGGGGGGTACTCTACTATTTGGAGGACTCGTTCTGTGGCATCTTCTCTTACAAGAACCACATCACGCTCGAGTTCAGCAAGGGGTACCGATTCGAAGACGAGGCAGGCGTGCTCGAAGGTTCAGGGAAGTTTCGGCGTCACATCAAATTCAAACATCTGTCCGACATCCGCGACAAACGCCCGGCTGTCTACCTTGAACAGGCTATCGCACTGGCGAAAAAATGAGACAGTGCAGAACCATGAAGCAACGCCGTTGGATTGCCCGGACGCTTCGTCGTTGCGCGCTTGCCTGAACCGTACATTCGTCCCCAATCGCGCGCCAGACGGCGCATTTCTTTCAATGTTCAGAAAAGGAACAAATCATGCTGAAAAAACTGTGGTGTAACATGATGGTTGCGGATGTCAACAAGGCCATCGAATTCTATGCCGACGTGCTGGGCTTCCAGCATGTGATGAGTGTTCCGATGGGGTCCGAGGAAGTTCTCTTCCAGCATGACCGCAACAAGGTTCTGGTCTACGCACTGATCAAGAACGGCGATATCGAGCTTATGTTGCAGGAGCAAAAGAGCCTGCGCGAGAACATCCCCGCCTTTGCGGATTCCGCCGACATCAGCAGCAGTGCCGTGCTGTATTTCGAGGTCGACGATTTGGTCACGCTCGCTGATCGACTGAAGACGCAATGTGAAGTTGTCCGCGACTTGCACGATACCTTCTACGGCATGAAGGAAATCTACGTCAAGGATCTCAACGGATACGTGCTTGGGTTCGCGCAACGCGCAGCGCAGTGAAGCGTTCTACTGTCAACCGCAGACAGTTGCGTTTAATGTGAAGTCCGTTCAAAGAGGGCCTTGCTGGAAGGCCACTGGCGACTGGTAGCCAAGTCCGTCCGACCTACGGTGCAGAAAAAGGGGCTTTGATTGGATCCCCTTCGGGCACTCACAGAACCAGGTCTGAATGTCCCGGTAATCGCCCCTGCAAAATCCTGAATCCCCGATTTGGTTCATGGTGCAGGCAGGGCAGCCAACTCCTGACATCGTATCCCCCCCTGTCGGCAATATTCCACGCGGCCTGCCAACGCCCTGCCCCGCGCCCGCGACAGGCGCCGTGGAGCGGGACGTCACTGCGGCGATTTCGCGGCAGCCGTAAGGAAATTCCGACTATCGGGGTTGCCCGATTGTCGGAATTTTCGGAAGGCGGGCTCTGGATTGCGCGACGAAGGGAGCGCAACCCAGAGCCCGCAGAGCGTTGAGCCGCAGGGGCGTACCGGTCCGCGGCGCCTCTCCCAACGGAGTCGCCTCCCCGAAACCGGTCCACGGTGCCTCCCCCAACGGGGGTGTCCCCCGCCATGGGCCGCCCTCCCCCCCGGAAGAGACGGCCAAATGCGACTTCAGAACTCGAAGCTCGCCGTCACCGACACCTGCCGTGCATCCCCCAGCGCCAGACCATACTCGTTCACGCTCGACGTATAGTAGGTCCGGTCCGTCAGGTTCTTCACATTGAACTGGAAGCGCACCTTCCGGTCCATGATCGCCGTATCGTACGTGGCAAACAGGTCTGCCACCGTGAACGACGGCAGCCAGAACGAATTGGCCGAATCTCCCGGACGCCGGCCACTGTAGCGGGCACGCGCCCCCACCCGCAGCTGGTCACTGCCCAGCAGCTCACCCACGTTGTACACAGCACCCGCCGACGCCGTCACCCGCGCCACGTTCCACAGCCGGTTGCCCGCATACTCCGGATCACGCGTGGTCTTCGCATCCAGCACCGCCAGACTGCCGATGGTGCTCCAGCGCGAGTCTATCTCGCCCGCCACATCCAGCTCCATCCCGCGCGAACGGGCCGCCCCCGACGTCCGCCACTCGGTCAGCCCCGTGACACTGTTGAACTGCGACACCAGCACATTTTTCTTGCGGATGTCGAACAACGCCAGCGACCCCGTCAGCCCGCCCGGCATCTCGTACTTGGCACCGATCTCCCACGACTTGCCCGTTTCGGGCTTCACGCTGGAATCGATCAGACCACTGGAGTGTGGCGCAATGGTCGAAATGGGCTTGAGCGACGACGTGTAACTGGCATAGAGCGACGAATGCGGCGTGAGCTTGTACACCAGCCCCAGACGCGGCAGCCACTTGCTGTCATCGGTATCGGTATTGCGCTGGAACGGACGGCCCCGGCCGGCAATCTGCGTCCAGTGCAGATAGCGGATGCCCGCCGTCAGGATCCACTGGTCATTCAGGTGCACGGCATCCTGGAAGAACAGCGACTGGTTGTGCAGCTGATCGCGCTGGTCGCTGTCGCTGGCCACCACATTGGTGCCGGGCGCCACCAGACCATAGACCGGATTCAGATAATTGAAATTGCTGCTGGCCGTGCCACGGATCATGTCGGCGCGGTAGATCTTGCGGTATTCCGCATCCATGCCCACCTGCACGTCGTGCTGCATGCCCAGCAGCTGGGTGCTGCCGTCGATATAGGCGGTACCGTAGCTGTCGGTGCTGAGCGCGCCCTTCGTGCCATCGGCGCGGCGGCGCAGCGTGTGGGCCGTGGTGTTGATGCCCATCACGCGCAGCTGGTCGGCATCGTAGGTTTCGCGGTTGTAGCTCAGGCTCACGTGACCCGACCAACCCGGCACGATGTGATGGTCCAGCGAGAACTGCGCCAGATGGCTCTTGCCCTTCATCTGGTTCATCGGCTCGTCCAGACGGCGGTTGGCAGGCACGTCCAGCGGCGCCTTCGTGTCCGGATTCAGCACGGTACCGCGGTCGAACGGCGCATCGTAGTCGCGAAACTCATACCAGAACACGGCCTGCGTATCCTTGCCATACCAGGCCACCGACGGCGCGACCAGCAGATCCTTGCGCTTGCCGAAGTTGCGCCAGTAGTCCTCGTTGACGTAATCGGCCACCAGACGCCAGGCCAGGCCCGTATCGGCAATCGGGCCGGTGGTGTCGAAGGTCACGCCACCACCCGTGCGGCCATGGGCATAGGTGGAGGCCGTCAGCCCCAGTGACGAGCGTGCCTTGAGCTGCGGCTTCTTGCTGACCACGTTGACCACGCCGCCCGGATCCATGATGCCGTAGAACATCGACGACGGCCCCTTCAGCACCACCACGCTCTCGGCAGCCGCGTTCATGCCCCGCCCCTGCACCAGCGGCATGCCGTTGTGCATGATGGAACCATCGCGGTTGCCGCCGAAGCCCCGCTTCATGATGGTGTCCTGCGTGCCGGCCAACGTGTTGCCCTGGGTGATGCCGCTCACGTTGAACAGCGCATCGTCCATGTAGCGGGGGCGCTGGTCGCGCAGCACCTGGGCCGACACGGCATTGGTCACCTGCGGGGTTTCGAGTACCGGCGTGAGCGACCGCAGCGTGGAGGCATCCTGCACCGGCTGGTAGCTGCTCTCGTACTCGACCGGCACCGGTTCGGCACGGCCGACCACCACCACGGAGCCCAGTGCGGTGGCATCGTCATCGGCCAGGGAGGCATCGGCGGCCGATACGGACACACGGTCTCCGGTACCCTGCCCTGCAGCGCCGGCCGTTTCCCGTGCGGCAGCCCCGGTACCTGTCGCAGGCCGAAGGCCGCTTCCCGCATTGGCCGGCATGGTCGCCCCCTTGCCACGGGCAGCCGCGGCACCGGCCGCTGCAGCCCCCACAGCCTCTTCCTCACGGGCAGCCGGTCGGTCGCCGGGGCGCACGGCCTCCTCGGGGCTGTCTGCCTGTGGCGTCATGACGCGGACGCGGTCGCTGATGTCGTACACCGGTTCCCGGCTGACGGCGGCATCGTCAGCTTTGGAGTCACGCAATATCTGTTCGGGAGATTCCCAGGCAGAGGACTGGGCCAGCGCCGCCAGCGGCAGCGCAGCCATCAGGGCGCACAGGCTGCGGGGAGCAAAACGGGAGGGAAGGCGAGGAACCATGATGAGGGCCAACATGAGCTGATAAGTGCTGTCATTATAGGCCCCGTTACATCACGGCAACATCATTCACCCTGCTGCCACAGGTGTCCGTGCGGACGAAACGCGCCCAGGGGGCGCCCTTTCCTGCACACGCCGGCGGCCCCATGCCATGCCTGCGTCACACCGCCATCAGAAGACACGTTCCTGCCGGCATCGGGAGACGCGTTACTGCCGACATCAGCCTGCAGATCCACCGTCGGCACCGGGAGACCCGTTCCGGCCGGCTTGGGCCTTCGGATTCCCGTCGGCATCGGGAAGCCCGTTCCGGGCGGCGCTGGCCTTCGAATTCCTGCCGGCATCAGGAGGCCCGTTTCCGTCGGCACCGGCCTGCAGATTTCTGTCGGCATCCGCCTTCAGGTCGAAGCAGAAGCCGCTGTAATGCTCGACGCTGTATTCCGGCTTGCCGATGATGGGCATGCGCTTGCCCAGATTTCGCCACTGGTCGCGCAGCACATAGCCCTGGGCCTGCACGGCCTCGATGAACGGCTCGCGGGCCTCGACCCGGTAGCCACAGTAGGCCGTGCCGATGCTGTTGAGCGTGAAAAAGGCGTGCCGGTCGTGAATGGGCGTGGTGTTGATGATGATGCGCCGCGGTTTCGTTTCGAAACCGGCCAGGATGTCGGGCAGCGACCGGTCCAGATACTGCAGCGCCCCGGAGGCATACAGCACTTCGCAGCCATCGGCGTCGGCCAGCTGGTCGGAGAACTGCAGCTGCCCGTCAACGCCGCGCACCGTGGCAAAGCGCCGTCCTTCCGCCGCCACGGCGGGCATGTCGATCACCAGCCAGCGCAGGTTTTCGGGGTAGTCGATGAACGGCTGGAACGCAAAGTATTTGATGCCCACCGCACCGCCGATGTCGGCCACGCGGGTCAGGCCGCGATAGACGGCGTCGGCCATCCAGAACAGCGCCGGATGATCGTAGTCGTCGAGCTGCAGGCGCTCCAGGTAGAGCTGGGCCGACGCCGTGTTGTCGTAGCTGGTGGGTGCCGTGTCCGGCGCACTGGCCACGGCCTTCTCGAAGCTGTCGAACACCCCCCTGAACAGGTGGGCTGCCCGGGCATGCACGAACTGGTGCTTCAGATAGGCCGTTCTGGCATGTCCCATCGGGCCATGCTGACTGATCCAGCGCTGGCTCTTCACCAGCCGCTTGACGATGCTCATGTCGAATATCCACAAGGAAGGAGGCGTGCTGTTCTGCCCGTCGTGCGGCCGCCACACCGTCGATGCCACGCAACAGCGCAGCACCATGCCCTGCCGACCTGCGCCGACGCCGGTCGGCGGGGATCAACCATTCGTGGTGCGGTTTCGGAGAACCGGATCACCCCCACGGAACAGGCCAGCCGAACGGAGGCTGGCGGCTGCTCCAGCGGCTGCCTTCAACAGGCATACAACGCGCGCCCCCATTAATCTGCACGCTTTGAACGACCCGGCACGGAGCACTTCCACCGCCGCGGAACACAGGCACACCTGCAGCCCCCGGAGGCTGGCAGGGACGCCGCCGTTCCGGCGTCTGGATGCTTCGGCGAACAGCAGGAACAGCGGCCTGCCGGACGGGCCTGCGCCATTCAGGATTTCTGGAGCACACCATGCACACCAATGACAAAGCCACCGACATGCACTGGAACCGCCATGTTGGTCTGACCTATACCGACCCGGAAACGGCGGAGGATGGTATTGAGTTCGGGGCCGTGGCCGCCGACGGACGCAAATACCGTTTCCATCTGGAACTGAATGCCCTGAAGGCGCTCAATGCCGAGGCATTCTATGATGATGACGTGATCGACAGATTTCACGCCCATCAAAAAGATATCGAACGTGTTGCAGGCCGTTTGGTGATGCTGAACGTGCGCGCCAACCCGATCGTGCTGAAAGCCGCCTATTTTGCAGAGTCTCCGTGGCGCCGGCTGGGCGGCCGAATCTGAATGCGCACCGGCGGGCGTAAATCCGTCGAAAATTCAGACGGCCATTCACCCCAACAATAGTGGGCAGGCGGCCGCGTGGCAAAGGGACCGTTCGGCCGCCGTGTCAGTGGAACTGCGTGCTGACCGATTCTGCCTCTTCGGGCATTTGCACGTGCACCAGCTCACCGCTGCGGTTGGGATAGAACGGTGAGGCGCAGTCTTCGCAGAACTCGGGCTCCATCAGCGAATTCCAGACGCGGATGTCGTTGACGCCCACCTCCTGCAGGGTGCGGCGGATCTGCTGCACCGGTGAAGGATCGTCTGCATCCGACTCGGGGCCCAGCAGCGGCCAGACGACGCCCTGCACCACGTCATCGCTGTCGCCCAGCGAAAAACCGATGCGGTATTCGTCCACCTGCGTGTTGCCGCACGAGGCCACCACGGCGCGAATGCGCGTGGGCTCGATGTCGAGGCTGTGCACGAGATAATTGACGGCCGCCTTCACGCCCCAGACGCGCACCAGCCGGTCGGACTCGCGCAGGTTGGCGTGATAGGCGTCGGGCAGCAGGGATTCGAAGCCGCAGCCCGGCAGCAGTGGCTCGATCAGCGGGCGGATACGGGCATTCCAGGCATCCAGGCAGTCCTGCCGGGAACGCTGTTCCTCACCCGGGAGCTGCCAGCGAAAGATCGGCTGGTCGCCGCTGGCCACCACGCTGCCCAGCAGGAAGCGGGCGTCGGCCAGCATCTCGGGGGCTTCGGGCATGGACCTGAAGTCGGCACGCAGCGTGCTGCCGTTGGCCGTGGCCGTGGCCATGCGCCGGGTGAGCTTGCGCATGTCGGAAAAGTCGTGCGGCAGCTGGTCGAGGCTGTAGAGCCAGGACTGCATCTGGAACTTCACACCGGGAGCCAGCACCTCTTCCTGCCAGATGCGCGACAGCTCGGCCGCCACCGGCGCCGGCAGCACACGGGCGGGAATGCTGAAGCGTGTCCAGGCCACGATGGGGGCGCTGACCATCAGCCCGTACAGCGGCTCGGCCGGTTCGCTGCCGGCCGCCTGGCCACGCAGTGCCGAGGCGGGAATGCGCACTTCTTCGGCGGCGTGCTCCAGCGCCTCGAGCAGCGCGCCATAGGCCGTACCGTCCATCTGGTTGATGCGGTCGAGCGCGGCCAGAACGGCGCCTGCATGCCCGCCATCCAGCAGGCGCCCGAGCGCCTGCGCGAGCCTGGCCTCCCAGAACCGGGCTTCGGTGCGCGAGCCGCTCTGAGCAAGGCCGACGGCCCCCACGACGAGGCTCTCCACATCCGGCAGGGCCTGGGAAATGCGCGCACGAACGCGGGACGAGAGAGAAGATGCTTTGCTGGACATGCCGGCAGTGTAACGGAAAGTGGAGAGAAAAGTGTATCCGGAATCCAGCCCGTGCGGCGGTACCGGAACGGCCGCAGATCACGCCCGGACGGGCCAGGCGCAGGCAGCAGGACGTACAGAAGGAGGCAAACCGGAATGAAGCCTGATGTGCAGCCGGACGACATGGCCTGGCGTGCGTCAGGCACTCATTCGCCCGCGTGCTCGCCCCGCCAGCGCATGGTGGACTTGAACTGCTTTTCCAGGGCCAGCAGCCCCTGCTCGTGCAGCTGACGCTCGGCATCGGCCGCCAGCCGGACCTTCAGCCCCTTCGGCGGCCAGCGCCCCCCGGCATCGGCCACGGTGCCGGTTTCCTCTTCCTCGCTGCCGCCACCGATGTCGAAGGTCCCCTGCCCCCGCGTCAGGCCCAGATACACCTCGGCCAGCAGCTCCGAGTCGAGCAGCGCGCCGTGCAGGGTCCGGTGCTTGTTGGGGATCATCAGACGCTCGCACAGCGCATCGAGGTTGTTGCGCTTGCCGGGGTAGCGCTCGCGCGCCATCAGCAGCGAATCGGTGATGCCCGAGACGTGCGACGCAAAGGTACCCAGGTCCAGCCGGGCCAGTTCGGCATCCAGAAAGCCCGTGTCGAACGGCGCGTTGTGGATGATGATCTCGGCACCGCGGCAGAAATCCAGAAACTGGCCGGCGATCTGCGCAAAGGTGGGCTTGTCGCGCAGGTCGTCCCAGGTCATGCCGTGCACGGCGGCTGCCCCCTCGTCCACCTCCCGCTCGGGGTTGATGTAGAGGTGCAGGTTGTTGCGGGTGATGCGCCGGTTGACCATCTCCACGCAGCCGATCTCGATGATGCGGTGCCCCTTGCCGGCATCCAGGCCGGTCGTTTCGGTATCGAGCACCACCTGGCGCTCGCGTACTTCTTCAGTCATCCGTTCGTCTCTCCGTCGGTTCAGACACCGCCGCGCGCCTTCTGCAGGGCCGCCACGGCCAGGCGGTCGGCGCGTTCGTTGTTGACATTGCCCTGGTGACCCCGCACCCAGCGCACCGTCACCTGCCGGGCATCGACCACGGCAAACAGGCGCTTCCAGAGTTCGAGGTTGGCCACCGGTTCGTTCTTCGAGTTGCGGAATCCGCGCCGTTCCCAGCCGGCCCGCCACTCGCTGATGCCCTTAAGCACGTACTGGCTGTCGGATACCAGCTCCACCGCCACCCCCTCGGGGGTGCGCAGCAGGCCCTCGATGGCGGCCGTGATCTCGGCAATCTGGTTGGTGCCGGGGCCGATGAAACCATGATCGGCTGCCTGCTCGCTGCCATCCGGCGCAAACACCACCACCCCCCAGGCGGCAGGGCCCGGATTGGTCGGCGCACACGCGCCATCGGTGTAGGCAACCCATTTCGTCGTCATATGTCTTTCAATCCCTGGAGGGTGTCATGAACTCGTGTGTTCCCGCGCTGGCCCCGGCCGCGTGCCGGCAAGGCGCTGCGCAGGCAAGGCCGGCATTCTAGAGCGTGTTCCGGATAGAGCGTGTTCTGGACGGGTGCTCCCGGCACGACACCTCACGGCTGGTGGCCGCGGGCATCGTGGCCGTGCGCGGCGAAAGACTCCGCCAGACGGGGCCCACCAGACGCATGCCCCGCACCCGCTTGACCGCCGTCATCAGGAAGAAGGCGCCGCAGACCGGCCACCAGCGGTCGCCGGCCCGTTCCATCAGTCGCTGGCTGCGGGCCAGCCATTCGTGGCGCGCGATCGGCAGGGCGTAGCCACCGTAGACCGTGGGTGCCGGCTCGAAGTCGAGCAGCCGGATCCAGTCACGTACCCGCAGCGACCCGATGAAGGGCGCGTCGTGCGGCATGAAGCCTCCGCCCAGCCAGCCGGGCAGGACATGCCGCAGCGCCCAGAGCGACCACGGGTTGACCCCGGTCACCACCAGATGTCCCTCTGGCCGCAGCACACGATCCACCTCGCGCAGCAGCTGGTGCGGGCAGCCACCGGACTCCAGCTGGTGCGGCAGCACCACCAGGTCCACCGACTGCGAGGCAAAGGGCAGCTCGCCGTGATGGGCCACCCGCAGATCGGGCTGCCAGGCCGCATCCGGCCCCACCGGTTCACTGCCCTGCAGCACGCGAATCCGGTGCGGCATGCGGCTGGCCGCCAGCGCGTCGAGCGCCGGCATGCCCAGCTGCACCGCATAGTAGCCAAAGATGTCGTCGACGGTCCGCGCCAGCTGCGCAGCCTCCCACTGCAGCAGATAACGTCCGGGCGGCGATGCCAGCCAGCGCGCCCAGGCCGCGTCACTGCCTTTACCATCGGGGGATTGCGGGGCACCGTCTGCTGCCCGGTCCGGTCGTACCATGCGTTGCCGTCGTCGTGTGAAAGGGAGCCAGGAAACGTGTGAAGAGGCGTCAGGAAACCGCTGCATCCCGGCCCATGCCCCCGACGGCCCGTATGGACAGGCCCCCGGAGCGTGTCATGGCCCCGTTCGTTCCCGCTCCGGTCAGCGTGTGTAATGGAGGAACCCTAGTATGACCGATGTGACCGACATCCCGCACCTTCCCCGGACGCCCCCACCAGCGCAGGAACCCGTCGCTGCGTCGGGGACTGCCGAAACACCGCAAACGGCCGCCATACCGCAGACTGCCGGGACAGCGCATGCCGCCGGCACGCCGCAGATGGCCGGGACACTCTCACCTGCGCCGAATCCCGCCCGGGATGCAGACACCCTGTCCATCCGGCCCATTCCCGCCCTGCAGGACAACTACATCTGGTGCATCGGCCGGGGACGCGACTTCATCGTGGTCGATCCCGGCGAGGCGCAGCCCGTGCTGAACGCACTCATGCCGGCCACGGCAGCAGCGAACCGGCCGGATGAGGCCGCCGCGCCACGCACAGGCACCACTGCCCCCCGGGCAAAGGCCCTCCCGCCGCAGGCAGAGGCGGCCACGCCCCAGACAAACGCCGGTCCGGGGCCGGCCCGTCTGCTCGCCATTCTCATCACCCACCATCACCACGACCATGTCGGCGGCATTGCCGGCCTGCTCGCGCAGTGGCCGGATGCCCGTGTCATCGGCCCCGCCCACTGCATCCCGCTGGGCGTGAAGGAGGCCGTGGGCAACGGCGATACCCTGCATTTCCCTGCACTGGACCTGGACCTGCAGGTGATGGCCACGCCGGGCCACACCCAGGATCACCTGAGCTATTTCTGCCCGCCCCTGCCCGGCCACCCGCATCCGGCGTTGTTCTGTGGCGACACATTGTTTTCGGCAGGTTGCGGCCGTGTATTCGACGGAACGGTGGCGCAGCTCTTCCAGTCGCTGCAGCAGCTCCGGACCCTGCCGCCCGACACCCGCATCTGTGCGGCCCACGAATACACCCTCACCAACCTGCATTTCGCCCTGGGTGCCGAGCCCGGCAACGACGCCATCCGCGAGCGCCTGGCCCACTGCCGCCAGTTGCGTGAAGACGGCCTGCCCACGCTGCCTTCCACGCTTTCCGGGGAGCTGCAGGTCAATCCCTTCCTGCGCGCTCACCTGCCCGCGCTGTCCCGTCACCTGCCTGCAGACCTGCAGCCGGAAACGGCCGATGCCTTCGGCGTCTTTGCCGCACTGCGCCGCTGGCGAAACGGTTTCAAACCGCCCGCCACGCCCTGATCCGGATGCCCCGGCGCTTGCCCGGCGCCGGCACCACCCGACCAGTGGACGGCAACATCCGAAGAAATGCCATCTTGGTTACCGATCCCGACAGGATCCTGTGCTATTGTGGGCCAGAGCGTGGCATGGACACCTGCCTTCGTCCCCGCGCTGACCGTTCGTTTTCATTTTGCCCGGCAGGGGCCGGCATCACGTCGCCGCCCCGGGCCGGCAGCGAAGCCCCCAAACCGGGGCTTTCATGCCCGCCGGCGCAAACCCACAGGTAACGCACGTGCGCATCCCACACCCCGGCAGCCGGATGGCTGTCTCCGCCTCCCCCGATCACGCATCGGCCCTGCCGCCCTCGCGCCATCTCCGGCTGGCCCGGCTGCTGGCCCGGGCCGGTCTGGTCCTGGGTGCCGGCTGGCTGGCCGCCTGCTCCTCGGTATCGCCCCAGCATGCCACCAGCAGCACCGCCTCCCGCAACGGCCAGCCGGCCATCGTGGCCGAAAGCGACGCCGTGCGTGAACTGGACGCCGCGCAACTGGCCCAGGGCGACGACGCCGGCACCGAGGTGGTGGTCAGCAACGACCTGTGGGGGCGCATCCGTGCCGGCTTTGCCATGCCCGAGCTGGATTCCCCGCTGGTGGCCCGGCACGAACAGTATTACCTTTCGCGCCCCGAATACCTGCAGCGCATGTTCGGCCGGGGTTCGCGCTATCTGCACCACATCGTCGAGGAGGTCGAGCGCCGCGGCATGCCCACCGAGCTGGCCCTGCTGCCCTTCGTCGAAAGTGCCATGAACCCCACCGCCATGTCGTCGGCCAAGGCAGCCGGCCTCTGGCAGTTCATCCCCTCCACCGGCCGCCAGTACAACCTGAACCAGAACTGGTGGGTGGACAACCGCCGCGACGTGGAAGCCTCCACCCGTGCCGCGCTGGACTACCTGCAGACCGTCTACGAAATGAACGGCGACGACTGGTTCCTGGCGCTGGCCTCGTACAACTGGGGTGAAGGTGCCGTGCGCCGCGCCGTGAAGGCCAACGAGCGGGCCGGCCGCCCGGCCGACTATGCCCACCTGCGCATGCCGGCCGAAACCCGCAACTACGTGCCCAAGCTGCTGGCCATCAAGCACATCGTGCAGAACGCCAGCCGGCTGGGCCTGGCCCTGCCCGAGCTGCCCGACCAGCCCTACTTCGTCACGGTCGAAAAGACCCGCCCGATCGACCTGAAGCTGGCGGCGCAGTTTGCCGGCATGACCGAGGCCGAGTTCCTCGAACTCAACCCGGCACACAACCGCCCGGTCATCTCGGCCACGCGCACCAACACCCTCAAGATTCCGGTCGACCGCATCGAACGGTTCAAGGCCGCCATGGCGGCCCATGCGGCCCAGGGCAAGCCCTTCGTCACCTGGCACCCGTACACCATGCAGCGCGGCGAGAACCTGGCCGGGGTGGCCGGACGTGCCGGCCTGTCCGTCCCGGAACTGCTGCGCGCCAACGGCATCGCGCCGGGCACCCACCTGCTGGCCGGTTCCCGGCTGCTGGTGCCGCAGAGCCATGCCGGTGACGACAGCCTGGTCGAACAGTTCAACGGTCCGCGCCTGTACCAGCAGGTCGATGCCGGCCCGCTGGTGCACCGTGTGCGCCGCGGCGAAACCGGCACTTCCATCGCCCGCCGCTACGGCCTCACGCTGGCCGAGCTGCGCACCATGAACCGGCGTGTCTCCCCCCTCAAGCCCGGCATGACGCTGACGGTGCGTCGCAGCCAGAAACAGACCGTGCTGGTGGCCGAAGACGGTTCGCGCAAGGTGATCAGTCGCCAGGTGACGCCGGCTGCGGCCTCGACCAAGGCAACCACGGCCTCATCGGGCAGCCATTCTGCTATCCGGCTGGTGCATTACAGCCCGGCCCGCAGCCAGACAGAAAGCCGCAGCACGACCCAGAGCCGCAGGCTGGCCAGCAGTCGCAGCACGGCCTCCCGGCTGGACAGCCGCGTCACCCTGCGCTCCGATCGAAGCGCAACCCACCACACCCTGCGCCAGAGCGGAAAGACCACCGTGGCCTTGGCCAACACCACCAGCCGCACGCGCAGCGCCACCGCCCGCAAGAGCACCAGCGCCGCGACAGCCACCGGCAAGCGGCTGAAGGCAACTTCCGCCACCAGCCGTGGCAGCGCCTCCAGCCGCTCGGCCAGCGCCAAGGCTGCCTCGGCCAAGTCTGCCAGCAGCCGCAAGGCCCTGACCGGCAGCAACACCAGGGCCAGCGGCCGCAGCACAGCCACCCGCAGCAAGGCGAGCGGCACGCGCACCCGGGGCAGCCACAAGGTGGCCGACGCCCGCTGAACAAAAAAGCGCTCACATGGAGCGCTTTTTTCTTGGGGCCTCCGCCCCTGCTTCTCTTTCCCGGAAGGGACTCGACCACCCCTTCGGGAAATGGCCGGACAGGGCCTGCGTCCTGCCCGGCGGGCATCACGCCGGCAGGCCCAGCGACACGCCCAGCGACGTCGCCACGTCCAGCAGCGAATGGTTTTCCGGCACGTTGCGGGTGCGGTTGGCCACCTCCTCGATGGGCACGCTCGTGCACTCGTCACCCTTCAGGGCCACCATGCGGCCAAACTCGCCATTGGCCACCATTTTGGCCGCATACCAGCCAAAGCGCGTGGCCAGCACCCGGTCGTACGGCGTCGGCGTGCCGCCGCGCTGCACATGCCCCAGCTGCGTGCTGCGCACCTCGCTCTCCAGGTGCTCCTTGAGCTGCTCGCGCAGCACGTTGGCCACACCGCCCAGCCGGATCGGATCCGGGCTGTTCTCGAGGTGCGCCTGCACGGTCATGCCGCCATCGACCGGACGGGCCCCTTCGGCGATGCAGATGATGGTGTAGCCCTGCTTCTTCTCGCGTTCCTTGCAGACGCGGATGACCTCCTGCAGGTCGTACGGCCGCTCCGGAATCAGGATGATGTCGGCACCACCAGCCAAACCACCTTCCAGCGCGATCCAGCCCGCGTAGCGGCCCATCGTTTCCAGCACCATCACGCGGCCATGGCTGCGCGCGGTGGTTTCCAGCCGGGCCAGCGCCTCGGCCACGATCGACACGGCACTGTCGAAACCGAAGGTGCGGTCGGTGTACATCAGGTCGTTGTCGATGGTCTTGGGCACGCCCACCACCGGCAGCCCCAGCGGGGTGAAACGGTTGGCGATGCTCATCGTGCCGTCGCCACCGATGGCCACCAGCGCGTCCAGGCCCAGCTCCTTCACATACTCCATGACGCGCGGCGACACATCCTCACCCTTCCAGGCAAACGGATTGGCGAAGTTGTGGGTGCCCAGAATGGTGCCGCCCTCGTTGATGATGCCCGACACGGCCCGGGCATCCAGCGGACGGGAGCGTCGCTCGATCATGCCCATGAAGCCGCGCTCGATGCCGGTGACCCGTGCACCGGTACGAAGCAGCGATTTGGTCACACCACGGATCACCGCATTGAGCCCCGGACAGTCACCGCCGCCGGTCAGGACACCCACGTGAAGAGAAGAACTGGACATCGAATTACCTCGCTGGTTGGAAGACAGGCCCGCGTCAGGAGACTCTGCCTCCCGCGCAAGGAACCCTCTGCAAAAGTCTGCGAGCGCTTTGAGCCCAGGATCGGGATGAGCCAGAAGGCGCCATTTGTCGGCAATAGCAGGGCTATTGCCGACAAATGGCAACGCACTGGATCGCCCGGGCATGGGAATCAAAGTACCGCAGGACTTTTGCAGAGGGTCCCAAGGGCGCAGGGGTGAGTCTCGCGTGCCCTTGCGCGCGTGGAATCCCGGCACGCGCGTACGCGCTAGCGTAAAGGGTCACACCCCGGCTGTCGAGCCGGTCGACGCCGAAAAACGGATTCCATTCAGGAATCACATGAATGCTGTGGGAAAGCGACCAAAGTCTGGGCCATTCGTGCCGAACTGTTCATTGGCGCGTGTCATGGATACATTCGTCTTCCGGCCGCGCCAGCCGTCGCGCAGCCTCCACCACCGAGGCCCGGCGCCGCTCCCGTTCGCGGGCATCATCCTCTCCCGTCAGCATGCGGGCCACCTGGGGCACCGCCGACCACCATCCTGCCAGTGCCAGCACCAGAAACGCCAGATGATCGGCCGCAAGTGCCGTCGTGACCGTTCCCTGCTGCTGCCCCCGTTCCACCGCCCGGACCTTGTAACCGTAGTACATGCGCCGCTGTGCCTCATCCGGAACTTCGCCTTCGAAGGACAGCCCTTCCCAGCGCATCAGCCGGCTCAGGGCCGGATGCGCCTCGTGGTAGTCGAACACCCGGCCGGCATAGTCGCCCACATCCTCCACCGCAAAGCTCTCCACCGGAACCGCCTGCGCCACCTTGGCCAGCTCGCTGCGCAGCACGGCCGAGAACAGCCCGCGCTTGTCCCCGAAGTAGTTGTAGACCCGCTCCTTGTTCACGCCCGCCGTCCGGGCAATCCGGTCGATCGTCGCCCCATCCGGACCCAGTCTGGCGAACTCGTCCACGGCTGCTTCCAGAATCCTGCGTTTGGTTCCCTCGGTATCCCAGGCCATCGTCTGCGTATCCGTCCTGATCCGTCCCTGGCGCGTGTCATGGGCTCATTCGCCCCGGCCATACCCGGGGCATGCGGGACGACATCGTTTGTGTGTGTGGCGCAAATCATACTAGAATGAACTCCAACGTTGTAGTTGGAATTTATTCAATCAGGAGGAGCTGCATGTCCCGTGCTTCCCGACCCGCCTCACTCATCACCCCTGCCGCTTCCAGCACATCCTCCGCCCAACGGGCGACGCCTGCCGATGGCAGCACCTCCGCTGCCGACCGGACAATGCCTGACAACGCCCCTCATCCTGCCGGCGGTAGCGTCATCACCCTGCTGGTGACGACGGCGCTGTTCGTCCTCACCCAGCTCTACCTGGCCATTCCCCTGCTGCCCCACGTGGCCAAAAGCTTTGGCAGTGCGCCGGCCACCACCACGCTGGCACTGGCCAGCGCCTTCAGCCTGGCCTATGCAGCAGGTTTTCTGCTCTGGGGGCCGGTGTCGGACCAGTACGGCCGGCGTCCTGTCATGCTGACGGGTCTTGCGGCGCTGGCCATCGCCACCCTGGCCTGCGCCTTCGTGCCCTCACTGCCCTGGCTGGGCGGACTGCGTGTCACGCAGGGGCTGGCTGCCGCCAGTTTTGCGCCGGTGGCACTGGCCTATCTCATCGAGGCCACGCCACCCCGTCTGCGCGCCACGGCCATTGGTGCCATGTCCACCGCCTTTCTGGTTGCCGGCATTTTCGGCCAGGTCCTGGCCGGCTGGATCGCCCTGCATGGGCGCTGGTCGTGGGTGTTCCTGGTCACAGGCGGCGCACTGGCCATCATGACCCCGCTCATCGCCCTGTTCGCCCGCGAACCCGGGCGTGCTGCCCTGCACGGTCATCTGGGCCACCGCTTCGCTGCCATGGCCCGGCTGCTGGCACGCCCCGCCATTCTGCTGCTCTCGTGCGCACACATCACCCTGCTGCTGTCCTTCGTGGCCATGTACACGGCGCTCGGCCCGCATCTGCAGACACTGGGACTGGACGGGGGCCGGGTGCTCCTGCTGCGTCTGGCCGGTCTGCCCCTGATGTTCGTGGCGCTGCTGGCCGGGCCACTGGCGGCCCGCATCCGCATGTCCGGCGTGGCCTGCACCGGTTTCATGCTGGCCGCCACCGGCGTGGCACTGGAAGCGGCGCTGTCGCAACATCTGCCGGGCATCGTCGCCGGCAGCCTGATCTTCGTCACCGGCGTGGCGCTGGCCATTCCGGCCATGATCGTGCTGTACGGTACCCTCGCCACTCCCGATCGTGCCGCGGGCATGGCGCTGAACGGCTTCGTGCTGTTCATCGGCGCCAGCATCGGGCCGGTGCTGGCCGGGCGGGTGGCGGATTTCCGGCTGTTGCTGATGGGGCTGGCGGTTGTGCTGCTGGGTGCGGCGGGGTGTGTGGTGGGGAGCGGCAGGCTGACAGGAAAGCAGCAGAAAGCGCACGCATGATGATCACCAGAACATGTCGTGGACTCATTCGTCCCCGCAGCCTCACCCCTTCTGGGCATGAAGGACAAGACGGCAGGGCCGCAGCATGGGCTTACCCGGCACCGGGCCGGAACCGACGACCATCAGGCGGGCAACAGCAGATGACACTTGCCTGTTTCGTTTATTTCGATTAGTCTGCACGCCAACATATTCCAGCAAGCGAGACAAGCCCATGGCTACCCTCATGACACCTCACACGCTGCCTTCGGAGGAAGAGATCGCCATTGCACAAACAAGCGGCCGCACGTTGTCCGCCTGTCTGCAAACCCATGCCGAAACCCAGGAAATCAGAATCAGGACAGACAGAGGAACATCACTTCCGGTCCGTGTACCAGTATCTGCCCTGCGTCTGCTCGTCGATGCACTGACCGAAATCGGCAAGGGCAATGCCGTAAGCATCGTCCCGATCCACGCCGAGATGACCACCCAGGAAGCAGCCGACCTGCTCAACGTCTCGCGCCCCTATCTGGTCCAGCTACTGGAAAAGGGCGAGATCCCGTTCCACAAAACGGGCACACACCGCCGTGTCCGGTATCAGGATATGGTTGATTACAAGAAGCGCACGGACGACGCCCGTCACGCCGTTCTGGAAGAGCTGGCAGCCGAAGCCCAGAAACTCGGTTTGGGATACTGAACAATGGAAGCACGCGATCCGATCCGCTCCCTGCATCACACTTGCCAGCATCCGTGTTTCGCCTTCAAGGAGGAAGCCGACGCATCCTGGCGAGACTATCAGGAAACCGGTCTGCACCTGACCGGGGAGGAAGTTCTGGACTGGCTCGAAACCTGGGGCACGGATCACGAAACCCCTGCCCTCGCCTGCCACACGTGAGCACCCCGCTGTTCACGCCATGATCCACGAGGAGAAAAAACACCAGAACACATCGGGGGAAGCCCCGGCCGGATCAATGCCCCTCGATCCTCACCCCCTCGGCCACCCGGTCATCCGGCTGCACGATCACCATATCGCCTTCCTTCAGTCCGTCCAGCACCTGCACATGGGTGGCTGAACGCATCCCGGTTTTCACGGGCGAAAGCCTGGCCCGGCCATTTTCCACGCGATATACCGCATAACGCGGGCTGCCGGCCTGTGCCGCTGCGGCAGCGCTACCCTGCGTGCCCTGCTGCGCTCCATCCTGTGCCTCTGGCGCAGCACCTGCAGCACCGTCCGTTCCCGCGGGCTGACCATTTCCGGTGGCCTGCCCTGCAGCACCGTCCGCTCCCGCTGGCTGGCCGTTTCCGGTGGCCTGCCCTGCAGCTTCCGGACGCTCCCGGTCAGACGCCGTTTCCCCTGCCGTCGTTTCCTCCGCTGCCTTGCGTGTGTCGATGAACAGCGCGCTGGCCGGCACCTGCAGTACGCGATCCTCGTGGCGCAGCACGAATTCCAGTTCCACCCGGTAGGCGTCACCCAGCGCCATCCACTGTTGGCGCGGGCTGTCGATGTCCAGGATCACGCGCGTGCGCTGCTCATCCACGCCCAGTGCCGACACCTTGGTGAAGCCGCCCGGCTCCACCCGGGTCACATGCGCCTGCAGTTCGCCCGGCCCGCCCCAGCGCAGCAGGCGTGCCGTCATGCCCGGCCGCACCTTCACGGCATCGGACGACAGCACCTCGGCCTCCACTTCCAGCTGGGCGGTATCCCCCATTTCCAGCAGCTGCTGGCCCAGCGTGACGGGCACGGCGCTGTCCAGCGGGCGCTTGAGCACCACGCCATCCACGGGCGCCAGCACCGCGATGGGTTTTCGCACGGGGGACGATGCGGGTTCGGTTCTTCCGCTCGCGCCCGCCTTCACCGCTGCCTTGCCTGCAGACCCAGCCTCCTCCCCTGCCGGTGCCTCTGCATCCCCTTCCAGCAGCGCTGCCCGGGCTGCGGCCACCTGCTGCTGGGCCGTCTGCGCATCGGCCCGGGCAGCAGACCAGTTGGCGCGGGTGGAAGCGGCCTGCATCTGGGCATTTTCCAGCGCCTCCTGCGAAATGGCATTGCCGTCACGCAGTTTTCGGGCACGCTTCAGCGCGCTGCTGGCCTGATCCAGCGCAGCCCGCGTGGCATTCACATGATAGCGTGCCGACTGGTACTTCTGCTCGGCCGCGGCCAGCTCGGCCCGCAGCTGCGTGCGGCTGCGCGCATCCAGCAGACCGGGCGAGGCCGGGTCGATCCAGGCCACCGTCTGGCCGGCCTTCACGGCATCGCCCGGCTGCAGGCCGATGCGCTGCAGGGTGCCGGCCACCGGCGCGGTGACCGAATACCGCGCCTTGAGCCTGGTCTTGCCCTCCTCGGAGAACTGTTCTTCCATCGGGCCGTAGCGGACCTGTGCCACGCTGGCCAGCTGGGTGGGTTCGCGCAGTGCCAGCCAGGCCAGTGTACCCAGCACGCCAGCGACGATCAGACTGGTGACGACGGTTTTTCGGGCAGGCAGCTTCATGATGCAATGTTCACAAAAGAGGTCAGATTGAAAATGGGCGCCAGCCGGTGCCTGCCTCGCAGACAGGGAAGAATCCCGGCATGCCAGGGACAGCGCTCACGATCTCCGGCATGTCCATGTCCCGGTTCCTGCCCCGGGTCCGGGGCTGTTGAGAATGTATCCATGATGCGCGCTCAGTCCCGCTCCTTCAGGGCCTCGATCATGTCCAGCCGGTTGACCAGCCGCAGCACCACGGCCATCGACACCAGGGTGGTACACATCGTCACCACCGTGGCCAGCGCGTAGGATTCGGGCGGGATCCGCAGGGGGATGCGATACAGGTCGCTCTGCAGGCCCTGCACCATCAGCCAGCCCAGCCCCCGGCCGCAGACGAAGGACAGGGGAATGGACAGCAGCACCAGCAGGCCGATCTCGCCCAGCAGGATGCGCGCCACCTCACCCCGCGTGAAGCCCAGCACCCGCAGGCTGGCCAGCTCGCGGGCCCGTTCGGCCAGCGTGATGCGGGCCGAGTTGTACACCACGCCGAAATTCACCATGATGCCCAGCAGCACGCCCATCATGGTGACCGGGCCGGTGATGCGGTTGAGCATGTCGTAGAACGAGCTGGTGGCATCCGCACGGACGCTGATGGCCGCCACATCGGGCCGGCGGTCCAGGGCCATCTTGACGCCCTGCAGCGCCCCCGGCGCCACATCCAGCACCGCGCCCTCCAGCACATCCCCCTCGCCCAGCACCCGGTTCATGGCCGGTACGTCCATGTACAGCGTCACGCCGATCTGTTCGCGCACCAGCGCCATCACCGGCAGCTGCAGCGTACGCCGCCGCCCCTGCAGCTCGTGCACCGACACCGTATCACCCACCCCCACGCCCAGGCGTGCGGCCAGATAGTCGTTCATCACCACCCCGTCATGGGGGACGACCTGCTGCCGGAGACTGGCGTCCACCAGACGTCGCAGGGTACCTTCTGCCGGCAGGCCCTCGATGGTGGTGCGCAGGTGCCGGCTCATCGCCGAGACTTCCACCGGCACGGCACGCATCCCCTCGGCATACTGCACGCCCGGAATGGACGCCAGTTCGAAGAGTGCCCGGCGCGGCTGCACCTCGGTGAAGGTCGCCGCCACATCGTACAGCTCGCCCATCCGGAAGCGGCTGTCCACCAGATAGGTCAGTGCCCCGCCCTGCAGGCGCACCATCACGATCAGCCCGCCCACCATGGCCAGACCGATGATGGTCAGCACCGCCCGGCCCGGCCGCCGTTCCAGCTGGCGCAGCACCATGCGCGCCGTCTGCGGCAGCCGCTGCAGCAGGCGCCAGCGC
>ERZ773043.596-NODE-596-length-20988-cov-26.423064_pt1 | contig 20988 bp, 14 predicted proteins | sample MGYA00580636_ERZ773043 | MGnify/ENA primary metagenome ERZ773043 (study PRJEB29015, sample SAMEA2737992) | human oral metagenome | biome: human oral; feature: human-associated habitat; material: dental | place: China | collected 2065 ...
GCTGGTGGCCGCGCCGGGGGAGCGGATGGTGCCGACCCCCGCGGGCCAGGTGCTGCTCAGCCCGCACTCGACGCTGCTGGCGGTGGTCGTCGAACTGGGCCTGGTGGGTGCGTTGCTGGCGGGCGTGATGGTCGCCGCTCTCGGCTGGCTCGCCGTCAGGACCCGCAGGGACGGCTTCACCGCGCCGCTCGCGCTGGCGCTGGTCGCGGGGCTGGTCGCGTTCCTCTTCGACACCTACCTGCTCAAGGAGCCCGGCAACGCCTTCTGGTGGTGGCTGGCCGCCGGTGCTGTCGCGGTCTGCTCCCTGCCGGACCGGCAGGCTGCGAGCAGCAGCACCGTCAATCCCAGGTGAGCCCCCATCAGCGGCTGGCTCAGCCAGGTCGAGTGGGCTGTCGACAGCGGCAGTATCGTCACGGTCAGGGCCGTCGCCGCCACCCCGAGGGCACGTCGCACCGGGTCGTTCGTGCCGCGGGTCCAACGCCAGGCGCAGACGACCATCAGCACCATGGCCGCGATCAGCACGGCGAAGCTGACCACTCCGTACTCGGACAGCACCTCCGTCATGCCGGAGTGGGCGTTGTTGAGTCCGTAGAACTGGTGCGGGTTGTCCGGCAGCAGCCCCCAGTACTCGAACCCGCCCGGGCCGGTGCCCAGGTAGCCGGTGTGCGGCAGGATCCACAGCGCCGACCTGAGCAGCAGTAACCGCACCCAGATCGACGACCCGGGCGCGGTGGCCTGGTCGAGGTGCAGGTATTCGAGCGCCTGGCTGCCCGGCGGTAGCCCGAGGGCCATGGTGCCGGCGACCAGCGCCAGGACCGCGGCCGTGACCAGGCGGGTGCGACGGTTGCTAAGCAGCCACACCACCGCCCCGACCAGCAGCGCGATCTGCGCGAGCCGTCCGCTGGTGCGCAGCAGCAGCACGATCTGCCACAGCCCGAAGGGCAGCAGGAGCCAGCGTGTCCAGCCTGGGGCCAGACGCCAGGCCAGGGGGATCAGCAGCAGTCCGACGACAATGTGGTAGGCGTACAGGTTGGGGTTGTCGTAGGTGGAGGCGATCAGGTTGTAGGTCCAGTCCAGCGGCTTCCAATAGACGGCCGGGGTGTTGCCGGGCAGGTACTGGTCGGTGAGGATCTCCCAGGTGCCTACTGCACCTGTGGTCACCAGCGAGGCGAGCCAGCCCCAGACCGCGGCGTGCAGCGTGCGGCGTTCAGCGCCCAGGACGCTGAACGCCAGGCAGGTCAGCGCCGCGAATCCAAGGACCGCCCCGTACGCCAGCTGCACGCCTTCGGGGAAACGCACCGCGCCCAGCAGCCCGAAGACCAGGAACACCGCGGAGACGGCCACCACCCCGGCCAGCACCGGGTTCCTGGCGGGACGGCGCAGGAACCGCCAGGCGGCCGTCGCTGTCAGGGCCAGGATCACCAGCCGGGAGGGCATGAGCAGGCCGTTGGGAAGGTAGATCGCGGCCCCCACCAGGGACGGCAGGATGAACACCCCGGCGTCAGTCAGCCACTGCCCGGTGGTCCTCCTCAGCACGCGGAGTCTCGCAGGTCCGTCACTTCCAGGCCTCGATGAATTTCTTGCTGATTGCGGCCATGTCCTTTGCAGGTGTGTCCTCGGTGGAGCCTATCCCGACCACCCCGTCGTAGGCCGTGGCGAGGCACACCATGACGGAGGTGCCCTCCTTGGAGTCGGTGGCGATGCCACAGGAGAGACCGTCGATCTCGACCGGATCGGTCAGCTGCAGCTTCAAGATATTCAGATTCCCTCCCACGAAGTTCCTGACGGAGATCCTCTTGGTTTTTGACTCGTAGAGGCCACTGATGTTGTCGGGGGTTTTCACGGCCTTGTACTCGTCGAAGCTTTTGGGCATCACCGGGGCGGTGCTCGTCTCGCTCTCGGTCTCGGTGGGGGTGGGACTCCTCTTGCTGGGACTCTTCGACGGGGTGGGGCTCTTGGAGGGGCTCTTCGACTTCGATGGGCTCTTCTCGGGCGCGGACGTCGACTGGGTGGGTGTGGCGGAGCCAGAGCCGGACGGGTTCCGCGCCAGGAACCACCAGCTTCCCACCCCCAGCGTGGCCACCAGGACGGCGACGAGCGCGATGATCAGCCACTGCGTGCTCTTATTGCTGGGTGGCGTCGGTGGCTGCCCGTAACCCTGGGGCCCGTAGCCGGGCTGACCGTAGTTCTGTGAGCCGTAACCGGGCTGGCCGTGCCCTTGGCCCCCGTACCCTTGCTGGCCATATTGACCATAGCCCGGCGCCGGTTGCTGCTGCGGGTACCCCTGGGGCTGCTGTTGCGGATATCCCTGCTGAGGGGCGTTCTGCCAGGGCTGCCCCTGCTGGGGGTACTGGCTGCCCCCCTGCTGGGCACCCCAGGGCGACTGGCCGCCTGGCTGGTTCATGTTGGACGAAGGGTAATTGTTCATTATCGGCTCCTCTTAGACATGGTAGGGCCAGTGAGCTACCTGCCCGACGGGGACGGTTCCAAGGTCCGCTTCCAAGATCCGCAACGTGCTCTTCGTAGGCTACCAACGTGCAGGGGCAGTCCTGGCGCGCCAGCCCGGCTACGGGAACTGTGTGCGGGCCGCCTTCGCTAATGCACGGACCTGCTGTGTGTCTCCGATGTTCTCCACAGGTCTAGGTATCGCAGCGGCGCGTTTGAACCGCGGATGGGCAAGAAACATCGGTACCGGGAGCCTATTCAGCAATGCAGCCAAACTGCTATCAGCCTGCTGTTATAGCTCGCATTTAACAAAATCTAAATGTTTCCCTGATTTTCAGACCCATGCCGCGTAGGTTTGGCAAATTCAAGGCGGCAGGTTTTGTTTTAAGGGGGCTATAACAAGAGAGATGCGGCGGAGTGGTGATTCCTGAATAACCCTCCTGTTCTAACTTGTGGAGCACTGGCCTGTCTCCGGGGTTTCTTGATTCCACCTTACATTGCGGTACAATTGAAGCTTATTCATAGAGCGGCCAACAAGCGGCGAAACTTCTTGTCAGAGCAGATTGGCTGCAGCTGTGAATAAGCCTCATTGTATATCGCATAGCGGGATTCTTTATGGGTAGATTCATTTACGATGAACTTTTTTCTACTGCGATCCCTCTCCTGATAATGGATGGTCTGAGGCTTATTCACAGCTGCTAGCAACTGAGCTTTGACAAGGGGCTTCGCTGCTTTCGACACCCCCATGAATAAGCCTCTCTGCATGGGAGATTAGTCCCATGTTATAAAGATAAAGAATTGCAAAAGGAAGTGAGAGATATATGAGCACTGGTTCCTGGTTCGTAAACGTTGGAAAACCGTCTCGGTCGAGAGTATTTGATTTGTACTGTTTGCCGCACGCAGGGGGGAGCGCGTCTGCTTATAGTCTATGGCCAGGTTTCGCTCCCAGGTGGCTGCGGGTAAGGCCGATTGAGCTGCCGGGGCATGGCTCCCGTCTCAGCGAGCAGCCGTATAGGGATCTGGCAACGCTTGCTGAACATCTTGCGCGGGAGATCATCCGAGTGGCAACTTCCCCTTTTGCTTTATTCGGCCATAGCATGGGAGGTCTTATCGCGTACGAGACAACTAGAGCGCTGCGGCGTCTTGCCGGTCCTGTGCCTGTGCGTCTCTTCCTGTCCTCCATGGCCGTGCCCAGCCTATTGATAGCTAATCCCCGGCTGCACCAGGCTGCGGATGATGATTTCGTGGAGAAGTTGCGTTTCTTCGACGGTACACCTCCCGAAGTTCTTCAAAGCGATGAATTATTGGAGGCGATGCTTCCTGTTATGCGGGCCGATTTCGAGATCTTGGGGACTTATCAATACCATATGGAGTCCCGCCTTGAAACTCCGATCACTGTCTTTGGTGGACTGGATGACAGAATAGTTCATTCAGACGAGTTGCCTGAATGGCAGGACCTAACCTCAAGTGCGAGAATAAAACTTTTTCCCGGCGGCCATTTTTATATCAAAGACGAGGCTGCAGGGGTTATGGAGGAAATCACTAAAGACCTTAGGGGTCTGTTTATGGATTTCTATTGAGAGAGTTGTTCATGAGAGCCTTTTAAAGATACGAAATCCCCTGTTAAGGCCGGGTTTCCTCAGGATGTTAATAACGTCCTAAGGTTTGTTCATGGCCATAGATAATCTGGAAGATTATTCAGGAATCGCTTCCTCCGTGACATCTCCCTTTGTCAACCATGGGTTGCTAAGGATTTAGCAGCATCGCTGAATAGACCTCCTGGTCTGATAATCGATTTTATCGCTTAGCGGGTCAGTCGTGGAGGAGTTTAAAGCTTGCTCGTATCTGCAGAAATACCACTCCTTAATGAATGATTTTATGGTCCAAGTCAAGGTCGAGGCATTTAGCGATAAATGGAACGAGTGCGTCTACGGTTGGGAAACGCCACACAGTGGTTGTCGGAAGCTTAGCGCCGGTCGAATGCTCTATGCGCCGGCGCAACTCGAGGGACATGAGTGAGTCAAAACCCATATTAGTAAGTGGTGTTTGGGGATCTATCAGCTCAGGATCTTGTCGCAATACCAGAGCCACCTGTTCGCGCAGATACTGTTGAAGAGCCGAGCGCCGCGGTTGGCCGGCTGGCAGAGCAGCAAATTTACTCCGCAGGCCCTTGTCCGCAATACCTTGAGTGCCACTAGACGCCACCAGATCAGTCAATAGCGTTGGAAGAACCCCCATGTCAGTACGCTCGCGCACCAGGGTTTCAGATAACGGCAGAACACAGACCTGCTCGAATGATGTCATCAGCAGGGCTTCCAATGCGGCGACTCCATCCTCAGGTTCAATATCCTTCACCCCCAGGGCGCCTAGGGTTGCGCCGCTCTTTGTCGCTAAGCCCTCGCGAGCCCAAGGTCCCCAGTTGATTGACAAAGCTGGCAGACCAATCGCCGTTCGATAGTGTGCCAAGGCGTCTAGAGCGGCGTTGGCCGCGGCATAGTTAGCCTGGCCTGGAGAGCCGAGCTGGCCAGTCGCGGAGGAGAACAGCACGAACTCGGCGACGGGGTGACCTACTGTCGCCCGGTGGAGATTCCAGGCCCCGAGTGCTTTCGGACGGACAACTGTGGCGACGGCTTCCTCATCCATGTTCATGATCATGCAGTCAGCCAGAACGCCTGCCGCATGGTAAACGCCAACCACTGGCGGCAACCCGGCGATATAGTCGCTGATAGCGTCGGCATCAGCTACATCGACTGCAGCGACATCTACTCTGACTCCTGCGTCTTGCCAAGCGGCAACGCGTTCAGCAGCAGCCTGGGACGGCGCATTCCGTCCCATGAGGATGAGATGTGTTGCGCCTCGTGACACGAGCAAGTCAGCGGTCCTGAGACCGAGAGCACCTAACCCCCCGGTGATGATCCGGGCTCCGGGCATCAGCGGAGCATCCGCTCGCACAGCCACTGGATCCACTGCAGGATCTGGCAGCAATACGATCTTTCCGGTGTGCTCTGCCTGCGCCATGAGCGAGAATGCATCGTCAGCTTCGCCCAGATTGAATGTCGTCGTCTCCGCTGGGGCGAACTCACCTGATTCGAGTCCGGCCGCGACCTGAGCAAATAGCTCGGCAAGCAGATCTGGAGATTCCTCAATCACCTGTTCAAGATCTAGAGCCAGGAACGATCGATTCCGCTGGAGCAGCAGCATGCTGAGCGAATGATCGGCATAGATGTCTCGTTTGCCGATTTCAAGGAATCTCCCACCTGGTGCAAGCAGGGACACCCCGCCCGACAGCGCTTTACCAGCCAGAGAGTTCAGCACCACGTCGATGCCGTGCCCATCGGTAGCAGCTTGAATCTCTTTCACAAATTCAAGAGAACGTGAATCAAAAACATGTCTGATTCCCTGTGCGCGTAGGAGTGCTCGTTTCTCCGGTGTGCCGGCTGTCGCAAAGATCTGCGCATCGGATCGCCGGGCCACTTGCAACGCAGCTGTCCCCACTCCGCCTGTGGCCGAATGCACCAGGATGCTCTCGCCGGAACGTAACCTCGCGAGATATTCGAGACCATAGACTGCTGTCAGGAAGGCAATGGGAATCCCTCCCGCCGCGATGAGATCAATATTCTCAGGCAGCCTCACAACATGGGACTGCGGAGTTGTGAGGTATTCACTCATGGCGTTATGCCCGAGGGCGAGGACGCAGTCGCCGGGCTGCACTCGCGTGACCCCTTCCCCGACTCGTGTGACCAGGCCAGAGCACTCAGCCCCCAGGGGATTGACCCCGGTGCCGATGCCCGGATACTGGTCGAGCGCTTTTAGGACATCGCTGAAATTCAGTCCCGCTGAAACCATCTGGACTTCGACCTCACCTGGTCCGGGAGAACGACGTGCGACGGCTGTAAGGCACAGGCTGTCGAGAATGCCCGGTGTCTCAGCTAGCAACGTCGCATTGTCGGTGACAAGCCGCATGCGTGGAATCCTGCGCCACCGGTTTCCATCAGCCATAGCTGCGCGACGCATTCGGCCGCGTACGGGGCCTGCCTCGGTTGCCATCCACTCTGATCCTGAAGGACTGGTACTGGCCAAACGCACGGTTGCATCAGCCGCGGCTTCAGCCGATGCATCTCCAAGATCAAGCATTGTGACGTGCAGTTCAGGATGCTCGATGGCGAGTGTCCGGCCAAAGCCCCATAAGGTCCCAGACGCAATCGAGGTGACGGTGCTGCCTGGGCCATGAACACCGCGGGTCACCACCAGTATTCGCTCAAGGCCAACTTCCTCAGCTACAAGTGTGTGAGTGACATCAAGTAAGCCCAGGGGGTGAGAAAGGAGTGTAGCCGAAGTATCACCGGCCGCCTCAGCCAGCCCCACAGTGTGCAAGACTCCATACGGTCTATGTGCTCGCACTGTTTCGCCGAGCTCCGTCGGCGCCACGGCAACAACGGTTGCGCCTGCCTTGTGGAGAGCCTCACCCAGTGCCTTCTCTGCTGGTTCCCCTGCTGTGATGTGCAGCCATGTCCCGTGTGCAACAGTGTCTGGAAGCGGTGGCCTGGGGTCAGCGAAATCATAAACGTATAGGGCATCAGATAGCAGAGACGTATCATCAACCGCACGTACGAACCGCGCCCCCTCAACCACGCCGACAGCGATTCCGTCTTCGTCGAACAGGTCGATACGAGCAACAATGGCATCAGAGCCATCTGGGGTCAGCCGGGCACATGCCCATTCCACCGGAGCTGCGCTGGAGAGACGTATACGGGCGAAACCAGACGGAAGGTACGTTGCGTTGCGTTCGTCACTACCAGCCAGCGCCACACCCACAGAGTGAAGACAGCTGTCCAAGATCACAGGGTGTATGAGATGACGCGCAGCATCACGAACCAGTTCGAGTTGAGGTCGTAGCGTGATTACTGCCTTGCTGTGACCGTACCAAGCAGCTCCGACACCGCGGAATGCCTCACCATAGACGATTCCCTTACTGGCGAGCGTCTCATAGAGATCATCAGGGCTCAGTTCATGGGGGCAAGCGACGCGAGCTTCAAGGAGCTCATCCTCATTCTCAAGGGCAAACGCATCATTGCAGGGCACAAGTCGTCCGGAGGCAACCCTGACCCAGGCCTCCCCCTCATCAATACCAGGACGGGTGTAGATGTCAACATGCGCTTCGTAATCTTCAGCGCGGAGGCGAAGCTGTATGGTGTCATCAGACGCTGCGTCAGGAACCAGGGTTGGCTCTAGCACCTGTAGCTCGATGAGCGCTAAGTCTGCGCGGCCAAGAGCGAGGCGTCCAGCACACAGTGCGGCATCAATGAGCACAGCCGCAGGAAGAAGCCGGTCCCCGGAGACCACATGATCGACCAGGTAAGTGCAAGTCGCTGCGTCGAGCCGGGACGACCAAAGCCACGTACCCGGCTGGTCCGCCGGGCGAGAGAGGGCCCGCAGGATGGGGTGGGCCGCACTATCTGGCGCCTGTCTGGCGACGAGAGGATACCGATGCCCAGCCCACTTCCGCAGCGGCAAGTCAGCGTGAGTCCGGGGAGCGTTCAAGAGCGCGTGCCAATCAAGCTGGTGTCCAAAGCAGAACAGCTCGCCCGCGCTCAGCAAGGCGCTGCTGAGGCCTCCTGGTTCTTTGCGCAGCGTTGGGAGCGCTTCCCCCTCGACATCTTCAGCAGCAAAGCGATCCAGAATCGGCCCAATGAGGCCTGGCTTGGCAGACAATTCGAGGAAAGACTTGATTCCCGAGGTAACAAGGTCACTGATAACACCGTCGAATTTCACAGGTGAGACCAGGTTGCGCGCCCAGTACTCGGCGCGCAGCTGTGAACCTGGAATTTTAGCGCCTGTGACGGTGGAGAACATGGGAATTACCGTGTGATTCGGACGCAAGAAGACGAGTTCATCGGCCAATTCCGAGGCCGCTTGTTTCATGAGCGGAGAGTGCGACGCGTATGAGAAAGACTCTATTATCCGGCGTGCAAAGACATTGCGATTTTCGCAATCAGTCATGAACTGGAGTACCTGGTCAACGGCGCCACTCAGAACCGTGGAGTATGGTCCGTTTTCCCCGGCCACCCAGAGACGGTCGAGCCCCAATCGAGCGATATCTGTGGATACGTCGTCAGAGGGTAGCCCGATGATTGCCATTGCTCCGTTTCCGATTGCGGGGCGGATCGTCTGCCCACGTCGCAGCGCGACTTCGATCGCCTGGGTCACATCCAGCGCACCTGCAATATGGGCCGCAGCCACCTCACCGAGACTGTGGCCGACAACCGCCGTAGGTTCCACGCCCCACGACTGCCACATCCGAGACAACCCGATCTGCAGGATGCTCATCGTCGGCTGTCCAATGCCTGGATCGGCGAGCCGGTCATCGTCCGCCGGCGACCGCATCAGATCGGATAACTGGGGGAAATCTGGCTGTAGAGAGCCAAGGATTTCCTGTGCTTCGACGATGAACTGCGCGAAGGGCTCGCAAGCCAAGAGATCCTCGTTAACTGGCCAATAGCGGTCACCTTGACCACCAAAGACGAAGACTGGCCCATCTCCAGGCGTGATGACGCGGCCGGTCACAACTGTGAGTCTCTCGCCGTCAGTGGCGACGGCGCGCAGCCCATCGATGACTTCGTCTGCAGTAGCGCCAACAACAACGGCCCGGTGTTCATGCAGATCACGACGAGTTCCGCTCGCAACCGCGATGGAACGTAGATCCGGATCCGGGGCGGTGGCTACAAAATCTGCCAGTGACTCTGCCGCTCGGCGAAGCTCCTGAGCTGTGGATCCTGAAACGGCAACCGCCACGGAAGAGGGATGAGTCGTTGAGGTATCGGGATCATCAACTTCAGAGCCCGCCTGGAGCACTAGGTGAGCATTGGTTCCGCCAAAGCCGAAAGCGCTCACACCAACGGTACGTGGTCCTGGTGCATCATCGTCTTCGGCTACGACCGCAAGGCCTAGCCGATTGAAATCGATATGTGGGTTGGGGCGCTTGAAGTGAACAGTGGGAACCCATGTCTTGTGATGCAGCATCAAGGCTGCCTTGGCAGCGCCAAGAGCGCCAGCACACGCTTCAGTATGACCGAAATTAGACTTCACCGACCCGATTCGAAGCGGCCGGTTTGCATCACTTCTCCTGAAAACCTGGGCTAGCGCGTTTGCCTCGATGGGATCGCCCAATAAGGTGCCGGTGCCATGTGCCTCCACGTAGTCGACCGCCGCCGGATCAATTCCAGCATTGTGGTAGGCATCCTGGAGAACCCTCACCTGAGCCTGTGGCGATGGGGCGGTCAGGCCATTAGTCCGTCCGTCTTGGTTGACTGCGCCGCCGCGGATCACGCAATACACACGATCTCCGTCGGCCAGCGCGCGGGAGGCCGGTTTCAATACGAGCACGACAACCCCGTCCGAGCGGACGATGCCGTCTGCTTCCGCATCGAAGGGACGACAACGACCACTGGGCGAAAGCACTGTCATCTTTGTGAATGCAGCATTGACTTCAGGCGTCAGCACTAGATTGACACCACCCGCGAGGGCCAAGGGGACGGTTCCGTCCGCGACCAGACGAGCGGCCTCGTGAACAGCCACAAGTGAAGAGGAACACGCAGTATCCACAATCATGCTCGGCCCGTGCAAATCCCACAGATATGAGAGGCGATTTGCGGCAATGCTGGGAGCAGAGCCTGTTGCAGAATGGGCATCCATATCACTTCGCTGGAGGGAACGGCCGAAGTCGGAGTTCGACAATCCGAGGATCACTCCCACGTCGGTCCCAGTGACCGACTGTGCTGGGATCCCAGCATCCTCGAGAGCATGCCACGCGGTCTGTATGAGTAGACGCTGTTGAGGGTCCATCCGCTCGGCTTCACGGGGAGATATTCTGAAAAAATCACTGTCAAAGCTGTCGGCTTCCTCGATGAAACCGCCCTGATCGGTGAGTAGCGAGCCTGGTATAAGCGCGTCTCCCATGAGATCAGCACCATCCCAGCGGTCTACAGGAACGGAGCCGACAGCATCCCCTCCAGCTTTGAGGTAATTCCAGAGAGCTGCTGCCGACGTGATGCCTCCAGGCAGGTGTACGCCGATACCCACCACCGCAACTGGCTCGTGACTCTCCAGGTTCTGAGATGTGGGCCGGAGGTTCTCGGCCGGTGTGATCTGATGAGCTTCGTCCCCCGGTGCTTCGCTAGCCAAATGCTGCGCCAGCAGTCTAATCGTCGGGTACTCCCACACCAGTCTGGGGTCCAGCGACCGGCCGATGCTGCTTTCCAGCTCTCCTAGCATGCCGACCATGTCAACTGAGCCAAGTCCGAAAGACATCAGCGGAAGATCAAGCAGAACTTCAGGTAAAGGCGTCTTAGTGCGCTGGGCTACCATCTTTTGCAACAATGCGCCCAATTCAGTCTGGGTCAATTTATTCATTCGTCAGGTCCTCCGTGTTCATGGGAGAGCCATCTCTGTCAAATCTCCATCGTATGGCGCCATCTAGTTGACCGGCCATAAGGGATTTGCGAGTGGCTGAGCGACGCACCTTTCCGCTAGAGGTCTTCTCGACGGAATTCGGTTGGACGAGGATGAGCTCATCAGGAATGATGCCATGTTTCTCCGCAAGTGCTTTGCGTACTGAGGCAATTAGCTCGTTCACTTTCGAATGATCTGTCTGGTCTTCCACTTCTATCACTAGAATAACTCGGTCGAGGTGTTCGCCGTCGGCAAAGGCTGCGACGCCATGATGGCAGATGGCGGGATGTGCTGTAGCTATGGTATCTTCGAGGTCGTGGGGGTGATAATTGCTGCCATTGATGATGAGTAGGTCCTTTAGCCGTCCCACGATATAGAGTTTTTCCTCCTGTAGGAATCCGAGATCACCCGTTCGAAGCCACTTTCCCTCTTCGTTGTGAGGAGTGGAGCAAAATGTCTTCTCAGTCAGTTCAGGATTGCGCCAGTATCCCTTAGCCACACTAGGACCGCAGAACCAGACTTCTCCAACTCTGCCGTCCGGTAGCGTCTCAAGTGTTTCCGGGTCTACGATGAGAATTCTGTGTCCGGGTACGGTTAGCCCGCAGGAAACAATGCTCCGCTTGTCTTCAGGAGACTTCGGGGACTCCAAGATGCGCGCACGAAGCTTGTCCGCGGATACTCCGAGCTCATGGTGAAATTCATAGCGAGGTGTAGATGAGATCACAAGAGTGGCTTCAGCCATGCCATAGCTTGGCATATAGGATCGCGGATTGAACCCCGCTGGTTCAAAAATCTGAGCAAACAGTGCAAGAGTTTCAGTGCGAACAGACTCAGCTCCAGAGAACATCACTGATAGGCTGCTCAAATCGAGCTCAGATAGTTGTTCAGGCTTTACTTTCTGAGCGCATAATGTGAGGGCGAAATTCGGTGCACCAGTCAAGCCAGCTGAGAGTTTCGTTACCAACTGCAACCATTTTATTGGCTGCTTGAGGAAGTCCATTGGATCCATGATAGCCACGGCAGATCTCGAATAACCTATCGTCAGCATAGCGCCTATCAGGCCCATGTCATGGTACGGAGGGAGCCATGTAACAGTCTCCATCCGGGTCTGCCTGCCTGACAAGAACCTTGACGCGATGATGTCAAGCTGTGTCAGCAAATTGGCGTGTGTCACCATTACCCCTTTAGGTCGGCCGGTCGACCCTGACGAATATTGGAGAAACGCCAAGTCGTCGGCTACCACTGGTGGCCGACGCCAATCATCAGCTGCTGAGAGGTTGATTTCCTCGGAAGAAATCATGGAGAGACTGCCACCTCTGGGAAGATGAAGTTCACCCGAGGTCGCTGAATCATATATCTCCCCATTTGCGATAGCGAGCCGGGGCTGGCAATCAGCGATGATTGACTCCAGGCTATCTTGTTGGCTAGAAATGCCTCTGTCTGGTGGGCAACATGGTACGGCGACGACGCCTGCAAATGTGCAAGCATAGAATGCCAGGAGATAAGATATCCCGGGCTGGCATAGTATCAGTACGCGATCACCCACTCGTGCGTTCTGTCTGATTTGGACAGCCAGAGCCCGGGCTTGTTGTTCGAATGTGCTGTTTGGTTCTCCGGTCAATGTGATCCCGAACTGTTGATTGAGATCTTCCTCTCCGAGTTCTTTGAAGGTGGTGAAATCGGGATCCGCAAGCAGTGCTTCGCGGCCCTCGTCAATAAAGGTCGTGGTCCTAGAGAATGCGGATTTCTCTGATACAGTCACAGGTTTACCTCGCAGATATTGTCAAACGGTATATAATGGTCAAGCAGAGCTGCCATAGAAGTGTTCGGTGCGATTAACTGGCGATGGCGTCGCGCTGCCGCAGTCTTTCGAGTTCGAGTTCGTTGAGAATCTGGATTTGACTTGGGCGTATTCCTAACTACCTTGAAGCTTATTCATAGGGCGGCTGATAAACAGTAGAACTCCTTGTCAGAGCAGGTTGGCTGCGGCTGTGAATAAGCCTTCATGTGTTATTGCAGCGTGTTGTTTGGTGTCTTCTAAAATCAGATCGATAGCCTTCAGTCAAGGTGGTTGAGGTGATTTCCAGAATCCTCTGATAATCATAGAGGGTATCGCGAGGATACACAGCCTGCAACAACACAAGAATGCAGTTATATTCTTCACTGCAGGCATATCCTTCATTGCTTGGAGGTGGGCGATTGTATACGCCTGATTCAAGTAGGACGGAACCCCCTCGAGGGTCTCAAGTGAATGATGATCGGAAAGTGGAGGCACCCCGCCACTTTACGGCCTTCTGGTCTCAGATCAAATCTATTTAGCTCGGATCTGCTCGGCGTCTATCCGCCGGTGCCCTGTGATGGAGGTTCGTCGGCGGGAGCGTTTCTGGGGTCGAGGGTTGTGTCAAGATGATCAGGCGAGTCGGGAGAGAGCGTCCCGCAGCAGTGCAGCTGTCGTTGTCTTCCCACTTCCCGGCAGGCCGCGAAGGAGGATCGCCATCCGTGCGCTCATCACCCTCCGTTTACGTGGCGACTGGCCGCGTGGCTGGTTCATGTTGGGTGAAGGGTAATTGTTCATGATCGGCTCCTCTTAGACATGGTAGGGCCAGTGAGCTACCTGCCCGACGGGGGTGGTTCCAAGATCTGCTTCCAAGATCTGCAGGGCGCTCTTCGTAGGCTATTAACGTGTGGGGCAGTCCCCGTCTCCATGGCGCAGGTGGAAGTCTGGGGCAAGAAGCAGATCAGGGGGAGGCCTTCGTACCGCAGCCTGGGTGGCCAGGGTCTCGCCCTGGCCTTGTGGTGATATAGCCCTCTTAAAACAAAACCCGGAGGGTTATTCAGGAATCGCTCCCTCCGTGACATCTTCCCTTGTCAACCTTGGGTTGCCAGGGGCTTAACCGCATTGCTGAATAAGCTTCCTGCTGTCTTGGGCACGCCAAACCCCCGCTGCATGGGCCTGAAAATCAGGGAAACATTTAGATTCTGTTAAATGCGAGCTACAACTATATCGCCTGTGCTCTCTTTGAAACTGGATCATTCAAACCCAGACCACATTCTCAAATACGATAATCATCTTTTGTTATGCGATGGTAGTTTTTAGAGTTGATTTAACATGCGGCAGGGGATGCTGTACCATCTCGCCGTGTATTCTTGCACCCCCGATGACAAGCGGGCCGCCGCCGACCCGGCGACCTCCCAGAAAGAACTGTGGCGTCTCGCCTTGGACCGCCCGGACCTCCGTCCGGTGATCGCGATGAATCCGGCGGCTCCCGAGGAACTACGTGCGAATTTGTTGGAAAGAACGCAGGTGCCGTCCAGCGTGGCTGTGGGTTCCCCGCCGACGACTTGGTCTGCGGCCGCCTCCGGGGATGAGGGGGCTCAGGGCCAGCGCAGGAGGCTTCCCATGCTGGTGGTGCTCACGCTGGCCGTGACGCTGGTGCTGCTCCTGGCCGTGACGGTCGTTGTCCTGTTCGGTGGGCAGTCCCCGCAGGCAGGATCCAGCACTCCGGGGGCTGGGCAGGGCGGTGCGATGCAGGATGCGTCCGTCCAGCCGGGGCAATCCGAGGCTACGGTGGCCCAAACTCAGGCGACTGAGCCCACCGCCCCGTCGCAGAGAACAACGCCACCGGCCACCCTGGACGCGTTAGGTGCCAGCGGCTGTGCGGCCGCAGCGGAAGATGCCGGCCTGCTGGTGGCTTACGGATCGGAGTACTCCAATGGCAGCGGCTGGGGCACGGCTCATGCGGAGGACCAGCTGGAACGGCAGATCGTTCGTTTGCAACAGGCCTGCGGTAGGAACTACGTGATGCAGGTCGCCACGATGGCCGAGCGGTTGGGGGCCACCGCTGCAGTAAATACGACGCTGCACAAGGTCATGGCCACGCCAGCTCGGCCTGCGCCGCAGGGAGCCTTCGCCTATGACATGGTGGCTAGCCCCTCGGGGAACATCATGTGTCATCTGCAGGGCGAATACGTCTCCTGCAGTATTCAGAAGTTCTCCTATCAGGACTGTGGGTGGCCGCGCTTCGATATGTATGTGGGGCTCGACGGCGTCGTAGGCAAGTGCGGCCCAGGAGTGCCGTCAGAGTGGGGAAATAATCTGATGACGTTGGAATATGGCCAATCGACTGTTTCCGGTGCTTTTGCCTGTACCTCTGAAAGTACCGGGATGACCTGCTGGCACACCACCACAGGCCATGGTTTCAAGTTGTCCCGTGAGTCCTTTACCGATTTCTGAGATATTGCGGCTGGCCCGTAGAATCGCGTGGCCCTGACGCTGCGCCAGCGAGATGACTTCCCAGCTGAATGCGCGGCAGCGGTTCACCTCACAGTGGCGAGGAAGTCACGGGGGTCCCCCAGGGCGCTCGGGGCGAAGAGCACGCACGGCTAGATTCTCGTGGTGATCTTGGTCATCGTGATTTCTCCTACCTTTATGGGCGATGTAGTCACTTACACCATTTCTCTGACACACCTGAAACGCGACACTAGCGACCTTCGGTTAGCAGTGTCAGAACGGAGTGAACCTGGTTCACGAGGTGCCTGGGATAAGGGGTGGGGTCAATACGCGTAATCCGGGAGGTTGACATCGACTTTACTTGCTCGCACATGGCAATTGTGGGTTCATCGCTGAGCGGTGCGAGGTTCACGTGGGTCACCCACCCTCTGTCTGCATGCGTGAGTGGAACGGCGATGATGAGGCCGCGCGCTCTGTGGAGCGCGCGTTCCGAAAGCACGAGCCAAGGCCGATGTTTTGCCTGCTCGCGACCCACCGTAGGGTCCATGCTCGCCCAAATGACGTCGCCGCGCTCCGGCAAGCGGTTCACTCGTCTGCCTCGAAGCGTTGAATCGCTTCTTCCGAGTCCGAGGTGAAAGCGGTGTCTGTCTCTTCGAGCGCGTCGAGATACTCCTGGTCTGGGGCTTCTTGCTCTAGCCTCTCCCAGAATAGGGCCTTCTCACGCTGGACAAGCATCTGCTCAATCAACTGCCCCTGCGTGAGGTCTGCATCGCGAGCTGCGTCACGAACCCGGTCTCGCAAGGCTCGGGGCACCTTGATAGTTGCCATATCAGTCATACCCAAGAGTATACTTCCCGGTTGGCACTGCTGTTTAGGGCCTCGTAGGCTGCCCCGCCGCATGCACCGTGACGCGTGTGGCGTGCTACTGCGGCACCTCCGGGAGTTTTGGATGAACCTCCAGGGGGAGCTACGAGTTGCGCCTCAAAAGACGAGAGCTGCCCGAGACCCTGGCGGCGATCACTCCAGAGATCACTTTTCTTTCGCAGGTGTTGTGGCAGCTGCGACCGCCTGGCTGCACGGATGCCTTCTCCGGAAGGGGCGGGCGTTCCCGGGTGAGGGGCCATCAGTTTCCGTCTTGCCGAAAGATGCCGATTCTGTGTGCTCAATTGGCCGATAGGTGATTTCTTTTATCGCATCATACTGACCTTCGACAATTTCAGAAACGCGAGTCGTCGGGAAAGTAGATCGCGACATACAATGCCGTGACGAAGGAGGGGAAGTGTTGAAAATGATCAGGCTTTCTGGGGGGCGTGGGTCGGTGGCGCTCCTCGTCGCATTGTTGATTGTTTTGACTAGTTTCGTATCCGGCGCCTCTGTGGCAAAGGCGACCGAGGTGAACGGCATTCAGTCGTCCAGTATCCATCTTGAGAAAATGGATGCGAACGAGGCTGCCATCTACATGTGGAGCGCGGTTCGAGTCAACGCCACGTGGCGCGTCCCGAACGGCACCGGGAGAGCCGGAGACACCTTCATGCTCACTTTGCCCAAGGAGCTCATAGGCTCTGAGGGCAGCTTCGACCTGAAGGGGAAGGAGGGCGACCCGCTCGCCTACGGCACCTGCCAGGTGACGAAGTCCGAGGTGGTCTGCACCTTGAATGAGAACGTCGAGAACAAGAACGACGTCGGCGGCTCGCTGTGGGTCAAGACGCAGGTGGGGGCACTGACCGAGGCCGACAAACTCACCTTTGGCTTGCGCAACGGCGTGACTGTGGATGTTCCCCTCCCTGACGGGCAGAGCGGCATTGGCTACAAGCCTTATGTGCCCACCGAAATCGACAAGTCCGGCTGGTTTCCCGGTGCCGATCAGAAAATTCAATGGCGCATCGTGGTCCCCGGGTCGAAGGTGTCCAATCGCTCCAGCATGACCATCACCGACAATTTCGCGATGGCAGGTGTGGACCTGACCGTGGCCGCGGACAGCCCGAGTGTCTTCTGGGTTCCCAGCACCCCGAAATGCTGGAATGAAATCAGCAGCGCCGACTGCTACAACGCCCTGACCACATCGAGCACGCCGTCGTCTGAGGTCACCGTCGACAACGACGGCGACACGGTCAAAGTCGTCATCGACAACAAGGGCCAGAACTTCGAGGCCGACCGGATCTACATCGTCGACCTGCTGGTGAACAGCGATAGCAAGATCTTTGCGGGCTCCCGGTACACCAACCAGGCCACTGTGGACAACGAGGTGCGCTCCGCCACCGCTGTGAAGGAGACCTCGGGTGGCGGCACCGGGTCCGGTGACACCGTCGGCCACATCGGGGTGAAGAAGGTCGTCACGGGCGGCGACGTCGCCTCCGACACCGTCTACCCGGTGGCCTGGTCCTACGACTACAACGGGACCAGCCACCAGGGTGAGCTGTCGGTCAAGGGCGACGGGACCCTGGAGACCCTCAGCAACATTCCCAACGGCACCGTCGTGACCCTCACCGAGAAGGTGCCGTCCGTGACCGGGGTCGATTTTGGAGACCCCGCCTTCTCCGGTGACGGCGTGACCGATGGCGTCCCGAACGCCACTAGCGCCCAGGTTGCCGTCGAGGGCCTGAAGACCAGGGAGGTGACCCTGACCAATCAGGTGAACCCGGTAAACCCGAAGCTGGCTTCCGTCCAGGTGACCCCCGGCGTCTGCGCCCCTGGGGCCACCGAGCCACTGGAGCCCGCCGTGGAGGTCGGGCCGACCGACGGGATCACCTACACCGAACCGGAGATCACCACGTCAGGGAGCCAGGTGACGATCAAGGTCAAGGCCACCCCGGCCGCTGGCAAACAGATCGACGACCAGAACCTCCCGCAGGGCTGGGTATCGAACGGGGATGGCTCCTTCACCTTCACCACCACCATCACGCAGCCGGTGTGCCAGAGGACTGCCGTCCTCGCGGTCCCGGTGGTGAACCCGGGAGTCTGCCCCGCCGACTCGACCACGCCCAGCCAGCCGACCGTCACCGGGGTCGAGGACACCGCCGAGATCGACTACAGCGAGCCCGTCATCACCGTGAACGGCGACGAGGTGACGGTGGTGGTCACCGCCACGGCAAAGCCGGGGTACCACATCGACGAGGGGAACCTGCCAGATGGCTGGCTGGCCCTTGAGGGGACGGTGTCCTATGTCAGGACTGTCCCCCGCATCAAGTGCGCGGTGCCGGTCTCGCCGGGCATCGAGCTGGGAACGTGCGCCCCGGGTGCGGCCCAGCCGTCGGACCCCGTCGTCAAGCCGGCTGAGACCGCGGGGCTCACCTACAGCCAGCCGCAGGTTGAGATCGTGAACGGGAAGGTCGCGGTGACCATGTCCGCGACGGTCGAGGACGGGTATCAGCTGGGCGGCCCCGTCCCTGAAGGCTGGAAGCGGGTGGACGGCAGGACCGCGACCTTCACCGCCACCAAAGACCAACCGGTCTGCCCATCGCCGACTCCCAGCCCGACTCCGTCGGCGACCACGTCGCCCACGTCGCCCACGGTTGCGCCGTCTGCGAACGTCCCGGCTTCCACGCCGGCTCCGAGGTTGTTGGGCCCCGTCGCCCCGACCCCGGGCACCCAGACTCCGGTTACACCCACACCGGTGAAGCCGGGTCTGCCCAGGACCGGTTCCTGACCGGCTGAGCCAGACCCGGGAAGCGGCCCCGATACCTGAGAGTCGGGGCCGCTTCGCGTCTCCTGCCATACGCCGCCGCCCGCCATAGACTCGGGATCATGGATGACACTCCCGCGCTCCGCCAGCTCCGGGCACTGGGCGTCGCGCACACTGTTGTGAGGCACGGGCCCGTCAGCTCGGTCGTGGAGGCAGCGGCGGTGCGCGGCATCGAGGTGCGGGACCTGGTGAAGACCATCGTCGTGCGCCGGGCCAGCGACGACTACGTCTTCGTCCTGGTGCCCGGGGACCGCGAGTTCTCCTGGCCGAAGCTGCGGGCCCTTCTTCGCACCTCCCGGCTCTCGATGCCTGACGCCGAGACCGCCAAGGCGGTCACCGGGTATGAACGCGGCACCATCACTCCCTTCGGAGCGATCCGTCCGTGGCCGGTGCTGGCCGACGCCTCGATCGCCGGAAGGCGCATCTCCATGGGCGGTGGCGCGCACGGCGTCGGGGTGAATCTGCTGGCCGACGACATGATCGCGGCCCTTAACGCCACGGTCGCCGACCTGACTGCTGACGACTCGCAGCGCTGACCTACGCCAGCGCGGCCACCCAGCGGGGCAGGACCTGCTCCAGCCGTCCGTGGATGCGCAGGGTCGCGAGGTCGTCGCCGCGCGTGACGCCGTCGCCCGCGATGATCACATCCTTGCCCTGCCGCACGGCCTGACGGACGAACCTGAGTCCGCTCATCACCGTCAGGCTCGATCCCAGCACCAGGAGGACCTCCGCGGCCTCGGACAGGGCGACGGCGCTGTCCAGCACGTCACGGCGCACGCTCTCGCCGAAGTAGACGACATCCGGTTTGAGCATGCCGCCACACCGGGGGCAGGCGGGGTAGGTGAAGTCGGCCATCTCGACTTCGGCGTCACCGTCGGGGGCGGTGCGGGCCTGCTCGGACAGCTCACCGAGACGGGCGGTGATGCCGGGATTGAGCGCCAAGAGCTCATCCTGGAGGCCGGCGCGGCTGGAGAGGACGCCGCATCCGAGGCAGACGACGCGGGCCAGGCTGCCGTGCAGGTCGACGACCGGGGCGGATCCGGCCGCCTGGTGCAGGCCGTCGACGTTCTGCGTGATGACGCCGGTCAGCGGAGTGAGACGCCCGAGCTCGGCGAGCGCCAGGTGAGCGATGCCAGGACGGGCGGCGGTGAACCAGCTCCATCCCACCGTCGACCGGGCCCAGTAGCGGCGACGGCTGAAGTCGCTGCGGGTGAACTCCTGGAAGGTCATGGGGGAGCGCGGCACGGCGTCGCGGCCGCGATAGTCGGGCAGCCCGGACCCGGTGGACATGCCGGCGCCGGTAAGCACGACGGTGGGGCGGTCCCGGAACAGGTGGAGCGCGGCGGCCAGGTCGGCGTCAGGGGAGACGCGTCCGAAACCGCCCTCCCCGGGGCCCCAGGCGGGTGTGGCGACGCCGGTCGCAGTGCGGAACCAGCCTCCGACATCACCCAGATTTGTCACCACGCCAGCCTAGTCGTCATATCGCCGGGTGTTTCCCGCTCCCAGGGGCGGTGCCTGGCGTCGTCCGCTGGTGCACGGTAGGACTTGGGCGTTTTGCCTGACTGCTTTGCGTGGCATCCGCCCTAGGGTCGCCTCCTTCAATGAACTTCTGAATGATGAACTTCCGGCACACGACACCGTCAGGTCCTGCCAACATTGCCGACGCGATCTGACCCGGCTGAGCGCCGGTGGCTGGCCGACACGGCACGGCCGGGATGGCTGCCTCCGGGCTGGGCGGTATGGGTCGTTGTACCTTAGGGTTTCTCAGCTTGCGGGCTCCGGGAGGCTGTCTCTAGCAGATTGGCCTGCACTCTCGCAAGCGTTAGCCTAGTTACGTTCGGGCAATTTTAGGCTCGGTGGAACTTTCTCGACGGGAAGGAGACCTGTGAAGTCACCCTACTGGAACGTCACCATTGCGGGCAGTAGTGATGCGACTGTCAACGGGGTGCCAGTCGAGATGGTGGTGCCGACCAACGTCTACTCGTCAGTGTTCCAACACCTGGCGGCCGTGGCGCGCCAAGCGGGGCGTCCGGTGCTGGCCCGCGGCGTGGACGAGACCAAGGGCGGCCGGGTGGCCTGGTTCACCGTGGACGCCAACGGGCAGGCCCTCGCCGCATCGCCCGCATCCGTGACCCCGTCCAACAGCCAGCCCCCGCCACCCAACGGGACCCCGCCGAGGCCG
>ERZ773043.598-NODE-598-length-20959-cov-3.765452_pt1 | contig 20959 bp, 23 predicted proteins | sample MGYA00580636_ERZ773043 | MGnify/ENA primary metagenome ERZ773043 (study PRJEB29015, sample SAMEA2737992) | human oral metagenome | biome: human oral; feature: human-associated habitat; material: dental | place: China | collected 2065 ...
ATTCCTTTCTTATGGAGGGGATAAGAGTAAACTCAATTGGGGGAGTATAACGCACGCTCGCAGGAACATTGGCGACCAACAGGGGGACGGGGTATTTATCCCACTTCCTCCACGAGGTTTCACTCACTTAGAGTTAGAGGTGTTCAGCGTGCCCACATTCTACAAGAAGAAGGGGGACAATATCGAGCAGTTCACGGAGTGGAAGCTGTGGAGCGTTCCCAGTGCAGTACTCGCACAAGCTCCATCGATGTGGATCTCTGACTACCTCGGGCGAACGGGCGATGATATAGCCAAGAACAGACGGGAGCGGTTTACTTTCAGTGACTCGACGACTGAAAGCTTCGACGACGAACTGCACTTCTCGGCAGGCTATGGCATCCCATCAGCTTCTCCATCTATACTGCGATACCTTGGTGACGGGAAGAGTCTTGCGGAGGTGTTTGGTGCAAACAGAATGGCTTCCGACGATTATCTCCTTTCTGCTTACCGCGCACGTTGCTTCGGTAGAGTCTACGGAGCTTTGCCCACCAGAGGGTATGCACTCACGGGTACGTTCGCTTGGTGTAAGTATCCACTGCACCGACTATACGCAGGCTTTGAGTGGATAGCTGTCAGTCGAGAGATTGATATAGTCCAAGGCACAGAGCGAGGTACATACCACCAGTTACGTCCAAGGTATGAGGTCACTCCCCGTATGCTTCGCCCTGAACTCCTATCGGGAGAAAAGGATGTGAAGTACGTGGACTACGCAGGCTCGGCTTGGAAGATAATAAGAGACCACACGCCAAGGCGTGGTAGGTAGCCAATAAGACCGCCCTCCCTTGCATTTAAGGGGGGGGGCGGTTTTATTTTATTGGAATTTACTCGGAATTCTAAATGAACTTTTCTGTGGTACCCCGCAGGCCTGCGCCCCGTGCCACGCCACACTAATATACTATATGAAATATGTCTACTGATATGGCGATCCAAGAAGAACACCAAGTGTACCCGCGCATCACGACGTGGATAGGACCAGATGCTGCGGTAGAGGTAAGCAGACTGCGCAAGCATTTCGGCTTCAAGAGCAATCACCAGCTGTTTAAGGCTTCTATCTTTATGGCTATCCGCCTGCTCCAAGATGCAGAGAAGAGGGAGAAAGACCCAGATGACACAACCATTCAAGACGCATTCAAGACTCTTACGGACTGGGAAGCCCCAGAGTTTGGACGCAGACGACGCAGGAAGAAGGACGGCCACAAGGAGACCGCTGTCTTGCTTGCTCTATTCAATGGCCAATCATCAAGTATGTCCAAAATGGGAATAGTTGGCGAGCAGGCCACGCATTCGCACGCTGATGCTCCGAAGTGGTACGAGCGCTTCATTCGTATGCACTATCAAGCGCTCTATGATAAGTATGCAGACCGAGCCGAGCGACTCACTGGCGACTCACTCGCCCCTCGCGACCTGCTTCACGAATCGCTCTTGCGCTTGCAGTGTCCTCCGTCACAAATCACGAGCTACGAATCATACGAGCGTTGGGCGCTTGACAAGTTCAACGAATCACGAGCCACTCATCATAAGCGTGCGGACGTGGCTCATCACGAGCCTCATCACGCAAACTCTCATCACGAGGGTGGCGACGGTACTCATCATCACGATGATGCCTGCGCCTGCCACTTCTCCGACCGCTCCGACTCCACCCGCCATCACCATCAAGATGAAGAGGCATAGGACGAAGGAGTACACCCGCTTGATAAACTCAAGACGGTGGCGGCGGCTGCGAATAGCCTACCTATCCGCGCACCCTATTTGCGAGGACTGCGAGCAGGCTGGTAGGACGACGCCAGCCACAGACGTACACCATATACGCCCTATTGAGGAGTGTGCAGGGCGGCCGCTTGATATGCAGGCGCGGGCTTTTGACCCCTGCAACCTTAGAGCGCTGTGTAAGGCCTGCCACATAGAGGCACATAGGGTACTACACTCTAATAGCTTGAGCTCGTCTAAGGAGCGCGCGCGGGCTGAATTGAGTGCCTTTGCGTCTGCCTACCTATCCGAGTGACCGCCTTTGCTGATGTGAATAGCCCGCCCGTTATGGTGCATCTCGTCATATAGTGGTATAGCTATCTCATTAGGTGTATTGCACCCTTTGGACTTTGGCGCTGGTGGTGGTCTACTTGCATATACATGCAGGTGGCCGCCTATTGCACGGGTATAGCTATCCCCGTGGTCGTAGCTCTTTGTTTGTCGTCAGTATGTCAAGGATCTATAAGGGGCATACCCCCGCTGTGACTATCCACCTCGTTAGAGCTGCATAGCCTACCACGCTGTATATATACGCTGGTGTGTGCCAGCTCTCACAACGTGCAAAAGTCGTTAGCACCGGTGCAACCACGTGGCTACGACTATGCCACACCACTATATAGGGGTGCAAAAACGCCCGCTGTCGATAGTGACAGCGGGCGTTTTTGTTGTCGTATCTTAGTAGTCGCTTAGTAGTGGTCGCACTTGGTCCGATCTTTTACGCTCCTCGTCGCTGAATTCGTCAGGATATCGATCCATAACGGATACTACGTGGTCGTTAAACCACTCCTTGCAGATTTCTCGAAACTCCTTGTTGCTGGTGTGTGCGAGTGTCCATTTAGCGTCACCGATCTCATACGCCTGAAATAGGCAGCTTGCTTGGTTACGATCTTGCAGGCGTTCACCGTCCACGGCTGTCGTTATATACTCATCGTTATGCTCGTAGCTGGCACAACTCCAGCTACATTCCACGGCTGTACCATCTGTCGTCTCTATCGTGATGCTCCAGCGCTCTTTATACGGGTTGTACTTGATATAGGTGTATAGCAGCTTTTCGAGCAGGCGTTTTGCGTCGTATATATCTATGATATCTACCTTGTCGTATGCCACCAGCCCCCCGCTATATTTGGAGATGTAAAACTTAATCTCGTTGATGATTATGTTTCCTCGATCGTCGACTTGTATACTTTTGTCGGTGGTTAGCGGCTCTTTGTGGCTGGCTACGTCCTCGTCAAAGTTATCACTAATTACCGACCATGCTTCATCGACCACACCGCTTATATCGTCTGGGACCTTTTCAGCACCCGCCATTAGGCCTCTTATAGTAATGTCGTATAGGCTGTACTCGTCGCTGTCGTCACCGTATAGATCTCGTAGCTTTGCTGCCGCCTCGTTGGTATAGGTGATTTTTACGCCATGGCAGCCGCCAAAGTCCTCTATTTGCACGCCATGTATAAGGTCGTCATTAATAACAGCGGTTAGCAGGTCTTTGATGCGTGCCAACTTGTATCTCTTATACTCCTTGTTTAGTGCGTCGTAGATGTACTGTAAGCCTTCTTCTCTTACGTCGTGGGGTGATAGCCCGTTGCTTTCTGCGTGCTGCTCGATCATGTAGGTGGCTATGTCGTCGATAGTGGACATGATGCGCGTTTCGGATAGTCTGTACTCCTCGTATGCCTGGTACTCTTTGAGGTAGTACGATACTATCGACAGGTCTGTTTTTACCACGTTGTTAGTCTTCGTTTCCATGTCTTTTCTGTGTTAAGTTGTTAGCTATTAGTTGTTACAGATTTCCAAAGTACCACGTACCTCCGATGTTGTAGATGTCTCCAGTGCGCTCCTGCTCTATAGCGATCATCTCGAGATCTTCACCCTCCCAGATGCCGCATTCCTCTGAAAGGTACGTTATAACGTCAAGGGCTGTGCCAAAGTCTCCTATTTCTGCGTCGAGGTATTCGGTGCAAAGTCGCTGTGCGGTGTATCTGTCTATGGTGTTGTCGTCTATGTTGTAGTCAGCATAGGCTATCAGGCCACCGACGTAGCCACGATAGTCGGTTATCAGCTTTTCAGCTGCTTCGTATAGCTCTTGTCTTTTAGGCGTCGTTTCTTCGTAGGCCTTATATGCGCTTGTGGCGGTGTTCTTGATCGTTTCCATCGTCTGGTATCTTTTTTGTGGTTAGTTTATCTTGCTTGTTCCGAGTGGCGCGGCTGCTGCTGGTAGGTCTGTATCGATCTCCACACAGCCCCATCCCGTACCACAGTGGTCTACAAGCAGTACCCACACGTCCAAAGCTTCACTATAGGCAAACATGAGGCCAAAGTGTTCGTTTAAGAACTTGCATAGGTCTTCACTGCAGTTTGTTATATAGTACTGGTAGATTTCTGGGTACTCTTCCGTCTCTTCGTCGCACTCGTATCCGATTGTAGTGTACATTAGCTCATCGTCGATATCTGCGATGTTGTTGCATAGGATGGTAGTGCACCCTGCCCAGCTGGCAGCTACTGCATACGTCGTTGCGTATGTCTTTTGGTTGGTCTGAATAGTTTTCATACCTTTGTACTGATATTAAAAAAAATGGTAGCCCCGTCGTCCGTTGTGAAACGAGCGCGGGGCTTTTTGCGTTCGTTTCCGTTCAAAATGATCGGGGCGTTTCCCTCTCATTTTGTACTACAAAGATAGGGCAAAAAATCGAAACCACCAAATCTAAAACGCTATTTTCCAACATTTTAGGCGCATTTTTCCGCCCTCCTCGCATTTTTTTTTCGACGACCGAAAAATCACTTTCCGAGGAAGAGGGGGAGGCGATTTTTATGGAAGGAGAGGCCCCCTGCATACCACCCCTCGCTCCCTTTTCTTTGCGCGAGTTCTCAAAGTCACGTGGGGGTGCTGGCGTGGGCTGAAAAGTTTTGGGGGTAAAGTGGTGTCAAAATATGCAATTCCGCTGGGTTTATGTAGTGCCCTCTACAAAATGACGCAAGAAGAAACCGCATGCTTTCTAAGAGATGGGCTAAAGGCCCTTGGCGCATACTCGCCAGCGTTTGAGCCGCTAATATCGGCCACAGCGCAGATGGCTGGTGTGTGCAGGGAGTCTTATGCAGTGCTGATGTCTGATGGCATAGTAGTCGAAGAGACCAGTCGTGAGGGCGATTCACGCAAGCGAGCTAATCCTGCATGGTCCATCTTTATTGAAGCATCCAAGGAACTCCGCGCACAGCTTTCCGAGCTTCAGATGACCGTACGAACTGCGAAGTTCACAAGCGGCGACGAGGTCGACAAGCTCAACCATATACTCCAGCAGATATATGACGAAACAACTAAGTCAAAGCGAAGCGACAGCACTGAAAAGCGGAGTCGTAGATCGTCTGCGAAGCGCTAAGATACCATACCCGCGCTTCAACAAGCTCGACAAGCGTCTATCGTCGTATATACGCGAGTGCATCAAGCATCCAAGCCTACACAACGCGTATGAGCTTCTGTCTATTGAGCGCTTCCTTCACAAGGTGGACAGGTATGTACTTCGAGACGAGAAGGTGCGTCACTTCATCACGTTCTACGAAAATATCCGCCTACCGTCTGCTGAGGGTATGGTGTTCTTCGCGCTCACCCCTGTGCAGGTCTTCCAGTTCACCAATATCTTTTGGTTCTACCACGAGGACGGAGAAAGGCGGCTTGTCCGTGATGTTCTCCTATTCGTGCCACGTAAGTTCAGCAAGACGACTTCCATTGCTACGCTCTCTGTGTATGACCTCCTCTATGGAGATGCTAACGCAGAGAGCTACGTGGGCAGTAACAGTTATCAGCAGTCGCAGGTGTGCTTCGGTGTGATCTCAAAGATCCTTCGTGCGCTTGATCCTCAGCTCAGACGCTTCAAGATCAACCGTGAACAAGTATTCAACCGAATGCCTGGGAAGATGTCGATTGCACGATGCCTATCCTCTGCGGCAGACCGATTGGATGGTCTGAATGCTTCGCTGGTGATCATTGATGAGTACGCACAGGCGGAGAGTGACGCACTAAAGAGCGTCCTTACCTCTTCAATGGGCGCAAGGCGAAACCCACTCACGTTCGTAATCACGACCGCCAGCGACAAGCTCGATACGCCATTTACGGAGATGCTGGATGCCTATAAGTCTATCCTCCGCGGAGAGGTGGAGAACGATAGCATCTTCGCACACATTTTTGAGCCCGATGTAGATGACGAGGAAGGCGATCCTAATACGTGGCACAAGGTGCAACCTCACTTGGGTGTGACAGTACGCCCCGAGTACTACGAAGCGGAGTATCAGAAAGCCCAGCTAACGGCAGGGGATATGAAGGCATTCCGCAATAAGCTCCTCAATATCTTCGCCCGAGACGAGCGTGAGATGTGGATACCTCGTGAGACGATTGAAAAGGCGTTTATGCACGTACCTATGGAGTCTCTGCGTGGCTATCGTGCGATGTGCGCTGTAGACTTGTCTGTCCGTGATGACTTTAGTGCGCTTACGTTCCTTGTCTACACGCCCAGTCGTGTACCCGAGGGGCGCACCAAGGTCTGCCCGTTCCACGCTATCACGCATTACTTCTTCCCAGAGGGTATGCTCGCCACGCACGTAAACCGAGAGCTCTACAAGCGGTGGGCTGACGACGGCTATCTGACGCTCTGTAAGGGCGACAGCATCGACTACCCCCTCATTGTGGACACTATTCTCCGACAGCCCCTCTCTACACTGAAAATAGGCTACGACCCATATAAGGCTCTCGAGTTCACAAACCTCTTGCGATCTACTCCGCAGGTGGGCAAGGCAAATCTGGAGGCTATTCCGCAAACCAATGGCTCGTTCAATACGGCTGTGATGTCGTTTGAGCTGGCTCTGTCGCAGGATAGCATCACGTTTGACCCTAATCCTATCTCGGCATACTGCTTTGGCAACGCTGTGATAGACGAGGACCGACTCGAAAACCGCAAACCCGTCAAGGCTGTGGCTTCGGACAAGATCGATGGAGCTATCACGTGCCTAATGGGCTTTTGGCTGTTCAACCACTTCAAAACTATCGTATAAAATGACCATTTCTCAATTCTTCACTCGCTTCTTCAAGCGGTCGTACTACGCTGATGGCGACAAGTGCGCATCGGGAGGTAGCGTGCAGGAGTTCGTAAATCAATTCAATGCCCCCTCGGTATCTACTCCTGATAGTGCTATGGCTATTGCCAGTGTCTATCGATGTGTGGATATTCTCTCGGGCACTATAGCATCGCTCGAACTCCAGCACCTAAAGCGCTCGGGGAGCATCTTTAAGCATGCGGGAGATACACAGCTAAATACGCTATTCGCAGGGCAGGCGAACAGCAGGCAGAACTTCTTCGTCCTGCTCAAGAATGTCGTAGCTCGCCTGCTCCTCTCGGGGAACGCCTATATATATCCTCGCTTCTCCTCTCGAGGTGAGTTGCTGGATATAATTCTGCTCGGAGATGGGTCGGTGTCCTACGACAAGAATAGCAATACGTACAGCGTCTCGGACTACGTATGGAATATCAATGGTGTGTTCACTGCTGACGAGATCATCCACCTCAAGAATAACAGCCTTGATGGTGGCTACACTGGAGTTTCCACCATCAGGTACGCTTCTCTGTCGCTCTCGCTTAGTGCCAACGCAGATAAGCAGACGAATAACGGACTGCTCTCGGGCAACCAAAAGAGCGGCTTCCTCGTTGGCGGAAATGAGTTGCAGGGGCTTGGCGCACTCGATGCTGATGTGGCAGACCGAGTGGCAGACCGAGTGAACAGCGAGATTGCTCAGGGGCGCAGAATTATTCGCTTATCTGGGTCTATGCAGTTCATCGAGTCCTCGATGAGCAACTCCGATGCAGAGCTCCTCGAGGTGCGCAAGTACTCCGTGCTGGATATATGTCGCTTCTTTGGTGTGCACCCTTATATGGTGTTCGCAGACCAAAGCACGAACTACAAGGAAGCAGAGAACTCGCAGATTAACTTCCTCAACCAAACGCTACAGCCACTTATACTGCAGATTGAGCAGGAGTTTTCTGTGAAGCTCCTCCCAAGATCAAGGCGAGCATCCGAGCGCATCCGTTTTGACCTCTCCCGACTATTCGCCACGGACCTGCGCACACGTGCAGAGTACGTGAAGAGCAGCGTGGAGGCAGGCGTGATGACGCCCAATGAGGGGCGCATCTTCGAGAATAGAGAACCTATTGAGGGTGGCGACCAGCTGTTTATCACGTGCAATGTAGCTCCGATTACCTCTCGTCCGAGTATTGAGGAGTTGCACCCAGATGGAGAACCCACCAAAAGCGCAGGGGAATAGCGAAAAGTGGTGTCAAAATACGCCTTATAACTACGTTATATAAAGCCTATACGGATATGACTGAAACCAAAATACTCGAGCTTAGAAGTAGCCACAGCGAGCTATCTGCTCCATCACTACAAAGTGAGGAAAGCCGCACGATTGAGGGGCTTGCCATCGTGTACGAGGAAGAGAGTGAGGTCTTGTATGACTTCCTTGATGGGCGTGCATTCCGAGAGGTTGTGCATAAGGGCGCAGTGACTGAGGAGTTGCTTCGCTCTTCCGATGTCCTTGCTCTCTACGAGCACGACCGTACGAAGCTCCTTGCGAGAAGCACGAACGGAGCGGGTAGCCTACAGCTGACCATCACGGACAGCGGGCTTCTCTACCGATTTGACGCTCCAAACACGCAGTTAGGCAACGATACGCTGGAACTCCTTCGCAGAGGAGACCTGCGCTCCTCCTCATTCCTTTTCGGTGTCAATAAAGGAGACACACGCTGGGAGAAAAAGGAGGACGGGACGTATATTCGTCACATTGACCACTTCTCGTATCTCGGGGATGTATCGGTTGTGAGTACTCCAGCCTATCCAGCAACCACTGCATCCGCTGAACGCTCAAAGCGGGCTCTCGATGAGGAGCGAGGATTACCCGAGCCAACCGAAGAGCCTACTACCGAACCAGTCCAAGAAGAAACGACCCCAGAGGAAGCTCCCGAGCCAGTTGCTCGTACGCCATTGGCAGAGCGCGCTCTTCGCTGGGCTGATATAACTAAGTCCAACCTTTAACCATTTAACCAATTAACTATGACAAAGGAACAAGAACAGCTGCACGAGTTGCACGTGCGATTCAAGGAGCTGCAGGGAAAGCGCCACGCTGGTGCGCTGACCGAAGATGAAGAGCGCGAGCTTGTCCGAGTTAGCGAGGATCTGCAGGAGCGAAGCATCAACGCAGCCGCCTCCAAGGCTCTCGAGCCTGACACGGCTGGCGAGCAGGTGGAAGCCGCTAAGCGTTTCCTCGATGCAGCCACCCGTGCAGTGAACTCGCATCAGGCTGTAACTATCGAGGAGCGTGCCGCTACGATGACCACGAACGTAGTGAATGCACAGCCTACGGTTATCCAAGATGTTGTACAGCCACTCGAGGCAGAGCTTATCCATACCAAGGTAGGTCTCAAGATGCAGTCGGGTGTAGTTGGTCAGCCCGTATGGCCAGTGCTTGCAGGCGTTACGGCTACCATCGCAGGGGAGAATGTCGCTCTCACCGATCAGAATCTCAGCCTCGACAAGATTTCCGCTAAGCCGGAGCGTGTCGGTGTGTATGTGCCCGTAACTTCGCAGGCCATCACGGCAACCAATCTCAACCTCCGAGCTATCACGCTCGAGCGACTTGGGCAGGCTGTCGGTACGGCTATCAACACGGCTCTGTTCGCTAAGACTGCGCCAGTTGCTCCCAACAATGGTATCGGGAGTATCCTCGCTACTCCGTACGGCACACCTATCACTGGTGCGTGGAACAGCACGACAGCACCCACCATTAAGGACGTAGTAACTATCGAGGCAGAGGTTCTCGGCAAGAATGTCAAGGTAGATGGCAGTGCCGCTTACTTCGTGCATCCCAAGACCTACTGCCTGCTCAAGTCTACTCCCGTAGAAAAGGGCAATCCCCAGATGATTCTTGAGAATGGGCATATGAACGGCTACCCCGTAGTTTCTACTACGTTTATTCCCGAGGATGCTATTCTCTTCGGTGTGCTGTCCTATGCTGTCCTTGCCCACCACGGCAATGGCGACCGCCTCTATGCCCAGTACAACGGTATCACTGACCGCATCGACTTCACTCTCAATGGTGACTACTCTCTCACGGTCCTCCGTGCAGAAGCGTTCGCCTGCTTGAAGCGTAAGTAAAAGCTATGCCAACATATATCTCTCTCGAGGAAGCAAAGAAGCATCTGAACGTAGACCACGATGAGGATGACGACTTCATTATTGAGCTAATTGATACAGCCGAGGACTATCTCTCTGGGCTTCTCTGCAGGCCTCTGGTCGAGGTGGAGCAGGCATCAGGCGACTTGCCTCCAGCGCTTCGGCACGCTCTCCGAATGATAGTCGCACGCTTCTACGCTGACCGAGAGGGGTATCGTGTTGGGCGCGTTACGGAGCTTGCATTTTCGCTTGGCTCACTCATAGGTAGATACCGATTAGAGCGATGAACGCAGGAGCATTCACACACCGACTGACATTCCTCAAGGCTGTAAAGACGCAGAGTGCGTCGGGCGCAGTAAAGGAGGAGCTGGTAGAGAGTTTTCGCTCTCGTGGCTATCTCCGAACGCTTCGCCCGACCTACGACAAAGACGGCTTGCAGGCTCGTGAGGTTGTCGATACCTCGGCTGTGGTGTTCGTGGTTCGTGCTGATAAGCGTCTATCTGCCTCTGGGTGGCTTCGCTTCGAGGGCGCACTCTATCGCATTGTACTGCTCCAGCCTATGCTTGACAGAACGGTGCAGGTCACAGCTCGCTATGTAGACGAATAGAGTATGCCTGATGTAGTTTCTCTCAACGGATTCCCCGAGGTAGAGTCCTTTATCGGTAGGCTCAAGGAGGCTCCAAGCCCGGAGAGCCTGCGTGAACCATTCTTCCGTGCTGCGGAGGTGTACCAGCAGGATGTTCGCACAACCTTGCCCCCTCTGTACAAGCAGCCGAATAGGAATGGGCACGTGCCGAGAGGCAACCTCATCAGAGGGCTTCGCAGGCGTATGCCACGAAGAAGTAGGGGCGGCCGAGTGTCTGTGTCGATCGGCTTCCTCTATGTCAATGGAGCTACGGCTATGGGGCAGGAGTCGCAAGCAGCGAACCACGCCCACCTCATAGACAAGGGAACAGCTGACAGATACACACGAAGCGGGAAGTTCAGAGGTAGGGTGCAGCCCACCCTATTTTGGACGCACGCGAAGCAGAGAAGCACGCCACGCGCACAACGAATACTCCTTGCAGGAGTCACGAAAGTCTTAACCAACGTATGAGTATCTATCTCGACAACAACAGAAAATGGCACACCGCCCAGTGGGTGCGGAGCAAGCTCCTTGCGTGTGAGGAGCTGCGTGAGCTTGTAGGGGATAAAATCTACCCAGTGATAGCTCCCGAAGAGACCGCTGGCGACTACATAATCGTATATCGCAGCGCCTATGGTCGAGACCGCGACAAGTCAGGCGACACGCACAGTGAGGCTTATGTAACCGTGCTATGCTTCTCCGATGAGTACGACAGCTCTATCGAGCTTGTGAAGCTGGTGGATGCTGTCCTCGATGGAGGGCGCAATGACGAGGTCGACAAGACGATGGGCTGGCGCGAAACACGTGCCACGCTCGACGAGTCCGAAGAGGGCTACTCCGATGGTAAGTTCTTCCAGTCACTTACGTTCGAAATATCATAACCAAAACCAATAACTAAATAGCAGTTCTTATGGCAACTCAAACACCTCCCAACCCCAAATACAATAAGAACGTGGACCTCGTCAGAGGCGAGTCGTATAGTATGTTCATCGCTGGGCTGTTCGTACCCTACGTGAAGAAGGACGATTTCAAGTTCACCCCACAGACTATCGAAATCTCCAGCAAGATGTCGGGCAAGAGCCCTGATAAGCTCGGTGGGCGAAACGACTGGTCCGCCTCTATCGAAGCGTACGTATCGAACTCCGCGGGGCATCTGTCCTACAACGCTCTTGAAAACCTTGCCGCATCGGGTAAGGCTGTCACATTCGAGATTTGCGAGGTGACTATCGCAGAGGATGCGGCAGGCCTTCGTACTGTGACTAAGGGCGCAGTTCTCCGTAAGGGTATGGTCACTATCTCCGACCTTAGCAAGAATAGCACGGGCGGTGAGTACGAGACCTTCACCTGCACGCTGAACGGCTCTGGTCCTCTCAAGGATAAGGCAGATAAGGAAATCGGCAGCACCGAAGCTCTTACCGCTGCTGGGATCACTCTCTAATGGACAGCGTACCATTCCCACTGACACTCCGCGCGGTACTTCTTTTCGAGAAGCTCTCCGCGCGGAGTTTCTCTACACTGAATATCCAAGACGGGGAGCAGATACCCCTTCTCATCTACTGCTTACAGAGATGCGAGGAGGGCGGTAGCAAGATGCCTTTCAGTGCGTGGGCATCTGTCTTGGATAGTGTAGAGGTGTCGTCGCACCTATATGGGCGACTGGAGCGCACTCTGGAGGAGCTTACGCCTATTACAGCCTCCCTCTCTGATGCAGGCGGAGGAGACGCCAGTGATGACGAAGGTGACGGACCCGACTTCACGACTATCGCCAATATGATAATCGTGGACGGAGGTATTGATGCAGGGTATGTTATGGACAGAATGGAGTTGTGGGAGATACCCGCTATTCTGAACGCCATACAGAAGCGCAAGCAGGAGGGTCTCGAGTATACACGCCTATTCACCTGGATGTCGATGCTCCCGCACCTCGCACAAGACTCCGTTTGCTCTCCCGAGAAGCTCCTTCCGTTCCCGTGGGAGACTGAGAGCGAGGATGTAGGTCAGGCAATCTTTGACCAACTCAAGGATGCGAAGATCGTAGTCGAAGATAAGTAATACACACATTCAGCCTACCAGCCTATGGCTAATAATCTTTCATTTTCCGTCCGATTAGAGCTGCTTGCAGACAAGTTCAAGCAGCGAGCGGATGAAGCTGTCGCTTCACTCCGTGGCATCAAGTTTCAAGCCCTTGCAATGGTTGGTGCGTTGGGCGCAGGCGTTACTTCTATCAGTAGCTTTATCTCCTCTCTTGTCAATACTTCTCGAGAGGCAGGCCGTGCACGCGTAGTACTGCGCAATATCAGCACGGACACCCGCGAGTATGCACGTAGCTTGAAGTTCCTCGCAGAGCTTACGGATAAGTACGGTACAGACCTCATCGGCACTACCGAGGCGTTCGCTAAGTTCAAGGCGGCTGCAACTCCTGCTGGCATTGCTATGGCAGAGCAGGAACGCATCTTCTCCAATATCAGTAAGGCTATGGCTTCGTTCGGTATCTCGGGCGGAGAGGCGGCTCTTACGATGATGGCTATTACTCAGATGATGAGTAAGGGGAAGATTTCAAGCGAAGAACTCCGTCGCCAGCTTGGTGAGCGTATGCCCGTGGCTATGCAGGCCATGGCGAACGCTGCTGGCGTGTCGATGTCACAGCTGGACAAGCTCCTCAAGGAGGGTAAGCTCCGCAGTGCCGAGATCATGGGTAAGTTCTCCGATGAGCTGGCAAAGCTATCTGGAGACACCAGCACCGACAACCTCGAGAGTTCTCTTGGCCGTCTCAAAAACTCCTTTACCAATCTTGCAGACTCCCTGCGAGTGTACGATAACTTCAAGGCTCTTGTCGAGAAGGTAAAGGATCTGCTGGACTACCTGCGCACACACCTCTCCAACTTGTACATTTGGGCGGGTGGCTTGCTTGGTGCGCGTCTGTGGGGGAAGTTCTCGACAACGTGGAATCAAGCAGGTGCGGCTATCAAGGCATCGCAGGCGCAGGCCATAGCTGACGAGGCCGCTGCCAAGGAGTCAGCGAAGCGAGCTAAGCTGGAAGCGCAGAAGGCCCTCGCAGAAGCCCAGCAACAGCTCCAGCGAGCAGAGGCAGCTGTGCAGGCGGCTGGCACGATTACTGAGAAGGAGAAGAAGCGACTGGAGGTAGCCAAGTACACAGGCGATGTGCGCTTCCAAAAGGCGGTAGACAACTTTTCCAACGCACAGACAGAGAAGCGCACCCTGCTGAACGAGCATCAGGCACTACTCCGTGGTATGCAGAGAAGCGAGGAGGAGGCTGCACAGAGAGTTGCTAATGCCAAGCTCGCGCTCCAGCGTGCTAACGACGAGGCGGCCGCCAAGATTATTGCCAAGCAGGAGCAGATAGAGCGAGCCAAGGATGAGCGAGTGGCCGCTGCCAAGCGTGCGCTGGAGGCTGCCACAGCACCAAAGGATGTAAAGGCAGCTACTTCCGCTCTGAATAAGGCCGACCGATATACCTCTGAGGAGCAGAAGGCTATCCGCGACCTGCAGAGAGAACAGGCTGCGATAGTCTCTAAGAGCCAGCGGGAGTACGACAAGGCTATTGCAGACCAGTCACGCCTGCAACTTGCGAATATCACGAAGCGAGAGCGAGAAGAAGCGCGCTTAGCAGGCAAGCTGGAGCAGAATGCACGTGCGCTCGCCGCCACTGGAGACGCACTGAACAAGGCAAACCACAACAGACGCGAACTCCTCGCAGAGGCCCGTGCGAAGAATGAAGAAGCGCGCATCAAGCGTCTTGCCGCTCTGCAGGCCTCTGCGGATAATGCACACTACAATATCGGAGGGAGAGCTACCAAACTCCCCTCGTCCTCTGCATCGGTGGCTGGCGTGCTGAACACTCAGCGAGCTATCAGCAATGCAGGAAACCTCTCGTTCCGTCCTGCAAGCGAGATTATCGCAGAGCAAACCAAGGCGGCATCCACCACGGTGTCACTATGGGCAAGAGCCACGACCACAGTAAAACTCGCTTGGGCTTCCACGCTGGCGACTATCCGTGGGCTTATGGCCACGATTGCACCAATGGCTATCATCGCAGGCATCACGGCTATCGTGACCGCTCTTGCGGACTGGTATCGTAAACAGAAGGAGATTAACGGACTGCAGAATGAGTACCTCGCTAAGCAGAGAGAAATCAAGTCTACTCGAAGCGATGAGGAGGTGCAGATTTTACGCCTATTTGATCTCTACAAGAGCTTAGACGGGAAGCTCGAGGAGCAGAAGACGGTACAGCACCAGTTGGAGAAGTCTCTGGGCTTGCAGGAGGGCTCGCTTGATCGAATTGCAGGGAAGTACGACCGAATCAGGGATGTCGTAAGCAAGATACTCAAGCTAAAGGAAATCGATAGACAGATTGACTTCTATAGCGACATCTCCAAAGAGTCGAGAAAGCCAATTCAGGACTTGTACTCTTCGTACCTCAAGGGCGGCGGGAAGGCCGTATCAGCCGATGAGTTGCAAAAGGTCACAAAGGCTCTCGCAAAAAGCGGTGAGGTTGGGCATGAGAGTGGCTCTGCATTCGCTACCATTCACTTGAAGAACGCCTATGTATCTTCAAACGGATCTGCTCCGTCAAAGGAGGTTATTGCCTTCTTCGACTATATCCGAAAGTCGGGATTTACATATAGCGACCTGCACGGTGCGGAGCAGAATGCGAGAGTAGTCCTTGATGCAGATGGTAAAATTGAAAAGCTTCAAGTTAAGCGCATCGAGATTGAGGGCGAAGTCCAAGGCGGGGTAAAGTCTATTGGAGGTAGCTTTGCTGGTGGCGGTGGCGTGTCAAGCTCATCAGACGATGACTCAAAGAAGAGCAAGAAGAAGAGCGAGCTGCAGCGCACAAGAGAGGCAGCTGCCAAGGAACTCAATGAACTGCACAACCAGCGTGCGGCAGGCATCATCTCCGAAGAGGAGTATCGTCTTGCACTTGACAAGGTTGCCACCCAGTATAGGGAGAAGCTCGCATCACTCCTTGGGGAGAAGGCTCTCAACGACCAGCAGTATAACAGCCTAAAGACGCATCTGCTTGTAGAAAGGGAGGTGACTGAAGAGAAGGCGAGAAGTGCAGCGGAACTCAAACTGATCACAGCACAGGTGAAGTACGGGCTTGCTACGGAGGATGATCTGCGTAGGGCTAAGGCGGAGCGTGCGAAGGCCGAGCTGAACGCAACCATAAAGGCGCATGGTGAGCTTGATCTAAACAATGAGTATGTCAAGGCTAAGATGAGCGAGATCGACGCTGTCTCCGATATTGCAAACCTGCAACGCAACTACGCTGACGAAGCGAAGAAGCTGGAGAAAGCACGTGAAGAGGGTAGACTCAAAGAGAACGAGTATGCAGAGGCTCTCGCTAAGCTCATATCATCTACACGTGAGCGAGCCAATCAGACCTCTACGATCACCACTGGGCAGGAGAATCTAAAAAAGGAGCTGGGCGAAAAGCTCTCTACCGACCTCTCCTCTATCGCTAAGTCCGCCACCCCAGTCAAGGGAGTGCGAGATACGAGCTACGACTACAAAAAGGACGAAGCTACGAAGCTCGGAGAGGAGAAGCAACTTATGGAGGACTACGTTCGCCAGTTGCAGGAGGCTGAAAAGGCTGGTCTGGATGTTGCGGAGGCCCTCAAGCAGGCGCAGAAGGAGACCAAGACGCTTGACCAAGCTATCAAGGTGGCGACTATTCAGTCCGACTTGAAGAAGTACCGAGAGGCGGTCAAAGACCAGTCGTTTTCGGGCTTGAAGTCCGTTGCGCAGAGCGCCCGCCACCTCAAGAGTGCATTCAGTGAGTTGCAAAAGGCGTTCGACCCAGATGCGCAGGCCTCTGCGTGGGAACGCTTCTTTGCGGTGTTTGACTCTGCGACGCAGGGTATTGACACTATCCTCTCTCTTGTGAAGATGATAGAGGGGCTTACGCAGGCCAGACAAGTGGCGGCGGCAGCCGAGCAGGCTCTCACGGCACAGCAGGTTGCAGGTAGAACACTTGTGACAACCACGGAGGCAACATCTACCGCCACGGAGTTAGGGCTTACGACTGCTCGTATAGCGGCTACGCAGGCCGAGACCTCTGCTGACACTGTTGGGGCGGCTGCCAAGGCTGCCAAGGCTCACGCAGGCATCCCGTTTGTCGGTGTGGCTCTCGCTGCGGTAGCCGTGGGTGGTCTGATGGCCCTCATTTCATCTTCGGCAAAGAAGATACCGAAGTTCGCCAATGGCGGTATCGTGCCAGGCGGTGATGGCTCGGGCGACCGAGTCCTCGCTCGAGTCAATCCTGGCGAATTGATACTTAACAAGGCACAGCAAGGACGGCTCGCCAACCACTTGACCTCCGCAGCATCTATCCGAGTGGAGGTAGAGGGTAAGATCCGTGCAAAGGATATTCTGCAGCTAAGTAGTGTAGCTGCTCGACATAAAACACGATAACCAACCAAAACCAAGAGACTATGAGTATTATCGACTTCTTCGATCCTGACGCCTTCTCCAAGACGGAGATAACGCACGCAGCGGTAATCGGGATCTTCTGCTATGCGAGTGTGACTATCGCCCGCTTCCTTGACCTTGCATCTGCGCTTATGAGAGATAAACGCTTTGACGAAAAGCAGGCTCGCATCATCGTAAGCGAGGGAAAGCTGGAGGGAGACCCAAAGAAGCTGGCCAAGAAGTTCGGGAACGGAGCATCAAGCAAGGGCTACGCTTCATTCGTTCTCAGACTTGTGCTGTACTACTTCTGTGTGGCTCTTGCGGGCATTGTCGATGGGATTCTGCTTATGTCTGATGCGTGGTCATACGCTCACATGCACGAGCTCCCATACGTATCAATGTTCGTGACGCTACTTATCGTACATACGGAGTTCACGAGTATTTGGGAGAATAGTCCTAAAAACGTCACGCAGAGCATGGAGAAGAGTATGCGACGCTTCGTGAAGGGGGCTAATGCAATACGCAACAAGGACGTCGAAGAGATCCGAGACATCTTTGTCGAGCGAGTAAAGAGAGAAGAAGGAGAAGAGTAATACAGATACGACTATGAGCAAGTATTTCACCCTCGAGGAGCTGACACGAAGCCAAACGGCCGTGCGCCTCGGTAAAGACAACACCCCCAACGCGACGCAGAAGAGAGACCTCCTGCGACTGATGGACTACCTCGACGGCATCCGCGAGGAGTTCGGCGAGCCTATCAAGGTGACATCGGGCTTTAGAGGCTGGAAGGTCAATGAAGCGGTCGGAGGAGTGAAGAATAGCCAGCACCTCGCAGGTCAGGCCGCTGACATCGTGCCAGCGAAGAGCCCCGAGCGACTGCGTGAGCTGTTCGATCTCATCCGCAAGCGTGGTGGCTTCCAGCAGGTGATCTTCGAGCGTAAGGGTCATAGCGTGTGGGTACACGTCGCCATCCCCCCGCTCGGCGAAATGCCGAAGCAGGAAGCGATGACGACAAACGACGGCAAGAACTTCACCCGACTAAAGTAACACAGCAGGGCGGGCGGTAATGGGGTGGCCTCCCGTCCTGCAACCAACCACCCCGACCAAAACATAACTATATGCGACCATTTGGAAGTAAGAGTGACGGCAAGACGCTCCAGCTGGTGCAACGTGGCACGGACAAGAGGATACCCGTGGAGCTGATCAAACAGCCCTCGGGAGAAGTGCTTGACCCCTCGGAGCTGGAAGGACTGCACGTAATGGTGTCAAGCGAGAGCGGAATGGGTATAGCAACCATCCCCTACGCTATTGAGGACGGCAAGCTGGTGGTAGAAGTCACGGCAGACATCTCCCGACAGCTGGGCTTAGGCATCTATACGATGACCGCCACGGGGCGCATCCCAGATCCTGCCTATGCTGATGGCTATCACGACTACGAGATAGTAGTGGCACTCTGCAACGTCACGAAGTACGGTAGCAACGAGACGCCAGTCAAGGTCACGGCTAACGTGCTGGAGGGGCTGAAAGGCAAGGACGGCCTAAACAACTACCAGCTCGCCGTGAAGCACGGATACCAAGGCACGGAGGAGCAGTTTGCCAAGGACATCATCCCGAAGTCTAACTACGAGCGTGCAAAGGAAGTAAAGGGCTTCGAGGGTACGGAAGAGGAGTATCTCGACAGCCTCAAGGGTGAGGACGGAAAGAGCGCATACGAGCTTGCTAAGGAGGCGGAGGGCTTCACGGGGACGCTCACGGACTACCTCGCAAGCCTCAAGGGAAAGGACGGCAAGGACGCCTATCAGGTCTACCTCGAGACGACCACCGACAACCCAAAACTAACTAAAGCGCAGTATGCTGCCATCAACGCCACCACAACGCAGTACCTCTATCGCATTAACAAAGGAAAGGATGCACCGATGAACGAACAAACCCTATCGGCAGACCAGCTCATGGAGCTTGACAGCCACCGACGCAACATAATCAACGCCCTGCGAGCTAAGGGTGCACAGGTCACCGACGACGACGGTCTGGAGGTGCTGGAGGCGAAGATCGCGGCGCTATCATACAGCAAGATCACCGTTATCAGGGAGCAGCAGTTCTCGGGCTGGCAGGACGATGTTTACCCACCAATGGTGGTAAGCGATACCTTCCGTCCTGTTAGTCTGAAAAATATGTTCGCACAAAACCCACGCCTCTCGCAACTGCCCGTTGTTGAGGGCGTCGAGAAAGCGCTGTATATCGACAGCTACGCACAGCGTTGCCCGTCGCTTCGCTCGGTTGAACTCCCCGATCTTCTCGAGGTTAAAACGGCGACAACGATGTTTGATGGGTGCACCTCGATGACCAAGGCGACAATAGGAGCCCTTCCTGCACTCACAAACGCAACGTGGCTCTTCAGTAACTGCCAGTCGCTCACGTCTGCCACCATTGGCTCAGCACCAAAGCTGGAGATCGCTCAAGGCCTCTTCAACAACTGTACCTCCCTGCAGAGCGTCACGCTTGATCTTTCGGGTGGTCTGATAACAAATGCTTCATACCTCTTCGGCAGCTGTGATAAGTTGCGTATAGTGACTGGGGATATCGACCTGTCAAGTGCGACAAATGTAAACTCGGCGTTTAGTGGCTGTGCATCCCTCGAGGAGGTGCGTATCAAGGGGATAAAGGTAAGCATTGACCTCTCCGCCTGCGCCAAGCTCTCAATGGATAGCGTGCGATACCTCCTCGAGAACGTGCAGGAGGTCAGCAGTCAGCGAATAGACCTAAGCCGGAAGCTACTCGAGGCAAACGATGAGGCGCTAGGAGACCTCGGCGATACGGCCAGCGACAAGGGTTGGACTATCAATTATAAGTAGCCTTTAACAACTTGATTATGAAACGTGAGCATTCAGTGAGAATTAAAGCGCCCAAGGGGCAGATGGTCGTGAGACGTGGGAGCCGTGAGAGCCGTAGCGTAGGCTACCTCGTGCGATGCCCGAAGCAGGACGCACACCTCTACGAGCTAATGCCCGAGGAGGAAGCCCGAGCCTTAGAGGCGCAGTGGATAGCCGAAGATGAAGCTAAGGCCAAGGCGGAAGCTGAGGCTGGTCAGCCCCAGCCCTAAATAAGTGCGCCCCACCAGTCGGCAGGGCGCATAGAGAGGCGGGGCTGGATAGGATTTATGAGTACGAAATCTGAAAGCCAATCTCCAGCTCCAGCTCCTCTCTCCTACAAAGGTAGCAAGCTGTGGCTATCTATCAAAGACTTAACACAGATTTACGATGAAAACAAATAGACTAAGCTGGTGGGAGACGCTTCTTGTGGCCGTAGCCGTTGCACTGCTGGGCTACTTCCTGACCTCCTGCTCACCGAAGGTGCGGGTCGTCCCCGTAGAGCGGACGAGGGTAGAGTGGAGAGACCGCTGGCGTTTGGACAGCGTGTATGTCCACGATAGCATCTACCTAACCGAGCGTATGGCGGGAGATACCATCTACAAGGTCAAAGAGGTGTACCGCTGGCGTGACCGCTGGCGGGTGGATACCATCAATACTGGGCGAGTAGATAGCGTACGCATCACCGAGGTGGTGGAAGTCCCCGCCAAGCTGACTGCGTGGCAGGATATGCGCCTCAAAGCGTTTGCGCCACTCCTCGCTATTGCGTTGCTTTTGGGTGCGTGGGTGTCACGCAGGCTGTGGCTACCGCTCCTTCGTGGGCTGCTATAGCGTGGCATCATTTTCGTGACCTCACGAAAAAGGTCTGCTGGTATTTGGTGGTATCAAAAAATTGCCTACCTTTGCTGTGTAGATGAGTGCACGCTTCTACATTGTCCACCCTTCTGGGTGCTAAATTTGAACGAGCTTATGCTCACAGATGTACGTGATTATTTTCGTAATCTCGCAACGTCAAACAAGGGCGGGGAGGTGAAAACCTCCT
>ERZ773043.600-NODE-600-length-20937-cov-3.289723_pt1 | contig 20937 bp, 18 predicted proteins | sample MGYA00580636_ERZ773043 | MGnify/ENA primary metagenome ERZ773043 (study PRJEB29015, sample SAMEA2737992) | human oral metagenome | biome: human oral; feature: human-associated habitat; material: dental | place: China | collected 2065 ...
CGGACGGCGACACCTGCGGCACGTGACGACAGGGGTAGCCGATGATCGCGACCGCGGCACTCGCAGGCCGGTTGCTCGCAGAAGCGGATTTTTGCGCTCAGGCCGTCGCAAAATGGTGGGCAGTGTCTTGGATGACGGCAGCACTCGCAGCACTCGCAGTCGCTTACAAAAACGGGCTTTTCGCCGCTCAGAGCGCGCATTAGCGGCGCAAGGTCGGCGGCATTGTTTGATCTGCTGCGCGCGAAATGAAATTTTATCGTTTAAATTCTAGAGCAAGACCTACTTCTGCGGCGGCAAATTTGCTTGTAGGAATGAAATTTGTCGTTCAAATTTAGCAAAGATAAAATTTTAAATCGCGGGAGGGGACGGGTAATGATTTGATTTTGTTCGCGCCGTACAGCGGTTTGCACGGCTTGCTTTAAATTTTATTCTATCCCCGCAAATGCTGCTTTTGCGTCCGCCAGATCCTTCTCGTCCGGGTGTTTCGCAGCCTCCGCCCAGCGCGCAAGTCGCTCGGGGGTGATAGGGTGGGGCGAGTTGCCGCCGGCCGCCATTTTGCGCATCATTTCAAGTAGATTCGGATCGATCGCGCCCTGGCAGGCAAACTCCCTTATAATCTCGTTGCCGTTTGCTTTAAGCCCCTCTTCAAAGGTATCCAGGCACTTGCGCGAGTGCTCGCCGCCTGGCTCTGCGCCCAGAGTCATAAAAACGCCAAGCTTCTTGTTGTGAATCTTGCGTAAAAAGCGCATAAATTTCGCTTCGGCTTCTCCCTTATCGACGTAAAAGCCCAAGGCTATGAAGTCGTAATCATCGACCTCACCCTCAAAGTCGCGGAAATTTAGACTCTCGCAGCCCAGTTGCTCGGCGATCGCGTCGCCCACCTTTTTCGTGTTACCCGTTTGTGAGGTGTAAAGCACGATTTTTTTCATACAAAATCCTTTTGCATAATGTTTGCTATCTCTTCGTTGATGTTGTTGCCCCAAAAAATTCCGTCCAAGTTCAAGACCGATTTTTCATCCTTAAGCTCCAAAAGCCCCCGGCTCTCAAATTCCTTTAGTTTCTGCAGCGCTTCGTCATAAACGCTCGCGCTTAGGCCGTCTTTTAGCGCGTTTAAATTTACGATCGGGTACTGAAAGAGGCTGCAAAGCACGCCGTATTTTGCCTCGCGCTCATCGATTCGCGAGATCATCTTGTGTCCCGACACGCCGTAAATTCCGAAGCCCGCTACGTGTCCGCCCGCGCCGTTGCCGATAGGCAGGATATCCGTGCCCTTGTGGCTTAGCTTGATGTAGCCGTAGTTATCGCGTCCTTTTCGAGCAAGCTTGGTAAGCTCCAAAACCTCGAAATTATCGCTTCCGACAAGTAGTGCGCCCGCGAAAGCGTGGTGCAGCTTCTTATCGGTCGGCAGATCGTAGTAGGAGGTGTCGATCTTTTTGGATAGCTCCGAGCCATCGAAAAACATCAGCGAGTAAAAGCTGGCGCTATCTAGACCTAGCTCATCTACATAGCGCGCATCCGCGATCGCCTCCTCCACACTTTCGTTCGGGAAGTTGTAGATGATGTCGCAGCAGAGCATGCCTTCAAATTTTTCTCTAAGATCCTTTAGTCGCTCGATTGCGCGAGCGGGCTTATGCACGCGGTTTAGAAGCGCGCGCCCCTGTCTGCTGAAGGTCTGCACGCCGATGCTAAAGCGGTTTACGCCGAAGCTTTGCAGAGCGAGCGCTTTTTGCGTATCTAGATTATGCAGCGTGGTCTCTACGCTGATCTCACAGTCGTCTGCGATCTTGAAATTTTTATGCAGCGCGCCCAGAACCTTTTCGAAGTGAGCTTCGCTAAAGACGCTCGGCGTGCCGCCGCCGAAGTAGATACTTTTGACGCTTTTGGTATCGAAGTAGGGCATCTCGCCGTAGTCTTTGATCTGGCGGACCAGAAATTTAGCGTATTCGTCTAGCTCGTCGCCGAGTTTGGAGCGCATCATCGAACAAAACGAGCAGATGTTGTCGCAAAAGGGCACATGCAGATAGATCACGCAGTCGCTGTCTTTGGCGGGCTGCTCCAGCGCGTCGAACAGCTCGTTTTCGCTTGCGGAGACGCTCTCGAAAAGTTTGGAGCGGTGGTGGGATTTAATGCGTTCTTTAAACATCTATTTCGTTGCCTCCGCGTAAATTTCATCCACCGTCTCGCCGATCTGCGGGCTGCCCCGCAAGATGAGCGTCGGGGCCTTTAAAATTTTGCCCGATTTTACCGCTTTGGTGTTGCTAAGGATCGGATTTGCCTTTAAAAAATCCTCCGTCTCGCCGCCCACGACGACGATTATATCGGGGTTTTGCTCGAGGATGTATTCGGCAGATACCGAAGGCGTGCTGCCTTTTAGGCCGTCTGCGATATTTTTGGCGCCTAGGCGAGCGAAGATATCGCCTACTAGGGTTTTGTCGTTAAAGGCCATAGTGGCGTTTGAGCCGAAAAATAGCGCTACTTTTTTACCGCGAAGAGCGGGTTTGTCTGCAAAAATTCCATCCATCTGCGCGCAAATTTTATCCGCCTCGCTCTCCTTTTTTACGATCGCGGCGACCTTCTTTACGTTTTGGCAGATATCTGCGGTGGAGTTCGCATCCATCGCAAGGCTCTTAAGCCCTAGCTTTTGCAGATTCTCGCTAACGCCCGCTGAGTGAAAGCTCGTGATGACCAGATCGGGCTTAAGCTCGACGATCTTTTCCATATTCGGCTTTACGTAGGTGCCTACGCTAGGCAGTTTTTCGGTTTCAGCCTGCGGGCGGATCTTGCTCATCGAAGTAGTTGAGATTGCAGCGATCTGATCCTGCGCGCCTAAGGCGTAGATGATCTCGACTGCTGCGGGGTCGAGCACTACCAGACCTTTGGCGAGCGCAAAACTCGCCGAAAGCAATGCTATAAGAATTTTTTTCACATTTTCTCCTTTTGCGGTAAGATAAATTTGGTTCCCAAATTTTCAACTATCAAGGCGTCAAAGCCGTAAATTTCTTTTATGATCTGCGGTGTAAAAAGCTCGCTCGCGCTACCGCGATACCTCACTGCGCCGTCTTTTAGCATCAAAATTTCATCGCAAAAAAGCGAGGCTAAATTTAGATCGTGCAGCACGATGACGCTCGTTAAATTTAGCGTTTTGGTTAAATTTTCGCATATCCTCATCGCTTCGATCGCGTAGTTTATATCAAGCGCGCCCGTGGGCTCATCGAGCAGTAAAATTTCAGGCTCGCTTACGAGCGCTCTAGCAAGCAGCACGCGCCCGAACTCGCCGCCGCTTAGCTCAAACGCGCTTCGATTTAAAAATTTCTTCACGTCCAAAAGCTCGGCGATTCGCTCTACTTTGTCGCGGTCGCTCGCATCGTAGCCGCTAAAAGCGCTTTTTAATCGGCAAAATCTGCCCGCAAGCAAAATTTCTTTCACGCTAAGCGGCGCGGCGAGGGCTGTTTTTTGCGGCACGAAGCCGATAAGTGTGGCAAGCTCTTTGAGGCTATATTCGCTTGCTTTTTTGCCGTTTATTTCGATGATGCCGCTTGCGGGCTTTAAAATTTGCAAGATATTTTTTAGCAAGGTGCTTTTGCCGCAGCCGTTAGGACCCAAAATCCCGTAAAATTTACCCCGCTTTAAATTTAACTCGATGCCTCGCAAGATCGCCCGCTTGCCGTAGCTGAAGTTTAGCGCCGAAATTTTCATGCATGCTTCCTAAACGCGAGGTATAGAAAAAAGGGTGCGCCGAAAAAGGAGGTCACCACGCCGATTGGAATTTCTACTGGCGAGAGGGCGTTTTTAGCGATTACGTCGCAAAAAACCAAAAAAACTCCGCCGGTAAGCGCGCTAGCGGGGATCAACACAGCGTTGCTCGCCGTATGAAGCGCCATGCGAAGCGTGTGCGGAATGATGAGCCCCACGAAGCCTATCATCCCCGTAAATGCGACCGAAAAGCCGATGATGAGCGAGGAGACGATGAGCAGGCTCTTTTTGGACTTCTCGACATTGAGCCCCAGCGATTTCGCCTCCTCGTCGCCGTTTAAGATGATATTTAGCTCGTGGCGCTTCGCGTAAAAATACGCCATGCAAAACAGCAGCGGCGGCAGCAAAAGCGCGATCTTTTGCCAATTTGCGCCGCCTAGATAGCCCATCATCCACGCCGTAATCCTAAAGCTATCCTCTCCGATTAGATAGACCGCGAAGGATGTAAATGCGCCCAAAAAGGACGATACGGCGATACCTACGATCAGTAGTGTCGAGATCGAGCGGGTGTGGGCGGCGAGCTTAAAGATCACGATCGACAGCGCGCTTGCGCTTAAAAACGCGAAAATTCCGTAAAAAACGTCGCTAAGCCCCAGTAGGTAGGCTATGACCGCGCCGAAAGTCGCTGCCGAGGCGATGCCGATGATGTAGGGATCTGCAAGCGGGTTTAAAAATACGCTTTGCACCACCACTCCCGAAGTTGCCAGCAGCGCGCCTATTAAAATTCCAAGCACGAGGCGCGGCAGGCGCATTTGCAGCAAGATGAGCTGCTTGGTCTCGTCTATCTCGCCGAAGGTGAAAAATTTCACTATGTCGCCCAGCGAAATGCTCGCTCCGCCGCTACTTACGGCCACTAAAGCAAGCAAGACGAAAGCTGCGATTAAAAAGAGATAAAATTTAAAGCTCATAGCCCACCAGGCGAACTATACGCGCAGATTTCGTCGCGGCGGATATTTTTAAAATTTAAGCGGTGCCAGGAATTTATGCGCGCGGAATTTATGAAATTTTCATGGCCGGCGCCATCATTTTTGCAGCTTGCATAGCTTTTGATATCAGCGCGAAAAAGTACGTAGCCGTGCATCTGATCCGGCATAAATTTCCTCCTAAAAGTATTCGCGATTTTTATTAAGAAATTAAAATCGTTATCATGTGATTTTATCGCTTGATTTCTTAAACCGCGATAAATTCCGTAATGGCTAAAAGCTGCGAGGTTAAATTTAGGTCGATTAAATATTAAAATTTCGTGCGCCGCCAAGCCGTCTATTTAAATTTGAAATTCAAAATTTAGGCGCTAAATTTAAACGCCGAAAGAGCTCTTTTTAATTTCGCGATTCAGCTTTAAATTATAAAAACGCCGATAAAATACGCACTAAATTTTATTTAACGAGTCCCGCTTTAAAGGCGTAAACCGTTTTGTTAAACGACGAATTGCGCCAAAGCCGCTCGCTAAGCTTTAAGGAGTGAGCATGAAATTTTGGCAAAAGATCCTTTGGGCGGCGGTCGCCGTCATAGGGGCGTGGTGTTTCGGCGTGCTTGCGCTAAATAAAGGCGAGAGCATCAGCGCCGTCTGGCTCGTAGTGGCCAGCGCGTGCATCTATCTGATCGGATACACCTTCTACGGGCGCTTTATCGCGTATCGCGTCTTTGAGCTGGACGATCGCCGCGCAACTCCTGCGGTGATCCGAAACGACGGACGCGATTACGTCCCTACGAACAAATACGTCCTTTTCGGCCACCATTTCGCCGCTATCGCTGGCGCAGGACCGCTCGTAGGCCCCGTGGTAGCCGCACAGATGGGCTATCTGCCCGGCACTATTTGGCTTTTGGTAGGCGTCGTGCTCGCAGGCGCGGTGCATGATTTCATCGTGCTCGTGCTATCTACGCGACGCGGCGGCAAGAGCCTCGGCGAGATGATCAAAGATGAGATGGGCAAGCTCACCGGCGGTATCGCGATGATCGGGATTTTTTTCATCATGCTGATCATCGTGGCGATCTTGGCGATGGTCGTCGTAAAGGCGCTCGCGAACTCGCCGTGGGGGCTTTTTACGATCGCGATGACGATTCCTATCGCAATTTTTATGGGAGTTTACATGAGGTTCTTGCGCCCGGGCAAGGTCAGCGAGGCATCGATCATCGGCTTTATTTTGCTGATGCTTTCGCTTTGGGGCGGGCATTACGTCTCGATCGATCCGTACTGGCACGACGTCTTTTCGCTAAAGGGCGAGACGCTCGCGCTTCTTACGATCGGCTACGGCTTTATCGCGGCGATCTTGCCCGTGTGGCTGCTGCTTGCGCCGCGCGATTATCTAAGCACCTTCCTTAAGCTCGGCGTCATCATCGGCATGGCGGTCGCGATAATCTTTGTCGCACCCGAGCTTAAAATGCCCGCTACGACGAAATTTATCGACGGCACGGGTCCCGTTTTTGCAGGCCCGATATTTCCGTTTTTGTTTATCACGATCGCATGCGGCGCGATCTCGGGCTTTCATGCGCTGATCTCCAGCGGCACGACGCCGAAGATGGTGGAGCGCGAAACCCACACTCTTTTCATCGGCTACGGCTCGATGCTTATGGAGAGCCTCGTGGGCGTAATGGCGCTTGTGGCTGCGTGCATCCTAAGCCCGGGCGAATACTTCGCTATCAACTCGCCCGCCGCGGTACTGGGCAAAGACGCGGTAAGCGCCGCGGCGTATATAAACTCTATCGGATTTAGCATTACGCCCGAGCAGATCGGCGCCTTGGCTTCAAACGTCGGCGAGACCACGATGATGAGCCGCACGGGCGGCGCTCCTACCTTTGCGATGGGGCTAACGATGCTACTGCATCAGATCATCGGCGGCAAGGAGCTGATGGCGTTTTGGTACCATTTCGCGATTTTGTTTGAGGCGCTGTTTATTCTAACCGCGGTCGATGCTGGCACGCGCACCGGGCGCTTTATGGTGCAAGAAATTTTAGGCAACGTCTATAAGCCGTTTTCCGATACCAAAAATTCCCTCTACGGCATCATCGCGACGCTGATCTGCGTGGCGGGCTGGGGATATCTGCTCTACAGCGGCGTTACCGATCCTATGGGCGGAATTTACACGCTGTGGCCGCTTTTCGGCGCGTCCAATCAGATGCTCGCGGGCATCGCGCTGCTGCTCGCTACGGTGGTGCTTTTTAAAATGGGCAAGCAAAAATACGCCTTCGTCACGATCGCTCCTGCGATCTGGGTGCTTATAACCACGCTTTATGCGGCGATCTTGAAGCTGATGCCGGCTAACGGCGAGCGCGTGCACGACGCGGTAAGCCACGTGGCTATCGCGCAAAACACCGCCGCCAAGCTTGCTAGCCTGAGCGATCCCGCGGCGATCGAAAAAGCGCAGGCTATCATCAGAAATAACGTCATCGACGCCGTGCTATGTGCTCTTTTCGTCGTCGTTACGATCGTAGTCATCGCCCAAACGATAAGGATGTGCCTTAAAATTTCAAAGGGCGGCGCGAGCGATGGATATTTCAAGCTAGCGGAAAGCGAGTACGTAGATAGGGGCGTTTATGAAAAAGTTTAAATTTAATCCGCTCGCAGCCCCGAAGGCCGTGGCGAGGTTTTTGGCGCGCGCGGATGCCGCGCTTGCGCCTCTCATCGGGCTCGGCGATTACGAGGGCTATCTGCGCCATTTCAGAAGCGCTCATCCTGACGAAGTCCCACTAAGCAGGGCGGAATTTTTCCGCGCGATGCAAGACAGCAAGGCAAAAAACGTCAAGTGCTGATAGCGGCGAAAGGGCGCGGTCGCGCCGTACAAATCGCCGACCCGCGACGCTTTGCCGTCATATCACGGAATTTCGCCGCGGATTTGAAATTTTAAATTTGATAGGGCACGGGTGCGCGAGCCATGAAATTTAACCCGCTGCTAGGGATAAAATTTCGCGCGTACCTCTTTGAGATTGCGCTTTAAATTTGCTAGCACTTAGGGCGTTAAGATTTGTCCTTGCCGTCGCGCTGTACTCATCGCTAGCCGCGCCGTTTTGCAACGGTCTCGCCTGCATGTCGTAGAATTTTTAAACGGGTATTTCTGTGTCTTGGTAGAATTCTATATAAAATTTTTGTAAAATTTTTAACAAACCTGCCTTAATTAAAGGCGTGAAATCACGGCTACAAATTTTAAATCAGGAATATGGGTGTGCTTGGACAATGGCTTAGATCTCATAGCAGGTTAAAATTTGCTCCGCGTCCTCGTCGTAGGCGTTATCGACTAGTACGAGATCGCGGGCGCGCTCGGGCGTGCGATGCCTGCGTTTTTCATTTTTACCGGGAGCGAGGAGTGAATATTCAAGGTTTTCGATGCCGTGGTTGCCTCTGGACGCTAAATTTTGTTCGACAAATGCGTCCTTCTTCTTCGCTTCGTATTTTGCGCTCGCAGCCCGGCAAGAAGCAGCCGTAACGACGCCTAAAATTCTCGCACCCTTTTGTTTAAATTTATGCGTCAACACGGACTTTGCCGCGAGGTATTGGACCTGCTCGCCGAGTTTAAATTTAAAGGGCTCGTCGTACTCAAATTTATCCGTCGCTTCGCATCCGGATTTGCTCGCCTTGCCCTGCGTAAATTCGCCCGAGCCGCCGCGATTAAATTCGTCCGCTTCGTCGCATCTAAATTCCTCGGCTTTATCGTGCGCAAATTTGCCCGAGCCGTCGTGCTCGCCGCTCTCGAGGTCGCCCGCCTCGCTACGCACAATATCAAGAATCCTCAGCTCATTCGGTTCGTTTATAAAGTATCCGCGCCAGCCGTCTGGTCCATCTGCTGCAAGCTCGAATTTATCGAAATCAAAGTCCAGTTTCACGCGGAATTTAACGTTAAAATTTGCGTCCGTAAAAACAAGCTCGTTAGCACCCTCTATTTCGCCGTTTTCGCCAGCCTCGCCCACGCGAATGCAATATCCGCCGCTCGCGCGCTGCACCTGCGCCATAGGGCAAGCTTTAGCGATGATTTTAAGCTCGCAACTGCTCAAATTTAAGCCGTAAATTTGACCCGAGCGCGTAAAAATCAAGAAATTTAGCTCATCCTGCTTAAAAATCGCCGCGCAGCCCTTTAATCGCTTTCGCATGCCCGTCTGCGTCTCAAAATCGTAAATAAAAAGCGTGTCGTCGGTCGCCGTAATAGCCTTTTTATCCCCGTCCTTGCTACTTAGCGCGATAAAGTTGCCGTATTTTAGCACGCCCTTTTTGTGCTTTGAGATGAGCGCGAGATCCGCGGCGTTAAATTTATAAATCGTGTCAATAAAGCCCAAAACTACGAGCGTGCGGCCGTCATCGTCAAAGGTCGCGGCGCGGGTAAAATCGCGAAAAGGCGCGCTGGCTAACTGCTCGCCGCTTGCAAGCGAGAATTTTCTAAGCTTCATCTGTTTTTGCTCGTCGTTATCGCCCATATAAAATGCGCGATCGCCCTTTATCAGGATATTTTCGCCGATATCTCGAAGTCTGTTTTGAAGCCTACTTTGCCATAAAATTTTCATCGGTCACTCCTTCCGTCTGCGCACAAAGAACACAGCGCGATTTATCGCTTTAATTTGCGCTAGCGGTTTTATCGGCGCGCATGCCAATCCTCGCTGTTGCTTAAATTTACGCTATTTGCACGGCGCTCGGTATTGATCAAATCGGCATTTTAGCCGTGCTTTGCGGGCAAATTTATCCGCACAGCGTTTGGACCGGGCTAGAAAGAAATTTAACCGCGCGCTGTTTGAGCGAAACCGCAAAATTAGCCTCGCAAATTTAGATCATTTTTTCGGTTTATTTTCTTTGATATAGTCCACGGCGATACGCTGGCAGGCGATTTTATCGTTCTTTTCGAGGCATAAAGTCTCCAGCTCCTCGCGGCTGAAATTTTTGTAATCCTTGATCGTCTTTTTGCCGCCGCCTCCCATGACGAAGTATATGAGAGCCGCTAAAATCGCCATCGCAGCGATTAATCTAAGCATGATTACCTCCTAAATTTCATAGATTTTGCGCCAAATGTGCGAGCGAATTCGGCGCGCATCTGTTTAAATAGGCAGTCAAATTCTATGCCGTTCGGATTTTGCGAGCAGCGCATTTTTAAATTTAAAGCAAATTAATCTGCTTCGGAAAGTACCTATCCAGCGTCTGCGCTACCTGCTCTAACCAGACCTTTCGCTCAGCTTCGTCGCTATCTGCGACCACTCTAAACATCAGCCGCTGAAAGGTTTTTATGCCACAAAAATCGAAAATGCAGCTTTTCCAAATTCTTTCCAGCGGATCGCCGAATATCTCGTTTTCTCTGGCCTCGGGGGTGTTGGAGGTGTTGAAAACTACGGCGGCTTTAGCCTTTAAAAGCCCTATCGGAAGCCCGCCGCCGTTATCGCCCGGCGCAAAATCGTAGGCTGCTCCCTGCCTTAGAACGCGGTCGATCCAGCCCTTTAGGATGGCGGGCGGCTCGCCCCACCAGTTCGGATGGACAATCACGATGCCGTGGGCGTTTGCGATGTCTTTTTGATGCACTTTTAACAGCTCGTCATCGCTTTCGTCGCTCACGAGCTCAGCACCGCTAAGGATCGGGTTAAATTTCTCCTTATATAGATCGTGAAATTTAACCTCGTAGCCGCTATTTTGCAGTTTTTCTGCTGCTACGTTCGCAATAGCCGCATTTAGACTTCTCTCGTAAGGATGCGCTAAAATGATGCAGATTTGTTTCATCTTACTCCCACTCTATCGTTGCAGGCGGTTTGCTTGAAATGTCGTAAACTACGCGGTTGATGCCGTCCACTTCGTTTATGATGCGGCGAGAGACGTTTTCTAGCAGATCGTACGGCAAGCGCGAGAAGCTAGCCGTCATACCGTCGCTAGCATCCACTACGCGTATGCACACGGCGTTTTCGTAGGTGCGGTTATCACCCATAACGCCGACGGAGTGCACGTTTAGCAGCACGCAAAACGCCTGCCATGTTTTGTTGTACCAGCCGCTTGATTTTAGCTCGTCGCGTAGGATCACGTCGGCTTTGCGCAGCAGCTCGAGGCTCGGCGTATTTACCTCGCCCATTATGCGGATCGCAAGGCCAGGACCTGGGAATGGATGGCGAAAAACGACTTCGCGCGAAAGACCTAGCTCGAGTCCCAGCTGGCGCACTTCGTCTTTAAAAATTTCGCGCAAAGGCTCGATCAGTTCAAATTTCATATCCTTAGGCAGCCCGCCTACATTGTGATGGCTTTTGATCGTCTTGCTTGAGCCTGCGATCGAGCTTTCGATGATATCGGTGTAGAGCGTGCCTTGGGCTAGAAATTTTACGTTTTTGTGTTTTGCCGCTTCTTTGCTGAAAACTTCAATGAAGGTCGCGCCGATGATTTTGCGTTTTTGCTCCGGATCGACCACCCCTTTTAGTCTGCTTAAAAATAGCTCGCTAGCATCGATCACGTCTAAGCTCACGCCGAGTTTGAGCCTAAACATCTCCTCTACCGCCTTGCGCTCGCCCGTGCGGAGTAGCCCGTTATCTACGAAAACCGCTATCAGGCTCTGCGGCACCGCATGCGCCAAAAGCGCCGCTACGATCGAGCTATCCACGCCGCCGCTTACCGCGCAAAGCACTTTGGCGCTGCCTACGCGCTCTTTTATTTTGATCATCTGCTCTTTGGCGAAGCTGCCCATATTCCACGTGCTGGTTAGTCCGCAGATCTCTTTGGCGAAATTTTTTAAAATTCTATCACCGAACTCGCTGTGGCAGACCTCCGGGTGAAATTGCAGCGCGTAAATTTTACGAATCTCGTCACCAAATACGCACCACTCACTCTCATCCGAGCTTGCCATCACCTCAAAGCCCTCCGGCAGGCTCTCGACCTTGTCCGAGTGGCTCATCCACACGGTCGAGTTATCCTCCACGCCGCCAAATAGCCTGCTAGCGCGAAGCAGTTTCAAAGAGGCTTTGCCATACTCTTTTTTACCCGCAGGCACGACGCTGGCGCCAAATTTATGCGCGATGAGCTGCATGCCGTAGCAGATACCTAAAATCGGAATTCCAAGCTCAAAAATTCTATCGTCGCAAAAATACGCATCCTTGGCGTAAACGCTAGCGGGTCCGCCGCTTAAAATAAGGCCTTTGGGGTTTTTCGCTTTTATCTTATCGATCGGTGCGTCGTATGCGATCAGCTCGGTGTAAACGCCTTGTTCGCGCAAGCGCCTAGCGATCAGCTGGGTGTATTGAGAGCCGAAGTCCAGCACTAAAATGTCTGCCGTTTGCATGAAATTCCTTTGTAAAAATTTTTAAAAGTATAACAAAGCAAAGCTAAAAGTAGGCTATTTATCGCGTAAAATTCTAACGCCGCCTTTCGTGTCGTTTGTATTGTTGCCATCTGCGGCGGATGCCTCTGCGTTCGCGGTTTGCTCATCCGCGTCCGAGTAAAAAGGCGGCGCTTTGTATCCGCAGCCGCTAAGCAAAACTAAGATAAAAAATGCTAAAATCCGTCTATGGAAAATGCAAGAGAAATAATCGCTCATATCAGAAAAGATCCTTTATATGCCAAGATGCGAGAAAGAGGCGAGTTTTTGGCGATTTTGCCGCTTAGTTGGCAAAGGCTGATCGCTTTCATCTACGTCAAAGATGGCATTTTGATGATAGCCGCGAAGCATCCGGCTGGGCTTTGCGAACTAAAACGCGATAGTAATATAAATTTAATAAAAGACGTATTAAAGCGCTTCGTAGCCGCTAGAGAGACGGCGGAGCTTTGCGGCGTGCGCGAGATAAAATTTTTCGTCGCAGATAGAGTAATGAGCAGAAGAAGGGCGCAAATTTATAAAGCTCATTTGCGCCGGGATGGCGAAGCTTTATCTTTGGAGCGCGCAAAGGGGGAGTTTAAAAACAAAATCCAAGATCCGCAAATTTATAAAATTTTTGAAGAGATAAGAGGGCTGATCCTTGCTAATAGAGGAGATTAAGAGCCTGCCTGCCGCACCCGGCGTGTATCAATACTTCGACGCCGCGGGCAAGCTGCTATACGTCGGCAAGGCGAAAATTTTAAAAAATCGCGTCAAAAGCTACTTTTCTTTCACGCCCGCTCTCGCTCCGAGCCCGCGTCTAAGTGCGCGCATCGCAAAGATGATAAGCGAGGCGGCGCATTTAGAATACATCGTAACGCCCAGCGAGAGCGACGCGCTGATACTGGAAAATTCCTTCATCAAGCAGCTTAAGCCCAAGTACAACATCCTGCTGCGCGACGATAAGACCTATCCTTATATATATGTAAATTTAGACGACGACTTTCCGCGCTTTGAGATTACGCGAAAGATCGTAAAGGGTAGAAACATCAGATACTTCGGTCCCTATTTTCACGGCGCGAAGGAAATTTTACAGACGCTTTACATGCAGTTTCCGCTCGTGCAGAAGAAAAATTGCGTCAAGGGCAAAAAGGCCTGTTTGTTCCATCAGATCGGGCGCTGCGCCGCTCCGTGCGAGGATAAAATTTCAAAGCAGGATTACGCTCGTATCGTGCAGAGCGCGCTTGCGGCTCTGAAAAATCCGCAAAAGATGGTGCCGCAACTTCAGGAGCGGATGGTGCGGCTCGCGCAGAGCGAAAATTTCGAGGAAGCCGCGCAGATCCGCGATACGATCGAAATTTTAAAGCAGATGAACGTAAAGGTGGAGGTCGATCTGGCAAAGCTCGATGATTTCGAGGTCTTTGCGATTGCCGCACGCGATGGGCTCGTCTGCGCCGTGCATTTTAGTATACGTGAGGGTAAAATTTCAGCCTCGAGCTCACATATAATTAACTGCAAAGCCCCGAGCGCCGATGATATCGCAAACGCCTACAAGCAGATGATCTTAAGCGCCTTCCCGGCCGCGGCTCCCGTGGCGTGCGCTAAAATTTACGTCTACGACGAGTTTGACGATGCGGATCTGGTATGCGAAATTTTATCCAAGCGGCACGAAAGAGCGTTTAAAATTTACGCGCCGAAAATCGGCGAAAAGCGTAAAATTTGCGAGATTGCATATCAAAACTGCGAGATCAATATCAAAAAGCATCTAAAAACGCACGATTACGCGTTTTTGCAGGAGCTGAAGGATTATTTCGATCTTACGAATTTGCCCGTAAATATCGAGGTTTTCGACAATTCGCATATGTTCGGCGCCGCGCCCGTGGGGGCTATGATAAGCTTTCAAGACGGCGAGTTTAACAAGCAAAACTACCGCCACAAGCACCTTAGCTCAAATAACGACTACGATCAGATGCGCGAGTACCTAACTAGCCGCGCGCTTAAATTTGACGAGCTTGCAGCGCCCGATCTGTGGCTCATCGACGGCGGAACGGCTTTACTAAACTTGGCGGAGGAAATAATCTGTAGCGTCGGAGCAAACGTCGATATAATCGCTATCTCAAAAGAAAAGATCGACGCCAAAGCCCACCGTGCAAAGGGGGCTGCGAAAGATAAAATTTGCACGAAAGGCGGGATTTTTTCGCTGCCGACGGACGATAAAAAGTTGCAGTTTTTTCAGCGCCTGCGCGATGAAGCGCACCGCTTTGCGATCTCGTTTCACCAAAAGAGCAAACGCAAGCTCGATCTGCAAAGCTCAAAGCTGCTAAGCTTGGGCGTTAGCAAAGGAAGCCTGAAGAAGCTTTTGGACTTTTACGGCGATTTTGAGAGCATTTATGCGGCGAGCTTCGATGAGATCAGATCGCTTACGAATATCCAAACCGCCGAAAAAATTTTAAACAATCATTAACGAAAACCTAACGCAAAAAGCTATATTTAAAGATTTGTTTAGTAAAATCACCCATTAACTTTGCAGGACGGCTAAATCGTCTCCGCCTAGCGTGACGGAAGCGACTTCGTTTCTCCGGTTGAATAAAATTTAACGTCGCGTAAGCTGCGCTTTGAAGGATTTTGTATGAATTTAAATACTACAAGTGCTTTGAGACTTGTTAGCGGTATCCCGTTACTTTTGATTTTCGCGTTTGCATCATATTTCTTGTTTATCTCTTTGCAGGATTACGCCAGAGTGGGAATTTTGCAGCAGCAAATTGCTAAAAATAGTAATCTCGCAGCGTTAGTAGAGCAGGTAGATAAAGAGCGCGGTATCACTTCGGCGTTTTTGGGTAGCGAGGGAAATCCTGGTATGGGAACCCTTCTATCGGGTCAACGCAAAAAAACCGACGATGCGCTTGCAAAGTATAAAGAAAGCAAAAATATCAGTGAAAATGTCGTAAAAAAGACTATTTTTGATATTTTCGCTTACGGCACCGGTAATGACGAGCTTTTGGCTGCCGAGACCGATATAGACGGTTTATTAGACAAACTTCCGCAGGTAAGAAGGGATGTCGATGCTCAAAGCAAAAGCTTCGGTGAGCTTTTCAGCTCATATTTTCAAAAATTCGATGATGATGTAAAAACAATCCAACGAGTGCTAAGAGAGGGTCTTGTAAGCTCAAATATTACCGTTTGGACGGTTTCATTGCTTAATACTTATGAGGCGATGGATGCCACTGCATCGGAGCGCGACTATATTATCGAATACATCATCGGTAGCAAGGCGATGAATCAGGCGCAGCTAAGGACTTGGGCTAGCTTCAACCTATCTAGTTCGCTTCCTAATTACTACTTCTTGCCGGAATCTGATGCTAGAGCTGCAATTTTAAAAATTCTAGACGGAGAGGAATTTCAAAACGCATTAAGAGAGACTGCTAAAATTTCAGCCACATTGCAGCAAGAAGCGGACGAGGGACACTATAGCGTACCTTTTCAAGAGTGGTTTGCCTCTACTACACTTAAATATAAAAAGCTAAGCGAAATCTCTGAAAAGATCAATGCTGAGCTTGCGGCGCATGCCGATACTTATCTAGCGCAAAGACTAAGAAACCTATTTATCGCTCTTGGTATATGGGTTTTAGCGGCTATTTTGGTCGTTTTTGCCTTGGGTATTACAAGACGTTTAAGACAGAACGTTACCGACCTCGGCAACGTGCTTAGCCGAATCGGCGATTTGACGAATCAGCACGAGCATATCGACGTTAGGACTAGTGAGGGTGTTAACAAAGCGTATTCGCTTATCGAGGACGCGCTCGATCTGATTGCATATCAAAAGGGCGCTGCGGAGGATGCCAACAAGGCAAAATCGATCTTTTTGGCCAATATGTCGCACGAGATCAGAACGCCGCTTAACGGCATCATCGGCTTTACGGAGCTTCTTAAAAATACCGATTTGGATGAGGAGAAGCGCGATTACGTTGATACCATCGAAAAATCGTCCGAGAACCTTCTAACGATCATTAATAACATTTTGGATGTCTCCAAGATCGAAAGTAATAAGGTCGAGCTTGAGGATATCTTATTTAATCCTATCCAAGATTTCGAAAGTGCAGTTGAAATTTACGTCGCCAAGGCTGCCGAAAAGAATATCGACATCCTGCTCTACATCGATCCTACACTAGTGCATCATCTATACGGTGATATTACGAAGATCAAAGAGGTTCTTATCAACCTCATGTCAAATGCGGTCAAATTTACGCCTGAGCACGGCACTATCGTAGTTGAAATTTTAAGGGAGCCTAGCAAAGCTCCGGGAGAGGCGATCGTAACGTTTAGCGTCGAGGATACCGGCATTGGAATTTCTGAAGATAAGCTCGCAAATGTATTTAACGCCTTCTCTCAGGCCGACTCTACGATCACACGCAAATATGGCGGAACAGGTCTTGGACTTACGATTTCATCGAAATACGTAGCGATGATGGGCGGTAAGCTTCAGGTCAAATCTACCGTAGGAAAAGGTACTAGATTTTACTTTACCCTTGCTTTTAAAGAGACACAAAAAACTGATGCGGACGTAGTATTTGAAAGTATCAAAGGGCTAAATTTTGCGCTTTTAGCCGATAGCGCCGATACGATGTATAATGATATCGTTAAAAACTACATCAGCAAGCTAGGCGGTAAAATTTCGATATTTAATACGAATGCACAGTTCCGCTCAGCGCAAAATAATAACAAATATGATGCTCTTATCACTAGATTTAAGAATTACGGCGAGGTTAGCGATATATTGAGTATGCCTACGATCTTAACTCTTAAGCCAAAAGAGCTTCAAAGTATTAGTATTTCAAATTCTAAAATTTTTACCCTCACAGAGCCTTTTAACTTAACCAAATTCGTTAAGACGCTAGATAAGATTTCAAAATCCGGAATTGCTCTAAGCAGATCGGATTTTGCTCCACAGACGCATGAGATTAAGCTGGATGCTGAGGTAGAAAAGCCTATCGTCGCTGATGAAATGATTATGGAAGAGCCGGTAGTAAAAGAAAGACCTATCATCAACAAGCTCGATGAATTGCGACATGCTACTACTTCGTCGGCAGACGAGCTACGCGCTATCTTGCAAAGCAGAAGGCGTACGCATGATACAGAAGTTCATTCTACGCATAAAGAAGAGGCTGCTAGCAAGCCTAGTATTGCTCAAGAGATCAAAAAAGAAGCTCCTAAAGCAGAAGAGCCGGTCATTAAGCCTATAGATATCGAGCCTATGAGTGATATTAAGATTGAAAAGACAGAGCCTGAATCGCCAAAGATTAATATTGATATTCCTGAAATAGTAATCCCGCACGCAGAAAAGCCAAAAGTAGAGCCTTCAAGCACAAAGGATGCCCAGACCGATATCGATGAGCCTATATCTTTGGAAATCCCTGATGATTTTGTGGGGCTCAAAACACATGCAACGCAGACCCAGGCTCCTAAAGCCGAAACTCCTAGCATCGATCTTTCTGATATCGAAATAGAGCTTCCTAAGATCAAAAAAGAGGAAGAAGTAAAGGCTGAGCCTGCAAAAGTAGAAATTCCAAAGGCTAAGATTGAGACGCCTAAGGCTGAGATTGAAATTCCTGATATAGATATCGATCTTTCGGATATCAAACCGAGCGCCAAGGTGCAAGAGCCTGCCAAAAAGGTTGAAATTCCAAGCGTAGAAGAAGAAATTCCTGTAGCCGTTAAAACCGAGCCTGAAATTCCTATCGCTAAAGCTTCGAAGCCTGATACTTCAAGTGTTTCTGCTCATGAAGATGAAATTTCAAGTGTTAAACTTTCAGAACCTAAAATTCCAACTGAAAATACAATCGAACCAGAACCTATCGCTGTTGAGCCAGAGCCGGTAGCAATTGAGCCTGAACTAAAACCTATAGAGCCAAAACTTGAAGAGGTTTCAAATATCGAGTCTGAACCGGTAACGCCAGTAGTAGAACCGGCAGCTCAAAATATTCCTGCCGAAGAGCCGAGTATTGAGCCGGAGCCTGTAGATATTCCAAAGACGGAGCCTGCTACTCAAAACGACCATGTCGAAGAGCCTGAGATCGAGCCTGTTAGCGTAAAAGTTGAACCAGTAGTTATCCCACAACCTGAGGAAGAGGAGATGGTCGAGGTGCCCGTTACCGTATACGAAGACGAGCAACAGGAAGAAACCATTATGGTCGAAGAGGATGTCGAAGTCGAAGAAGAGGTTGAAGTGCCGGTAGAGCGAAATCCTGCCGATGAAAATGTACCTTTGGTCAATAGAAAATATAACGCCAAAATCCTTATTGCGGAGGATAATGAGATCAATCAAAAGCTTATGAAGCATACGTTAAATAGCTTTAATATGAATTTGACGATAGTCGAAAACGGACTTTTGGCGCTGGAAGCCAGAAAAGCCAATAACGACTATGATCTCATATTTATGGATATTTCGATGCCTGTTATGGACGGTATAGAATCTACAAAGCAGATCAAGCAATACGAGCACGAGAATAATCTCCGCCACATCCCGATCGTGGCTGTTACTGCCAATGCGCTAAAGGGCGATAGAGAGAAATTTATGGCAGCAGGGCTTGACGAATACTGCACCAAGCCGATCAAAAAGGATATCTTAGCCCAAATGCTAGATAATTTTATCGGTGATAAACGATCTGATGCAGCGCCTGCCGGTGGAACTACAAAGAAGCTGGTTAAAAAGCTTGTAAAACGCCAGGTACCTAAGACGGTCATTAAAACTGTCAAAGTGCCAAAGACGATAATGAAGCTAGTTCCTAAAAAAAGTATAGTTTCCGATGACGTAGTGAAAGCTAAGGGTGCGCGCGTGCCGACAAAAGATATACTTATATGTAAGGCAAACATTATGGAAAGTAAAATTTTTGCCAGCATATTAAAACACCAGTATAAAGACGTAGAAATTGCGGGCAATTTCGACCAGCTTATTTCTATGGCGGCTACGGGCAGCTATAAGCTTGTTTTGATTGATAAAAAGCTAGCAGGGCTAGACTTGGCGGCGTTAGAGAGCTTACGCCGAAAAGCATCTGCGACCAAGCTAGTTCTGTTTTCTAACGACAACGATGAAAATCCACTATTTAGCGAAGTCGCTAGTTACAATATCACCAAGTCGGGTCTTGAGAAACTCGCACAAAAATATATATAAGGATGAGGTCTTAAATGAGAGATTTGAAAGTTTTAACGGTTGATGACGACGCTATAAATTTAAAGCTACTTGAAGTTATGCTAAAAAAATACGGCAAATTCCAAGCCATACTCCAAGCCAAAAACGGCTTGGACGCCCTTGCCGTACTCGAAGTTCAGCCCGTTGATTTGATTTTATTAGATATCGTAATGCCTGTGATGAATGGGCTGGAATTTTTAGATAATCTTCACGCTAGAGAAAGTATAGCTCATATCCCCGTCATCGTCCTTACGACGGACGAGACCGCTAAACGAGAGGCTTTAAATAAGGGTGCTTATGACTTTATGACAAAGCCCATCAACGACAAAGATCTTCACAAAAAACTAGACGATGTTATGAATATTATCGGCGATTAAATTGCCGATTTTGTCCTCGTAGCTCAGCAGGATAGAGCGCAAAATTCCTAATTTTGAGGCCACAGGTTCGAATCCTGTCGGGGACACCATCTATCAAATTTTCCCCCTATTTTTAGTTTTTTGATTTTTTTAAAAGCCCTGTTTTACGGCTTTTTCAAATTTTTTCAAAAAAATTTCAAATGCTAAAAACGCTAGATTATACAGGTAGTTTAAGAGAAACTACTATATATTAAAAAATGTATAGTAGCTCTTAAGCTTGCTAAGCTCTTTGGAAACTTTTATAATTTGTCCTACCATTTCCATATCCGCCTATTAGTAAATCGCCGTCGCCTTTACCCATTAGCGTATCATCGCCATATCCGCCCAATAAAACATCGTCTTTGTAGTCGCCCGTTAAAAGAAGTCCGCTTGGGGTTACGCCATAAGGGAAAAATGACGACGATAAAGGTCTTGCATAGACTGTTTTGTCGGGCATTGTTACTTTTAGAATACCTTTTTGCAAAGCGTTCATATCAATATCTGATAGTCCGTCGCCCGTTATTTTGTCCCATAAATTTTGTGCCTGTTTACGTAAATCAAATATGCCACTATCTTTTCCGTCCAACTTATCTAATAAATTTCCTATGTCATACCATATGTTATCCAACCGACAACAGGGATGAATTTTGTAATTGCAATAAGTCCGAAATCCACAGCTGCGCCCACGACGGTATGACCGAAGCTTTGACCGTCAGCCATATCATCGACTATACCAGCCAAACCATTTGCTAATCCTACTTTCTTGATATAATCGTCTAGTTTTTCTAATTCAATTTCTGCGTATCTTTTGCCATTTGTTTCTACATATTTTTCTAAGCCACCAAGAGACATATTGGCACCAGAAAGCGCATCTTTAAATAACTCAGTTAATTATCTGGCTAAATCACTATTTTTCTAAGTCTTACTTCTGCTTTGTCTAATTCTTGTTTAGCAACTAATTCTCTACTCATGTTTTTCTCCTTTTTAGGTTGAAAATTTCTTTTTAACCAAATTTAAATTTATATGTTTCTTATCAGAAAAATATTTTTGTAAATCTAAATAATCTTGCTTATGAATTATATAAACCATATGAAATTTTCCACTATATAATCGCATATCAATTATAGCCAATCTCCACAAGCGACCACAAATATATTGCGGATAATCAAAAACAATAGCTGGATACAACGAAAAATCTTTTAATTTTCCGCCTAAAATCAAATGAAAAATAAGTTTAAACAAACAATTTAAAAGTAAATAAATGACATAATAGGCGATAAGATAATGAACCATTTTTACTAATGCAACCATAAAAAATATAAGTAGATTAAAAACAATAATTCCAATTAGCGATGATGGCGTAAGCAAT
>ERZ773043.607-NODE-607-length-20795-cov-10.355931_pt1 | contig 20795 bp, 14 predicted proteins | sample MGYA00580636_ERZ773043 | MGnify/ENA primary metagenome ERZ773043 (study PRJEB29015, sample SAMEA2737992) | human oral metagenome | biome: human oral; feature: human-associated habitat; material: dental | place: China | collected 2065 ...
CCGGGGCCGCGTGGGCGGCGCTGGCGGCAAACCCGCGCACGGAGCGCGAGGAGGAGGCGCCGCAGGAGCCCCTTCCCCCGCTGGAGGAGTACTACAGCCGGCCGGGGGGTGACTACGAGGACTGGTCCAAGACGAGCAGCTACGGGCCCGGCGAGGTCCACGTCGGGGACTGCGAGTGCGGCACGCAGGTGATGGCCGACGAGAGGCGCTCGATGGGGGGAGAGACGGCCGCGATAGACACCCCGGAGCAGCTCGCCCACGCCGAGCGGGAGTGGGGGCTCGACGGCCTCGCCCCCTTCCTCGGGATGGTCGAGGGGAACCCCATCGAGGACAACTTCTACATCCTGGCGCTCGAGGAGCGCCCCCTCGGTGAGCCCCCGTACCCCGAGCGCTCGGTCGGCTCCGTGATGTTCAGGGAGGGGCGGTTGGGCGTTGACATCCTCCTCGTGTCGGAGGAGGGGAACACCGCCTGGGGTAGGGTCGTCGCCTGGGGCAAGGCGAGGTCCGCCCGCCTCCACATGGCCGCCGTCCCGCGCTCGCTCCACGCGGGGTCCGGCCTCAAGTACGCCGTCTACCCGGGCGAGGAGCGGGTCGGGTGGGGCTACTGGTGGAGGCCGTGCCGAGTCGGGCCCGACGACGCTCACATCGAGAGCTGGCCGTGCCTCCCGTCGGACGGCGTCTCGGTGCCCCCCGGCCACCCGGCGGTCGTGGACACCGCAGGACAGCTCGCCCTCGCCGAGTGGGAGTGGGGGCTCGCGGGCTTCGCTCCCCTCCGCGAGATGGTCGGGGGGCACCCCCTTAAGGACCACTTCTACCTGATGTCGTACGAGAGGCTGCCGCACGGCCCCGGACGCCTGTCGCGGGCGGTCGGCGTGAGCTGGGACTCGGCCGAGATCCGGCTCACGTACGACCGGGGGAGCCCGTTCGGCGACGGGCACGCGCCGGAGGGCGCGACCGGCGTCCTCACCGTGGCGGCGGTCCCCCGCAGGTACGCGGACGGCGTGGGCTTCTACGGCGTGGTCTACCCGGGCGTGGGGCTGGTCCCCACGCCGTACCATCCCGAATAGGCCGGCTGAGGGGAGGTCCTCATGGAGGGTACGCACAGCCGCCGCGCGGCCGTTGTCGTGGGGGCCGCCCGCGATATGGGAACCTCTAATATCACACGTAAAAAGCTGGCAAGTGATGCTAAAATATCTCGCGTACGGCCCCGTAGCTCAGGGGATAGAGCACAGGTTTCCTAAACCTGGTGTCGACGGTTCGAATCCGCCCGGGGTCACCATAAGACAGAGAGCCCAGAGGCATTGCTGCCCCTGGGTTTTTTCTTCGCCTCACGGAGAGACGCATTCTGGCTGTGGGACCTCACGGAAAGACGCACTCTGGGGTCTTCAGAACGGCCAGAATGCGTCTCTCCGTGAGGCCGGCAGGTTTGTAGGATGCGCTTTTCGGTGAGGTTAGCGGGCAGGATGCGCTTTTCCGTGAGGCGAGCTCTGGGCGAGCGAGCCAAAGTGCGCTTTTCCGTGAGATCCAACGTACAGAATGCGCTTTTCCGTGAGGGTGTGGTCCCAGAATGCGCTTTTTCGTAGAGTGCACTTTTTCTCACCTGCGCAAACGTGGCGTCGCCTCACGAAAAGGTGCACTCTGCAACCTGGGCCTCACGGAAAAGCGCAGTCTGCAACCCGGACCTCACGGAAAAGCGCACTCTGTCCTGGTCGCTCACCAAAAGGCGCACTCTGCGCGCGAGCGGCCACCCAGACTGCGCCTTTACGTGAGACGCCGGGGGCAGAATGCGCTTTTCCGTAGAGTGCGCTTTTCCTCACCTGCGCAAACGTGGCGTCGCCTCACGGAAAAGCGCACTCTGCGCGTCAAACCTCACGGAAAAGCGCACTCTGCAGCCGCCCCCGGCCGCGACGTGACCAAAAGGCGCGCTCTGCAACGTTACCCGTCGCTATCGTTGTCCCCACCGGTATTGCCGCCGGTGCCACCTCCGGTGTTGCCTCCACCGGTGCCCCCGCCAGTATTGCCACCCCCGGTGTTGCCGCCTCCCGTATTGCCACCTCCGGTGTTGCCGCCCCCGGTGTTGCCTCCACCGGTGTTGCCGCCAGTGCCATTGTTTCTCCCAGAGCTTGATGCGGGACCCGACGAGACCGTGATCGTGACCGTCGCGCCTCTCTTTGCGGAGCCCGTCGGAGATTGCTTGATGACCTTGCCCTTGGACACGGAGCTGCTCGTGGCGTGGTCGACTGCGACGTCGAAGCCCGCTGACTCGAGGGCTTCCTTCGCAGCGCTCTCCGTCGAGCCCACGACGTTGGGCACGCTTAGGCTCGAGGGTCCCGTCGAGACCGTGATCGTGATGGTCGCCCCCTTCTCTGCCGTTCCGGTCTTAGACTGGGAGATGACATAGCCCACGTCAGTAGTGTCGCTCTCGGACTTCTTGACGTCCACCGAGAAGCCAGCAGCCTCGAGGGCGCTCTTTGCATCGGCCTGCGACTTGCCCGCCACATTCGGTATGGTCGCGGTCTCGACGCCCTTAGAAAGCTGATAGGTGACGATGTCCCCGGCCTTTGCGGTGGCGTTGGCAGAGGGGTTCTGTGCAGCTACGGCGCCCACCTCAACATCCGAGCTGAAGACGGAGTCACCCGCCTGCCCCACGAGGCCTACCTGTCGCAGGGCGGACTCGGCGGCAGAGGGCGTCATGCCCGCGAGGTCCGGTACCGTCACCGTCGCGGCAGGCTCCTTGCCCTTGGAGATCACGATGTTGATCTGGGTGCCTCTCGGCTTTTGCAGGCCGGCATCGGGATCCTGGTCTGAGACGAGCCCCTTCTCGACGGCTGAGTTATACTCCTCCTTGATCGTGCCTTTCGTGAAGTAGTTGGAGTCAGTGATCTGCTGCAGTGCCTGCTCTTGCGTGAGGTTGTGTAGGTTGGGTACGCTCTGGGTCTGATTTGTGGGACCAAGCACAGACGCAAGCGCCACGACGGCGCCAATCAGAAGGATAGCTCCCAGGAGCGTTCCCACCACCATGTTACGACGATGCCTCCTGCGCTGCCTTTCCGCATCCTGACGGGCCTTTTCGGTTGCCGTCTGGGGCTTCGAGCGGCTGGCGGGACTGATCATGGGCGGCAGATCCGTTGCATTGCCTGCCACGGGAAGTGTTCCCGTGGCCTGTCTGGTGGTGGCGACGGGAATGGGTGAGGTCACGTTCTCGCCCGCCGTGGCGCTGTTGACTGCCCGAAGACGTCCAGCAAGGTAGTCCCTGAGCACGTGCGCAAGTTCGTCGGCCGTTTGGAAGCGATCGTTAGGGTCCTTTTGCATGCACTTGAGGATGATGCTTTCAAGCGATGCGTCAACTTGGGGGTTGCGCTGGCTTGGTGGCATGGGCTGCTCGTTGACCTGCTTGAGCGCGACCGAGATCGCGTCATCGCCATCAAAGGGAACGGAACCCGTTGCGGCCTCGTACATCACGATGCCAAGCGAGTAGATGTCGGTCGTGGGGCCAAGCTCCTTGCCCTGCGTCTGCTCGGGCGAGACGTAGTGGGCGGTTCCCAGGACGGAGTTATCGGTGGTCAGGTGGCTGTTCTTGGCGCGTGCGATGCCAAAGTCCATGACCTTGATGTTGCCATCTGGCTGCACCATGATGTTTTGCGGCTTGATGTCGCGATGGATGATGTCGTGTCGGTGGGCGACCGAGAGGGCCTGGGCTATCTGAGAGCCAATCTGCGCGACCTTCTTGCAGTCGAGGGCACCGTGCTTGCGTATGCCGCTCTTGAGGTCGGTGCCGCGCAGGAACTCCATGACGATGTAGTAGGTATTATTGTCCTGGCCCCAGTCGTAGACCGACACAATGTAGGGACTCTGCAGGGCTGCCGCAGCCTGTGCCTCCTGCTTGAAGCGAGCGGCAAACGACGAGTCGCCCGCGAACTGCGGCAGCATCGTCTTAACTGCGACCGTGCGGCCCAGCACCTGGTCGAGGCCACGATACACCACAGCCATGCCGCCGGTGCCGATCTTGTCCTGGATGACATAGCGTCCACCAAGAGCCCTGTCTGACATTGTCTCTCCTATCCCGCGGCGCTCGAGCCGCCCCCGAACGCTATCGTAAGACGTCGCCGCTTCCCTTGGCGCGTTCATTTTCCCGCACCTAAGGCTTGCACATTGAGGCAGGCTGCAAGCACCTCTCCTGCGACCTCCGCCCCCTCGCCGTGGACGTTGTTATCATCTGAGCCCTCGATGCAGACCGAGATTGCGAGTGTCGGCTGATCGTAGGGCGCAAATCCTATGAAGAGCGAGTTCGAGACCGTCGAGCTGACCTCGGCGGTGCCGGTCTTGCCTGCTACCTTGACGCCGCGCACCCTGGCGGAGGTACCAGTGCCGCCCTCCACGACGGCAAGCATGGACTCCTTGAGCTGTCCTGCCGTCTGGGCGGATATTGCCTGTCCGAGCGAGCGCGGCTGGGTGGTGGAGATCGTCACTCCCTCGGGTGAGAGCAGGTGGTCGACGATGTGGGGGTTCATCACGATGCCGTTGTTGGCGATCGTGGCCGCGGTGACGGCGTTTTGCATGGCCGTCGTCTGGGGGCCCGCAGGGCTCGAGTGCTGTCCGACGGGCTGGCCGATGGCGGACCATGCGGTCTCCCATTCGCTCATTTGCGAGGGGTCGGGCATCAGAGAGACGGTGGTCGAGAAGTCCTGCCCGAGGGCTGTACCGTACCCGAAGGCCTTGGCGTAGTTGACGAGAGTCTGGGCGCCTATCTTGGTCCCAAGTTGCCCGAAGACCGTGTTGGCCGAGTTGGCGAGGGCGTCTTTGAGCGTGAGCTTGCTCCAGGACTGGTTGTCTATGTTGGTGACGGCCGCCCCCCCGATGTCCATGGACGCGGGCGCCTTATAGCTGTCATCGAGCTTTGCCTGGCCCGTGTCGAGCGCGGCGGCGAGCGTGATCGTCTTGAAGGTGGAGCCTGGCGTGTAGAGCACCTGGGTGCTGCGGTCCACGAGCTCTCCGCTCGAGTCGTTGCTCGAGAGGATCTGTGGGACGTCATTATACTCATAGCTTGGTGATGAGGCCTTCGCGAGGACCGCACCCGTCGTGGGGTTGAGGACGACGACGCTTCCGACCTTGCCGACAAGCGCATTCTCGGCAGCCTTCTGCATCTGTGCGTTGATCGTGAGCACGACCGAGGAGCCAGACGTCTGGATGCCCGCCATGGAGTTGAGGGCGCTCATCCAGCTCGTGTAGTCCGACCTGCCCGTGAGGATGTCGTTGTAGGATGACTCGATGCCGGTGGCGCCGTATTTCGTCGTGACGTAGCCCACCGTGTGCGCTGCGAGCGATCCCTTTGGGTGGGTGCGGACGTAGGTGCCGTCAGCCTGCCGTTGCGACTCGGCCAGGGTCGCGCCATCCGAGCTTATGATGGCGCCCCGCTGTATGCGTGCGGTCTTTGCGATCGTGTGGTTGTTTTTTGGCATGCTCTGGTAGTGGCGTGCCTGTATGACCTGGATGTAGGCGAGGTTGGCGACGAGGGCGCAGATCATCAGCGAGAACACACTGACGAGGGCCGTGAGTCGCTTGCTGAGGGCGACGCGACCCAGCACGCCCGACTCGGGCGTCTGCATGGTGCGGCGGCTGCGGACGCGGGGGTTTTGCGAGGCGCTCTCCGCTTGGCCCGTGCTTCCCGTGCTTCCAAGGGCAGAGGATGAGGAGCGCGCGTCGGTCATCTGCATCTCGATGCCACGTCCCGTGCCCTCATCACCCGTCCTCAAAAGCAGTCCTAGGATGATGAAGCTAGCAAGGAGGGAGCTGCCCCCCTGGCTCATGAAGGGGAGCGTGACGCCCGTGAGCGGCAGCGCCTTGGTGACGCCGCCGACTATGACGAAGGCCTGCACCACGATGGCCGAGGTAAGGCCCACTGCCGTGAAGGCCGCGATATCCGACTTGGCTCGCGCGGCCGTGGCGAGGCCCCGCACGGCAAACAGCAGGTAGCAGATCAGGACCGCCGAGGCTCCAAACAGGCCCATCTCCTCGCCGATGGCCGAGAAGATGAAGTCGGACTCAACGACGGGAATGAGGGTCGGCATGCCCTTGCCTATGCCCGAACCCGTCAGGCCACCGTCGGAAAGCGAGAAGAGCGACTGGACTATTTGCAAGCCCTTGCCCGAGGCGTCCGCAAAGGGGTCGATCCATATGTCGACACGGGTCCGCACGTGGAGAAACTGGTGATAGCAGCCGAAGGCGGCGATTGCGAGCAGGCCAATGGAGACTATCACGTAGCCCACACGACCCGTGCAGACATAGAGCATGATCACGAAGAACGTGAAGAACAGCAGGGCGCTTCCCAGGTCCTTCTCGAAGATGACGACCAGAAGCGAGATGCCCCACATCACGAGCAGTGGGGCGAGCATGCGGGGGCGAGGGATCGAGAAGGGGCCTAGGTGCCGCGTCGAGGCGGAGAGAAGCTCGCGGTTCTCCGCGAGGTAGGCCGCCAGGAAGAGCACGATGAGGATCTTGGCGATCTCTCCGGGTTGGAACGAGAAGGGGCCAAAGGAGAGCCAGAGCTTGGAGCCACCGCGCTCCGTGCCGATGAGCATGGGTAAAATGAGGAGCACGATGCCAGCTAGTCCGATGGTGAACTTGTATTCGGCAAGCTTCTCGATGCTGGGAACGGCGATGAGGGTTGCGATCATGGCTGCCACCGACAGGAAGAGCCAGACGATCTGACTGTTTGCGAGGTTGGACGCGAGCCTCGTCACGAAGGCGATGCCGATGCCCGAGAGCAGGAAGGTGATGGGCAAAAGCGCCGGGTCGGCGCTTGGGGCAAAGCGTCTCACTGCAAGATGGGCTATCGCGAACGCCACAAAGAGTCCGATGGGGACCGAGAGCGAGCTGATCGTGACCGAAAGCTGCATGTCCATGACGTACATGGACCAGAGCAGGATGACGGGGAGCGCTGCGAGCACGAGGAGGCCGAGCTCGGCATTGCGTCTGGTGTTGAGCTGAGAGACGGCCATGGCTAGTCACCTGAGCCCTTCTGGGAGTCATCGTGCGTCGCCGGGTTGTCGGGAGAGATCTCGGTGCCCAGCAGCGTGCGCGACACAGTGACGGAACGATCGCTCTTATCTGCGTTGATCTGGTCCCGGTAGCTCTCCAGCGTGTTGCGGGCCTCCTCCTCGCTTCCGAGGGCCAGGCCCCTCTTGAGGTTGTCCTGAATCGAGCTGGGAAGATCGGAGACCTGCACGGAGCTGGTCTCGGCAAGGCGGGAGAGGGGGATGCCAAAGACGTCGCCGGTCACGCCCTGGTAGATGCCGACGGTCCCATTGTTGTCAGAGAGGTACCACGAGTTGGCGATGACAAGGGCGATCGAGGCGAGAAGGATCGTGACGAAGGCCACGGCGGCGATGGCGATCCCGATCAGGCGCCTCTTGCGGGCGTGGGCGTGCTTCTCCATTGTGCCGTCATCCAGGATGTCGATGACGACTACCGTGACGTTGTCGTGCCCCCCCGCCGCGAGGGCGGCGGATGTGAGCTTGTCTGCGGCGGCCTGGGGTGTGGCCGTTGAGCAGGAGATGGCCTCGATCTTGGAGTCCTCCACCATCGAGGACAGCCCGTCCGAGCACACGATGATCCTGTCGTCTGCCACGACGTCGAGCGTGAAGTGATCGGCGTACATGTCCGGATCGGAGCCGAGGGCGCGCGTGATGACGGAGCGGGAGGGATGCAGGCGCGCCTCGTCGGCCGTGATCTCGCCCGCGTCGACCAATTCCTCGACGTAGGAGTGGTCATGGGTCAGGCGGACGAGCCTCCCCTGGTGCAAAAGGTAGATGCGTGAGTCGCCCACGTGGGCGATGGCCATCTTACCCTTCTCGATGAGGGCGCACGAGGCGGTGCATCCCATGCCGGGTTTGCCGGCCCCCTGAACGGCACCCTCGATGACGGCGGCATTGGCCGTCTCGACGGCGGTGCCGAGCAGGACGTCATCGGCGTGCTCGGGCATGTGCGCAGAGATGGTCTCGACGGCGATGGAGCTTGCGACCTCACCCGCCGCGTGCCCTCCCATGCCGTCGCAGACGGCGAAGAGGGGGGGCTTGACGAGGAAGGAGTCCTCGTTGTGCTCGCGTAACAGTCCGACGTCGGTGCGGGCGCCCCAGGCGAGCGAGACGGAGCTTCCGCTCTTGGTGTCGGAGCCCTCTCGCGCCGGGACAGAGAGGTCCTGGATGTTGAGCTCCTCGTCATGGCCTGGGCTCGTGGCGGGCTCTTCTGGTGTCGTCAAGGCGGGATCCTTGGCCTCGACCGTATGTGCGCTTAGCATGCTCATTGGCGACTCACACGCATGATGGCATCACCGACCTGCACCTCGTCTCCATCTCGCAGGGTGACGGGCCGTGTGATGGGGTGGCCGTTGACGAGCGTGCCGTTGGTCGAGTTGAGGTCCTCGAGCACGAGTGCGGGTCCTTGGAGTGTGAAGCGCGCATGGGTGGCCGAGACGTAGGCCTCATCGATGACGATGTCAGACGAGGGGGAGCGGCCGATGATGACGGGCCCGAGCATGTCCACGTGCAGGCCGCGCAGCGCCCGCGAACCTTTCTCCACATCGACGGACCAGATGGCCGCATCATGCCGCTGCCCGCGCACGAGGCCGATGCCGGTGCGCGTGACGGCGAGCAAGAAGAGAAAGAGGAGGATGACGAGCACGATCCTACCTGCGAAGAGCATCAGGTCGATCATGAGTCCTTCTCCCGGAAGACCAGGTTGGTGAGGCCGATGGTCAGAATGTCCCCATCGTGCAGGGTGTGTACGTCCACATCCACGTCGTTCACGAGCGTGCCGTTCGTCGAGCCAAGGTCCGCGATGTGCCAGCTGCGTCCGTCGTAGCTAAGCTTGGCGTGGCGGCGCGACGCATTGGGGTCCTGCAAGACGATCCCGCCGGGGATGCGCTCCCTGCCGATGGTGGTCGCGGGCGCCGTTCCCCTATAGGTGCGGCCGCTCTGGTGGTCAATGAGCAGGCAGGTGGCAGCGCTGTGCTCCGTTGCGGAGGACGAGCGCTGGTGGTTGACCAAGGGGACGTTGCGGCGCTGTGTCGCGGGAACGGATACGGGGCGGACGTAGGAGTCGTCCGGTGCTGTCACGAGCGGTACGATCGGCTCGTCCCTTGCGATGGCACGTCCCCTCGCAACTGCGGGGGGCTCGATGGACGCGTTGTCGTAGATGTCCTGTATCGCTTGGTCAACGGCCTGATCGGGGATGACGTCGAGACCCGAGGAGTCATCGGTCGAAGACGTCTGCGCAGGGGCAGAGGGTGCGTCGATGGGGGAGGGCACATCGTCTATGAGTGAGTCCTCTTCGGATTGCTCCTCATCCACGCTGGGCACAGCCTGCGGCATGCGCTCGCGGCGCCTGCGCCTCTCGACAGGTGCGGTCGGGGCAATGTCGCCTTGCGACCCAGATAGAAACGCCCGCTCTTCCTCGCGCAGGTGACTGAGGGCCCCGGCGTCGATGTTCTCGGCAAAGATGGCAAAGCGCCCGCTCTTGAGCGATGGGTCCACCATAAAGCGGGCGAGCGGCTTGCCGACGAACACGTAACGCTTGGCGTGTGCCTGCGCCTCGACAAATGCGGCGATCTCGCTCGTCAGCTGCGGGTAGAGTGGCCTCATGGCCGCGTCGTCATCTGGGGAGACCAGAAGCGTGTAGAGCGCGGGAGCCGTGTCGACGCCGTCGATCTCATATGTTTCGTTCTCCATCTCGCGTGCGGCACGCTTTGCGAGCTTCTTGAAGGAAAACGGAGCGGTATAACCATCCGGCGCCGCGCCGAAGGCGTCGCTGATGCGGCTTTCAAAAGTCTTAAGCAGATTCATTAAACTTCTCAACCTCCCCGTCAGTGGGCAGAGGGCCACGTACGACTACCATAAAGCACAGAATCACACATAAGAATAACGCAGCTAATGAGTATACCCAGTTAGAGGGAGACCATACGTCGCCATTCTCCACCCGCAGGGCCGCAAGCTGAGCAGATGCCAAAAGCACCGCGCAAAGAAACTGGCCAACTATGCCTGACCTCACACTGCGCCAACGTTGGGTGACGAGCGCCCCGCATGCTGCGGCGATGGGCGCGCTTGCGCAGGAGATGAGAGTGGGAAGGGTAAGCAGCTTGGCGGGCAGGCTGCTGAGTCCGGGGGCGACATTGGGCCCCAGGGGTGCGAGGGTCGCCACCATAAAGGCGAGCATCCATGAGATCAGTGCCGTGACGGCCGCCTTCAGCGCACTTTCTGAGAACGCCGCGACAGGTGCTCCCAGAAGTGGGTTCAGGGTGCAGGCTGGAAGAATGATCGCGCAGGAAGAGAGCTTATCCGCTTTACCCACCCACAGCCACCACACCCCGAGTGCCACGCACGAGATAACGCACAGTGCGACTGCTCCTGCGCCCGCAGAGGTACCGAGTACCGCCGCGACAAGAGACGCAATGGCCAGGATGGAGCCTGCGGGCGTCAGCGCAAGCGTCGCGAGCGCAGCTACCGCGCAGGCGACGAGCTGGCGTTGGGTCCCCCTCCCGAGGTAGGCGGCGGACGTCAGGTAGACGGCCCAGGCTGTGGCGGCAGCGCTCGCGACGCGGATGAGTGCGCCCAAGAGCCAGGGATAGCGGTATGAGAGGGGAAGCCGCTTCCTTATATGGGCCTTGGAGCTTCCCCCGCTATCGTCGACCGATTGGGCGAGGAGCGACTTGATGGACTTGGCGCCCGCTCGGGGATCGCCAAGGCCAGAGGAGACCGTCTTGGCAAAGGCCTCGACAGAGGGAGGGCGCGCCGCCGGATTGGCGGAGATCGCCTGCGTGATGGCCTGTGCGGCTTCATCAGTAAGATCGTCGCTCAGCTTCGATATATCCTGGCGTGGCCCTCGCTCGATCTTCTCGAGGGACTTCTCGGCGGTTCCGGCACTAAAGGGGTTCTCGCCCGTAAGCGCCTGCCAGCACACGACTGCGAGTGAGAAGACATCACATCGTTCGTCCACAAGCCTGCCATTTATCTGTTCAGGTGGCATGTAGCCCACAGTGCCTCCGCGCGCCCCGCCATAGCCCGTGGCCGAGGCGAGGGTTGCCATGCCAAAGTCGCAAAGTTTAATAGCCCCGCTCCTCTCGAGGAGGATGTTGGAGGGCTTCACGTCTAGGTGAAGCACGCGGTTCTTGTGGGCGAACGCGAGGGCGTTCCCTATGGACGTGACCAGGTGGGCACACTCGTCGCCCGTGAGCGTGCCACCCTCGATGCGCGCGAGGAACTCCGAGAGCGTGAGGCCGTCGATGAACTCCATGACGAGGTAGGCGTAGTCTTCGTCGGACTGGAAGTCATACATGGTCACGATGTTGGGGTTCGCTATCTTCGATGAGGCGCGCGCCTCATCGAGTGCCTCGCCAATGATCTGCCGCGACGTCATCTGGTCCTGTGGGGCAAGCGGTATGCTCTTTATGGCGACGCGGCGCTGCAATCGCGTGTCCCAGCAGTCGAGCACCGTTCCGAACCCATCGGCGCCACGGGTCTCCATGACCTGGTAGCGATTGAGCAGCAACTCCTGCGATGACTGCTGATCAGAGGCAGAGGCGCTGCTCCGACGCTCGCGACGCTCACCATTCCTTTGGCGGTAGCGCACCTCACGCTCGCCGCGGCCACGAATGTCCTGTTTGTGAAACCTATCCCCCACGGCGGCCCCCTGTGTGTGTTTAAACGCGTTGCTCGTCTGCCGTGACGATATGAACATTCTAGCGCGAAGTTGCCCAGCGCACCTGCAGAATCCTGATGATTATCGATTATCGCCAATGATTGTGCACGCATCACCCGCAGTCGGGCTGGGCGATGCCCCTAAGGGCGTTGTCTTGCTGCGCCCATGTCACGAGCGGCCCCGCTGCGGTGGGCGGCGTAAGCCACAGGTCCGTTGCCACCCATTGCCACAGACGCGGCCCAGTTACCACAGACGCAGCCCAGTTGCCAAAAAAATACCATTGCTTCGTGTAAGGAGTTGGGGTAGAGTATGCAGTCACGCGGGCGTGGCGGAATTGGCAGACGCGTACGGTTCAGGTCCGTATGAGAGCAATCTCATGAAGGTTCAACTCCTTTCGCCCGCACCACTGCATGCTGACGCCTCTTGGTCTAATCCAGAGGCGTTTTTTGTGGGCTCCTCACGGTTGTGTGAGGGGGCGCGCCCCCTCACGGCGAAAGTACCCCGGCGTCCCGCCCCGGCGCGCCCCCTCATGGCGAAAGTGCCCCGGCCCCCGGACGTCTCGTGACGGCGAAAGTGCCCCGCAGATTCTGGGGTACCTAAGATTTTTGCTCAACTGGGCAAACGTCGTCGCGAAGGTACCCCGCAGATTCTGGGGCACTAAGCGCGCGCGGCGCGTGGGGCAGGTATTTCGGCTACGGAGGGAGCCCGATGATAGGCTGGCTGCCTACGGCTCAGTCGTCCTCCTCTTCCTCCGCCCCCTGGTCCTTATACTTGGCGCGGGTCCTGAACTCCAGGATAAACGAAATGATAAAGAAGAAGACGATGCCACCGACGACTAGCGCCAGCACACCTGATCTTGTCCCAAAGAGCCATTCAAAGAATTGCGCTACCTGGTCCATCGAGTTCCTTTCGGTGAAGGTTGTCCTTACGGGTCATTGCGGACCCACTCAAGCACACCCGGTCAAGTATATACTGGGCACGGTGCGCACAGTAGGGCGCGGTACACACAGGTGCGGGGCGTGCGACGGGAAGCTCCGTGAACGAACCAACAATCGAGAGGACTCAGATGCTCGACATCAAGTTTGTTAGAGAGAACCCTGACGTTGTGGACAAGGCCTGCGAGTCGAGGCAGAACGCCCACTGGGATCGCGAGCGCTTCTTTGAGCTTGACGAGGCACGCCGCTCCACTATCGGCGAGGTCGAGAGGCTCCAAGCTGAACGCAACGCCAAGTCCAAGCTCATCGGCAAGCTGATGCGGGAGGGCAAGAAGGATGAGGCGGAGCGGGCGAAGGCCGAGGTCGCCGCCAACAAGGGTCGCATCGCCGAGCTCGACGAGAGGCGTGCGAGCCTTGACGGGGAGCTCTTCGATCTGGTCTCTGCCATTCCCAACATCCCACATGAGTCTGTTCCCTACGGCAGGGACGACTCTGACAATCCCGAGCTGCGACGCTGGGGAGAGCCACGCGAGTTTGACTTCACGCCCAAGGCCCACTGGGACCTTGGTGTCGCCACGGGCATGATCGACTTCGACCGTGGCGTCAAGCTTGCGGGTACCCGCTTCTACCTGCTTGGCGGTGTCGGCGCCCTTATGGAGCGCGCGCTTATCAACTTCTTTATCGACCAGCACGCTCAGGCTGGCTTCAAGGAGTGGTGGCCACCCGTCATCACGAATCGCGAGTCTCTTTTCGGGACGGGCCAGCTGCCCAAGTTTGACGAGGATCTCTTCCACGTGAGCGGCGGCATGTATCTTATCCCGACGGCCGAGGTCATGCTCACCAACATCCACCGCGACGAGATCCTCGACGCCGACGTGCTGCCCCTTCTCTATACGGCGTTCACCCCATGCTTTCGCGAGGAGGCGGGCTCGGCCGGCCGAGACACGAGGGGCATCATCCGCGTGCACGAGTTCGACAAGGTCGAGATGGTCAAGTTCGCCAAGCCCGACAACTCCATGGACCAGCTCGAGTCCATGGTCGCGCAGGCCGAAAGCTGCCTGCAGCTCTTGGGCCTGCCCTACCACGTTGTGACGCTCTGCACCGGAGACCTTGGCTTCTCTGCCGCCAAATGCTTTGACCTCGAGGTGTGGCTGCCCAGCTACAACTCCTACAAGGAGATCTCGTCTTGCTCCAACTGCTGGGACTTCCAGGCTCGCCGTGCCAACATCCGCTACAAGGACCCCAAGGCATTCAAGGGTACGCGCCTGGTGCACACGCTCAACGGCTCCGGCCTGGCGGTCGGGCGCACGATGGCCGCCATCATGGAGAACTACCAGAACGCCGACGGTTCGATCACGGTGCCCGAGGCTCTGCGCCCCTACATGCGCGGCATGGAGCTCATACGGTCCGATGGGGCATAGGGCCATGCGGGTCGTGTCGTGTCGTCCGTAGCGTACCGCGTATCGCCCGCGTGACTGAACGTTGGCGGCGGTACGTACAGATCCGTCTGGTAGAGCGGCGTGACGGTCAGACGGTGTTGAGTGCGGTCGAATCGCCACACCTTTCCTGGGTCATCCGTCGTGTCGTGGGAGGCCCACCAGCATGGGGATCTGCCTTAGGGTGGCGTGGCGAAGCTCGCTACTGCCTCCAGAAAAAAAGATCATTTTCGCTTGTAGTATAGAAACAGAAGTTCTATACTACGCATAGTGTTAGTTGGACGATAGGAGGAAGCATGAAGGAACGGTGCTTGATCTGGCGGGAGGACGATGGAGAGGAGTCGAGGGAGGCTGCGCTTGTCCGTCGGGGCGATCGCCTGTGCATCGAGGAGATAAGCCGAGGCCCGCTGACGAGGGCGATGTTTGGCGCCTCTCCCTATGGTCGGCGCATCGTGATTGAGGGCGAGTTTGCGCCTGCGGTGCTCGCACACGCGCTGTATGCGGACTCCACCCAAGACCTCGAGGCGGTGCTCCGGCAATTCTTTCAGGTGGGGGGCGGCAGGCTCGTCGACATTGAGGACGCGCTTGATCGGGAGAACGTTCCGTATGTTTACGCGGCCTACACAAAGGACGAGGTTGCCTTCAGACCTGCCTGCTAGCCCCGGTGCCATTAGCTGCAGATACAAAAGGACCCCTTTCGGGGTCCTTGCTAGAGTCTGTGGTGCGGCGTACAGGATTCGAACCTGTGACGTTCTGATTCGTAGTCAGACCCTCTATCCAGCTGAGGTAACGCCGCGTGCAAGAACTAGAATGCCATCCCTAGGGGGCTAAGTCAAGTGGAATTGGAAAATACTTGCTTGGCTCCTTTTGGGTTCCCTGTGACTGTTAGACGGACACTGTGGGAAGACGTGGCATGCCAGGAATCGCTATGCTCATTCGTGCCTGCACCTTCAATGGAAGGAGGGTGGAACGAAAAGGACAGGAAAAGGAGCGTGACGAGGCGCTCTCTGGAAGACACCTATCGTGAGGTCTTTGGTGAACCTCAAAAAAGCGAGCACATAGCTGACGACCGTCGGCGTGGCTTTGAGAAGTTCAGCCTCTACCATCAGTCAGAGATGATCTACTCGGCTGGCACAACGGTCGGTCGATGACATCCAAAACCCAGGCTCTTTGTGAGGCGGGTAGCCATCCTGCGAGGCTGGCGCGGAGAGGGTGGGTGCCCGGATGGCCCGGCCCATGAGCGAGGTATGAGTCAAGCGCGCGGCCAAGCGCGTGCGGAGCGATGCGGGCCAAGGAGCGGGTACGCGTCCAAGGCGGGCGAGGCAGCGAGGCAGATAGAACGCAAAGCGCCTACCCGCGATCTTGCGGGTAGGCGCACTCATAGTCTGGCGGAGAGCTGGGGATTCGAACCCCAGATAGTCTTTTGGACTATACTCGCTTAGCAGGCAAGCACCTTCAGCCACTCGGTCAGCTCTCCAAACGGATACTTGGACATCATACCCCACAATGCGCCACTCCGCAATGGCAACCTGCTGTCGCGTCCCAAAATCCCAAGGGCGTCTACGATGGCCGTGCGCTTGGCCCAGTAGCTTCATGCCCGGTCACGCAGTCGTTGTGCGTACCCTCCGGACGAGCCGTCGGGCTGCGTCCGCGCCGTCCGAACTAGCCGTTGGCTCGATCCTTGGCTAAGAGAGAAAGTCGTCGGTCACGACAGCGTTATTCCTTCGCGTGCGCACCTTACCCCAGCTGAAGCGTGGCAGCAGCTCCGTTGGCGAAAGCTCCTCCCCTTGCTCGGCCAGGCCCACCAGGCCTGCCAGGCGCCCTATGACGCGACGCGGACTGACGCCACAATCCCGTATGGCGCCAAGGTCAAGGTCGTGGTCCCGTTTCGAGAGCCTCCTGCCGTCGGGGCTCATGAGCAGAGGGACGTGCCCGAAGCGTGGCGGTGTGAGGCCCAGAAGTCCAGCCAGGTATATCTGGCGCGCGGTCGAGCCCAGAAGGTCACATCCGCGGACGACCTCGCTGATGCCCATGAGGCCATCATCCACGACGACGGCCAGCTGGTATGCCATCACTCCGTCACTCCTCCTTATGAGGAAGTCTCCGCAGTCACGTGCGAGCAGCTCTTGGTGGGGGCCGTAACAGAGGTCGTCGAAGGTGACGATGCCAGCAGGGTCGTGTGCGTCTGGCACGCGCAGCCTTGTCGACGGGGGGCGCAACCGTGCCCTTTCGGTCACCTCTTGGGGCGAGAGATCGCGACACGTCCCCTGGTACACGTAGGTGCCGTCCGAGGCATGGGGCGCCGATGCGGCATGCAGCTCGCTTCGTGTGCAGAAGCAGGGGTAGGTGAGGCCCTCGTACTTGAGTTGCGCAATCGCGTCCCGATAGAGCTCGCCTCTCTCGCTCTGGTAGTAGGGTCCTTCGTCCCAACTAAGGCCAAGCCAGTCGAGGTCCTCCATAATGAGATCGGCTGCTCGCCTGTCGTGTGCCCTTGGGTCCAGATCCTCGATGCGAAGAACCACGCTGCCACCCTGAGAGATGGCCGAGAGCCAGGCGATGAGGGCAGGGAGGGCGTTGCCCAGGTGCATGCGGCCCGAGGGGGTCGGCGCAAAGCGGCCCTTAGGTGCGCTTGCTCTTGGGCCAAGCTGGTCCTGTGCTGCGGGGCGCGTGTGCGGGGAGGCGGTCATGGGTACGGGTATCTCTTGTGCGCCTTACTGGGGTGCGGACGTCACCAATATGCCAACTTGAACAGTATACCCCTTCGCCGAGGGCGTGCTACGGAGCCCCCCGTACGGCAGCCCTCGTCCCGCGAACGTCGTCCCCCACCTTCTTCAGTTGACTATGAGGGACGCCTCAGCTAGGGTACAGCATAGGTGGATGGCAGGCATCGCAGGATGGCCGCGCGGGACCGGCGGCCGGGCCCTGCGGGCGTGTGGGCACCCAGGCAGGTCAATCCCTTGGGAGGGCGGAGCTCATGTCTCGTTTCCTGGTGGCTCGGTATCTGAGAAGGGCGGCGCCGGTGGCCGTTGCGCTCTTGGCGTCTCTTGTGGCGTTGTTGTGTTTACCTCTCGCGGCGCGCGCTGAGGAGGTCTTCGCACTGGCGGTGCCGGGGGGCGACTTCCCAGGCGCGATTGTGGCTCCCCTCGCGATCGGAGGGGTTGTCCTCGTGGGGTTTGCCGCCTTCTTGGGGAGGAGGGCCGTTCCCGCACGGGCGTTCCTGTTGTGTCTGGTGGGCGGCGTGTCTTTGCTCGTCGCTGCGGGCGCTCTTGCGGCTGTACCGCGCGGGGTCGCCTCCGTGACCATCGACAGGTCGAGGCTAACGTCAGTCGAGGGCCTCAACATCTACTTCCTCGGCGAGGGCGAGGGCCTCTCCGGCACCTTGGACGCCGGGGGCCGCGAGGCGCGCTCCCTCACCCTGAGGGTCTCCGACGACAGGGGCAACGTGATAGACACCCGCGAGATCCCGGTGGCAAAGGAGTGGTCCGTTTCCGAGTTCGGCCTCTTGAGGGGGACCAACACGCTTCGCGTCGAGTGCGCCCTCGACGACGGCTCCTCTGCGTCGGACACCCTCACCCTCTCCTACGGCAAGGAGGACAGGGTGGGCGCGCTCTCCATCGACAGGGGGGACAGCGACGGCGACGGGCTCATCAACTACCTCGAGACCTACTACGGGACGGACCCCCTTAAGGCCGACACCGACGGCGACGGCTTAAATGACTACCTGGAGATCGCGGGGCTCGGGTACGATCCCCTTAAGGCCGACTCTGGTAGCGTGGGCGACGGGGATAAGGACCGTGACGGCGACGGCATGGGGAATGCCAGGGAGGTCGAGCTCGGCCTCGACCCTGCCTCCAGCGACTCCGACCTCGACGGTCTGAGTGACGGCAAGGAGCTTGAGCTGGGCACCGATCCCCTCAAGGACGACACGGACGGCGATGGGGCCGAGGACGGCTGGGAGGTGGAGAACGGCACCGACCCGCTCACGGCCCAGGACCGCTTCAGGGTGTCCGCGTCGCGGTCTTCGCACGGGATTACCCTCACGCTCGAGGCGAGTGTGCCCGGGCGGGAGGTCTGGCAGGTGTGGGCCCTCCCCGCTACCGGAACGGCCATCAAGCTGGACGAGATACCGGGCTACGTCTGCGACTCCGAGCTTAGCCTGCCGGGTGACTCCGAGGACGCGACCGCCTCCTTCGACCTCTCCGCGACGCTGGCCGAGAGGCCCTCGCTCTCCCCTGCCGTCTACCGCTACAACAAGGAGACGCAGGCCCTGGAGGAGCAGGAGTCGACGCTGGACGGCACCACCCTGCGCTTCGCCCCACAACGCGCCTCCATCTACCTCGTGGTGGACAAGGACTCCTTTGAGGGTGCCTGACGCTACGGCATCAGGAGGTCGGGCGACGAAGGTCGCCATTCCTGCCTGGACCAGTTAGGGGGGCATTCTTACGGGTTGCGAAGTGAATCATTCCGTGTCTCCTTAGGGGTGGGTTATCACGCGCGGGGACGAGGGGGACGAGGATGGGAAGAGGCTCGACCACAATGGGCTCGCTGAGGGTGGTGGCCGTCGCCTGCCTGTGCGTGGCCGTCGCCGCCGCAGTGCAGTTCGGCCCCTACTTCGTCAGGATGCTGAAGTTGTACCAGGAGGGCCCGAGCGTCGGGGCGGCACTCAATTCCCGGGCCGTGCGGAACGACAGGGAGCTGCACGGCATAACGTACACCTTCCTCTACGAGGACACAGACGAGGTGGGGCGGGTACGCTACCACTTCGTGTCGGACAACGGCGGGAACATCCCGCTGGTCATCACCTGCGAGTTCCGCTGGTTCGACAGCTGGGGCTTCCTCGAGTTCTACCCCGCCGGCTGGAACTACACCCGCACGAACTTGGAGGAGTGGGTCGACGCCTACGACGCCTGGGGGTCGGGCCAGGGATACGGCATCCCGATACGCTGACGGGCGGCCCGCGCGGGAGCGAGGGGGACGAGGATGGGTAAGAGGCTCGACCATACTGGGCTCGCTGAGGGTGGTGGCCGTCGCTACCGCAGTGCAGTTCGGCCCCTACTTCGTCAGGATGATGAAGGTGTACCAGGAGGGCCTGCCGCCCCTCCGACCTGTCAGCACGGCCCGGGTCCGAGAGGGCCGTCTTCTTCCTGACGGACGGGGACGACAACAGGACGTCCGAGTACTCCTACGGGCGACTCGGCGGCATGGCGAGGGAGAGGCGCATCGCCGTCTACACGTTCGTGCTGGGAGGTGACGTGAGCGACGCCAAGTACAGGGAGCTCGAGGCCATGTCCCTCGACGCCGGGGGCAAGTGCTGCCGGGGCAGCCAGGACGACCTCGCGGGCTACACCGGGATCATCTTCGACGAGACGGTCGACTACGCGACCGACTCCAACGAGGGCGGCATCAGCGACCCGTGCTCGGGCGAGGGGAGGCGGAGGGTCGACTCCCGCACGCTCGCGATCTTCTCGGCGCTGTCGTACGAGGACGGCACGGAGGCGATGCGCAGGTCCGGGTTCTACGGGGAGATCGTGGGGTCCCCTCCTGAAGAGCCGGGCGAGAGGTACTACTTCCTCGACGGCGCCTCGGTTAAGCCCGGCGGGTCGGACGACTACGTCAGGGACTGGGTCGTCGCGGAGTACGACAACGTTGACGTGCTCCCTCTCATCGGTGCGCGCTTCAGCGCCACGGTGTACGTGCACGGGGATGACGTGGTCCTCGCGTATCGCGGGACGAGCGAGGACCTCGAGTGGCTCAACGACCTGTCGGGCGGTCTCTCGAACTTCACCCTCGAGGAGCCCTACGCGAAGCTCATGGCGCTGCGGGCGGCCAGGATGTACGCCGCACCTAGGAGAAACGTCTACATAACGGGCCACTCCCTCGGGGGCTACCTCGCCCAGGTGGGGGCCGCCGAGCTCATCCGCAGCGGGTGCGCCGACATGCTGAAGAGCTGCGAGTACTTCAACGGTATGGGGTTGGACTACGGGCGGATGTCTCCACGTCTCCCCGATCAATACCAGCATGCCTCCGAAAGGGAGTTGCTGTCGGGTTGGGGGGCGAGAACCGGGGGCCTTGTCCTGCACCGCATCTTTGGAGACCCCGTCTCGCTGCTGGGCATCCATTCGGGTAAGACCAGACTATACTTCGCCGCCGATGAGTGCGTCAGGCACCATAAGGGCATCGATTATGGCGCGGGCGACTGGGCGCTCTCGGCCGGAGCGCTGGCTTTGGTGGTGGGGCCCGAGCCCATTCTTGCGGCTGAGCTCTACGGGATCGGCTGGGGAGGGGGTCTCATGACGTACATGTGGTCAGTTCATGAGGCAGACAGCTTCCTGCATGCAGACCTCAGGTCGTGACGTGCCCTTTCACCCTTGGCACGCCTGGAGAGGAGTTACCATGGTCTACCCTGGCTGCAGCGACAATGGGTCTGCCGGCACACGGTGGGCGCTGAGGGGTGTCGCGGCGCTGCATGTGGCGGGGAGCGTCCTCGTCCTCTCGCAGGACCTATTTGTCTTTCTGCTCGTGCTCCTGACGGGCGTCTGCGGCGTCCGCGCCTCGTGCGACCCCCGCAGGGGCGCCCCGTACCTCGTAATGTCGAGCACGCTGCTCGTGTACCACGCGGCCCACGTGATGAGGCTGTGCCAGAACCTCGCCCTTGTGTCCGCCCCGGCCGGCAGCCTCCCCGGTGCCCCCTTCCCGGCCCTCCCGGTGCTGCTCGCCCTGGCCCGGCTCGCCC
>ERZ773043.611-NODE-611-length-20777-cov-9.987598_pt1 | contig 20777 bp, 16 predicted proteins | sample MGYA00580636_ERZ773043 | MGnify/ENA primary metagenome ERZ773043 (study PRJEB29015, sample SAMEA2737992) | human oral metagenome | biome: human oral; feature: human-associated habitat; material: dental | place: China | collected 2065 ...
CACACACGACGGGGCGACCAGCCAGGCGCTTGCGGCGCGCAGCAGGCTGCGGCGTTCCGCCAGGTGACTGGGGGTGGCCAGTTTCTCGTTGCGCAGCGCGTCCTGGCGGGCCTGGGCCTGGGGCCGGTAGGCGGGCTGGCGATGCTTGAAGAGTCGGCTGATCATGACTGAAACAGTAAGGATGGGCCGGCTGCCGCACGGGATGCAGGGATGCGGGGCCACGCGGCCAGAGCCCGTCTCTGCAGGGACGGGTTCTGCGGAAATGGAAATGTTGTGTTCCGATATGGAACAATAGGTTACGAATTGTCGATTATAACCGGAAATGTGCGCAATGTCGCGCCGACCGGTGACGCAAAGTGTTGTGTTTGTGATGATGAACAGGTTGAGAGGTGGGGCCGGGCGGCTGTTTTTGCGGGTGCTGGCCGGGGTATTGCTGGGGGCAGGGGCTGTTTCTGCGGCGGTTCCGGGGGCTGGGGGCGGGCCGACGACTGGCAGTCCCGTACCGACGGCCGGTCAGGTGCCTGCTGCGCAGGACAGCGTGCGAACGGAAGGCCGGGGGCATTCGGATACCCGGATGGATATGGGGCTCCGGATACATGCAGACGGCCGGATGCGCACGGACGCCCGGATGCCTGCGGATGCCCGGAGGCGCGCGGATAGTCAGGATCGTATGGATGGCCAGGCGCGCCTGGATGATCGCGCGCAGGCGGGTGACCGTGCGCTGAAGGACGATCGGGGGATGACCGTGACCCTGCCGGCGCGGGTGCGGCGGGTGGTGTCGCTTTCGCCGGCGCTGACCGAGTCGGTCTGTGTGCTGCAGGCCTGCGACCGGCTGGTGGGGGTGGACCGCTTTTCCAACTGGCCGGCGCAGGTGGCGACGCTGCCGAAGCTGGGCAGTCTGGGCAGCTTCAATGTGGAGAGCGTGGCGGCGCTGCAGCCGGATGTGGTGCTGATGGCCAGTGGCGGTGTGGTGGCCGACCGTTTGCAGAAACTGGGTGTGGCGGTGCTGGTTCTGTCACCGCGCCGGCAGGCGGATGTGGCGCCGCTGCTGCAGCGCCTGGCCCGTGTGCTGGACTTGCCGCAGGCGCGTGCCGATGCGGTGTGGGCCGGCATCCGCACACAGCTGGATGCGGTGGCGGCGTCCATGCCGCCTGCCGCGCGTGGCTGGCGGGTCTGGCTGGAGGTCGATCCGGCCCCGTGGGTAGCCACGCCTTCGTCACTGCTGGGCGAGACGCTGGCCGGACTGGGGCTGGCCAATGTGATCTCCGGTGGCGAGGATATGACAGCGGGTGAGCAGCCGGGCAAGGATGCCCGCCGGGATGGACATGCGGATGGACGTGCGGACATGGATGCTCGCCAGAATGGGCATGCGGAAGGGGGGACGGATGCCGGTACGCCGGACGGGGAAGGGCATGCCGATGCGTCAGGGGGGAGCCATGGACCGCACACCATGCCCGCGTATCTGCAGGTCAGCCGCGAATGGGCGCTGCAGGTGCAGCCCGATGTGCTGATGATCAGCGATCCGCAGCAGCAGGGGCTGGCGGCAGTGCGGGCGCGTCCGGGTTGGCAGCGGCTGAAGGCGCTGCAGCAGGGGCGGGTGTGCCTGTTCGGCGGAGACGCACTGGATGTGCTGGTACGCCCCGGCCCCCGGCTGGCCGAGGGGGCACAGCAGATGCGGGACTGCGTGGTCCGGCTGCTGAAGCGGCGCTGACCGTTCCATGGCAGGGGGCGGTCTAGCCTGCGCATGATCCCCTGCCGGTACCCGGCCGGCAGCAGCGCGGGGATCGGCCCATGACACGCCCTGGCTCTGGCCAGCCTGTGGTGCATGTTCCCTGAAGGTGGTGGGCTGGCCTGTGGTGCGCGTTCCCTGAAGGTGGTGGGCTGGCCTGTGGTGCGTGTTTCCTGAAGGTGGTGGGCTGGCTTGTGGTGCGCGTTCCCTGAAGGTGGTGGGCTAGCCTGGGGCACGCGTTCCCTGCAGGTGGAACATGTTCCCGCAGCAAATCTGCCTGTGGTGCGGATGCGGCGGTGGGCATTTGCTGGAACAATAGCGCGCGTCGTGGACCTGTTCCAGGAGCGTATTCTGGAGCCGTTCGTCCCCACGCTGGCCCCGAAGTTGCGCACGGCTGACCCCGAAGCCGCACACGGCAGCCAGATTGCCATGCCTGGCGGGACGGCCAGCCTTGCCGGACAGGGATGAACAGGCCCATGACACACTTCTGAACAGCCATTTCGGGAAACAAGCTTCCGGGAGAACGACGACCATGGAAATCGAACAGCCCCCTCGCGAGAAACCCTACGAGAAGCGGCAGGGCGAGCGGCGCGGCCTGATCATCGTCAACACCGGTGACGGCAAGGGCAAGAGCACGGCGGCCTTCGGGCTGGCGCTGCGGGCGCACGGACGTGGCAAGAAGGTGCATATCTACCAGTTCCTGAAGGTGGCCTCGGCACGCTTTGGCGAACACCGCACCTTCGAACAGCTGGGGGTGCCCATCGAGGGGCTGGGTGATGGTTTCAGCTGGAAGAGCCAGGATCTGGAAAAATCCGCCGCCCTGGCGCGTGAGGGCTGGGAGCGCGCCCGAAAGACCATCATGGATGGCGAGCATTTTCTGGTGGTGCTGGATGAGATCACCTATCCGCTCATCTACGGCTGGATGCCGCTGGAACCGGTGCTGGAAACGCTCCGGAACCGTCCGCCGCACGTGCATGTGGTGCTGACCGGGCGACGCTGCCCGCCGGAGATCATCGAACTGGCCGACACCGTCACCGAGATGACCAAGATCAAACACGCCTTCGAGGCCGGGGTGCCGGCGCAGCGCGGCATTGAGGACTGAACGGCGTGGGTGAACGGTCATGGGTGGCCGGTACGGGCGTACAGGCTGATGCTGGTGCGGATGCCGGCGTTGGCGCACAGGATGGCCCCAATGCGGATGCAGGCACTGGTGTACAGGCAAATCAGCACGGTCCCCGGCGCCGTGACGACCTTGTCCGCGCAGGCGTTCAGACCGGCACGGGTGCAGAGGCCGGGGTGCCGCCAGCCGGCAGCACGGCGGACACCGCTGGCCGGCTGGCCCGCTGCATCATGGTGCTGGGCACCAGTAGCGGGGCGGGCAAGAGCTGGCTGGTGACGGCATTGTGCCGCTGGTATGCGCGGCAGGGGCTGCGGGTGGCGCCCTTCAAGGCGCAGAACATGAGCAACAACGCTCGCGTGGTGGCTGGTGGCGAGATCGGCAGCGCGCAGTATTTTCAGGCGCTGGCCGCGGGCGTGGAGCCCACGGTGCAGATGAACCCGCTGCTGCTCAAGCCCGAAGCCGACACGCGCAGCCAGGTGGTGCTGCTGGGGCAGGTGGATGCCCGGCTGACCGGCATGCCCTGGCGGGCCCGCTGTGCCGAAGTCTGGCCGCTGCTGGCACAGACGCTGGACGACCTGCGCCGCCAGTACGATGTGATCGTCATCGAGGGGGCCGGGTCGCCGGCCGAGATCAACCTGCAGTCCAGCGATGTGGTGAACCTGCGGGTGGCGCGCCACGCCGATGCCGTCTGCCTGCTGGTGTCCGACATCGACCGCGGCGGTGCCTTTGCCCATCTGTACGGCACCTGGGCGCTGATGCCCGAAGACGACCGCAGGCGCCTGCGCGGCTTCGTGCTGAACCGTTTCAGGGGGGATCCCGGTCTGCTCGCGCCGGCCCCCGAACGGATGCTGGAGATGACCGGTGTGCCGGTGGTGGCCACCGTGCCGATGTGGACCGGCCACGGCCTGCCGGAGGAGGATGGCTGGTTCCAGTACCGCGACCGGCAGACGGCACAGGGAAGTCCTCCCGATGATCGGGGCTGCCAGCCGGCACAGGGAAGAACCCTCTGTGACATGGACCGGCAGGCAGCGCAGGGAAGATCCCCCGAGGGCTGTGACGGTGCAGGCAACGCCAGGGCCAGCGCCGGTCCCCGGGGGGACGACGGCGTACCCGGCCCACGTCAGGTGGAGGTGGCCGGCGCATGCCCGGCAGACCGGCCGGTGTGTGCGCCGGCGCGGATTGCCCTGCTGGTGCCGCCGCGCATCAGCAATCTGGATGAGTTCGAGCCGCTGGCCGCCCTGCGTGGCGTGCAGCTGGTGGCGGTGCGGGAGGCCGGCATGCGGCCCGAACTGTCGGTGGATGACTGGATCATCCTGCCGGGTTCGAAGCACACCAGTACCGATCTGGCCTGGCTGAAGCGGCAGGGGCTGGATGCCTGGGTGCGGGCGCATGCGGCCCGTGGTGGCCGGGTGCTGGGCATCTGTGGCGGACTGCAGATACTGGGGCAGGCGCTGCGTGATCCGCTGGGGCTGGATGGCGCTGGCCAGGGACTGGGGCTGCTGCCGCTGCAGACGGTGTTCGGCCGCGAGAAGGTGCTGCGGCGCCGGACGGAACGCTTCGGCTCACTGCCGGGGCCATGGTCGGTGCTGTCGGGGGTGCAGGTGACGGGATACGAAATCCACCAGGGGCAGACGCAGCCGGTGGGGGCGGACATCATGGCAGGGGCTACAGAGGCCATAGTGGTTGCAGAAGCCGCAGAGGTCGCAGATGTCATGGAAGCCACAGGAACCACGGAAACCGCAGAAATCGCAGAAGTTGCAGAAGCCACAGAATCCGCAGAGGCCACAGAGGCCACAGAGGCCGCGGCGGGAGCAGCTATCGGTGTCCATGGTGTCCCTGGCGCGGTGGGGGTTCTCGACGTGCTGCCGGATGGTCTGGGCTGGTGCAACGCCCGGGGCAATGTGCTGGGCGTGTACCTGCACGGCATGTTCGAGAACGATGATGTGCTGCAGGCGCTGTTCGGCCAGCAGGCGCGTCCGCTGGCGGCCGTGTTCGACGGGCTGGCCGATCATGTGGGCAACAGCTTTGCCCCCGGGGTGCTGGACGGGTTGCTGGGGATGCGCTTCCCACGCCCCGGGCGGCGTCCGCCATCCGGCTGAACTGGCCGATAATGAAAGGCCCCGGCAGTGCACCGGGGCACGGTTTCGTGCCCGACAGGGCGGCTTCCTGCGTATCCCGATCCTCTGCATGAGTCTTGCGGCACCGTGATTTCCATGCACGGCGCCTGTTCCTTTTTCTTCCGGTTCTGCCATGTCCGACATCCGTTCGTTTTCGTCCCTGCATTCCGACCTCTTCCCGCCTGCCGATGTGGCGGCCACCATTCCCGTCATCGAGCCCGTTTTCGATCCGGCCCGCGCGGCTGCCCTGCAGGCGAAGCTGGATGCCCAGGCGCGTCCGCCGGGTTCGCTGGGCCGGCTGGAAGCGCTGTCGGTACAGATCGGCCAGATCCTGCAGACCGAATCGCCGCAACTGCAGGATGCCGCCGTGCTGCTGTGCGCGGGCGACCATGGTCTGGTGGCGCAGGGTGTATCGGCCTGGCCCTCCACCGTGACCACGCTGATGATGCAGACCATTCTGGACGGCGAGGCCACGGTGAGCGTGCTGGCCCGCCAGCATGGCCTGAAGGTGCTGGTGGTGGACTGTGGCGTGGTGCAGCCGCTGCCCGAGCGGCCCGGTCTGCTGCTGCGCCGGCTGGGGGCTGGCACGGCAGATGCCACCCGGCAGCCGGCCATGACGCCGGCACAGTGCCTGCAGGCCATTCGCAACGGCCGGGCGCTGGTGCAGGCGCTGCCCGGCAATGCGATCCTGCTGGGCGAGATGGGCATCGGCAACACCTCGCCCGCGTCTCTGCTGCTGGCACGGTTGGCCGATCTGCCCATCGACCAGGTGGTCGGCCCGGGGGCTGGTCTGGACGCCGAAGGGCGGCAACGCAAGACCCGGGCACTGGCTGCGGCACTGGTGCGCAACGCCGCGGCCACGGAACCGCTGGATGCTCTGGCGGCCCTGGGAGGCTTCGAAATTGCCACGCTGGTGGGGGCCGTCCTGCAGGCGGCGCTGGAAAACCGGGTGATCGTGGTGGATGGTTTCATCACCAGTTCGGCCGTGCTGGTGGCGGCGCGGCTGCAGCCGGCGGTGCTGGAACGCTGCGTGTTCTCGCACGTGTCGGCCGAGCCGGGGCACCGGCTGATGCTGGATGCGCTGGGCGCCGACCCGCTGCTGCAGTTCGGCATGCGGCTGGGCGAGGGATCGGCCGCCACACTGGTGTGGCCGCTGCTGGAATCGGCCTGCCGCACACTCAACGACATCGCGCCGCTGGCCACCGTGCTGGCCCGGGGTGAGGCGCAGCCTTGAGGCACGAGGAGGAGGCGCCTGTGGGACAGCCGTCTGGAGAGTCATCGTCATCCGGCGTGCCCGGTGCGCCAGCCGAACTGCAGGGCAATCTGCTGCGCCATGTGCTGCTGGCGCTGCAGTTTTTCACGCGCATTCCCCTGCCGGCACGGGTGGCACGCTGGGTGGGCTACAGCCCGGCCCTGATGAAGGCATCGACCGCGCATTTTCCAGCCGTGGGCTGGCTGGTGGGCGGCGTGGCGGCGCTGGTGCTGGGTCTGGTGGTGTGGGGGCTGGCCGGTATGTCAGCCGTTCCTGCGCATGATGCCGTCTGGCTGCTGGTGGCGCTCGTGGCGGCGCTGCTCTCGACCATGGCGACCGTACTGCTGACCGGCGCCTTTCACGAGGACGGGCTGGCCGATGTGGGCGATGCACTGGGCGGCAGTGCAGACCGCGAGACGGCGCTGCGCATCATGAAGGATTCGCGGCTGGGCACCTACGGCACGATCACACTGCTGCTGGTGCTGCTGCTCAAGCTCTGCCTGCTGGCACTGCTGCAGGTGCAGGGGCTGGTCCACGCGATGCTGCTGGTGCTGACCATGCACGTGCTGTCGCGCTGGACGGCCCTGCTGCTGCCGCAATGGCTGCCCTATGTGGGGGGAACGCCCGTGGCGGCCGGTGGTACCAGCAAGGCGCGCTCGCTGCTGGAGCGTCTGGACCGGCGCACGCTGTGGGTGTCGTCACTGTGGGCGCTGCCGGCCGTGCTGCTGGTGGCCCGGGTGGCGGGCGGGGCGGCCCTCTTGGGGGTGATGGTCACACTGCTGCTGGTCGTGGGGGGGCTGGGACGGTTTTTCCGGCGCAGGCTGGGGGGTATCACGGGCGACTGCATGGGCGCAACCCAGCAGCTGGCCGAGGTGTCCGGTTATCTGGTGCTGTGCCTGATCATGGGGGCACAACCGTGAAGGGCACCGGGACGGTTCATCGTGGAGACGCTGCCTGGGGCGGGCGCGAGACGACCCATCGTGGGGACGGCATCGTTCCGAACAGCCGCGACGGGGGGCTGCGTGGGAATGCCGTGCCGCCTGCCACGGAGATGGTTGATGTCCCCGCGGAAGCCGCACCGTTGTGCTGGCTGGTGCGTCATCCACGCCCCGAGGCGCCGGCCGGGCTCTGTTATGGCCGTACCGATCTGGCGGCACAGCCGGCCGACACGGCCCGTGCCGCGCAGGCACTGGCGGCGCGGCTGCCGGCTGGCATCGTGCTGCGCAGCTCACCGTTGCAGCGCTGCCAGACCCTGCTGCAGGCCCTGCACGTCCTGCGCCCCGACGTGCAGCTTCGCCCTCCGGAGGACTGGCTGGCCGAGATGGATTTTGGTGCCTGGGAAGGGCGCCTGTGGGCCGATCTGCCGGCAGCCGAACTGCAGGCCTGGACCGACGATTTCGGCCATTACCGGGCGGGCGGCCACGGTGAGTCGGTGGCGCAGTTCCTGATGCGCCTGCATGAGGGGCTGCAGGCTGTCCGGGCGGCATGGGAAACCCCGTCGTTGCGGGACCGGCATGGATGGGCGTACGCCGAGGCGTGGATCACCCATGCCGGTGTGATTCGCGGATTGTGCTGGCTGGCCGGGCAGGGGCGTGGTGACGGGGCGTCCTGCGGAACGGGGCTGTCCGGTGTATCTGGGGAATGCCCATCGGCCATGCCGGAGCGGCAGGCAGGTGCGCCGCCGTTCAGCCCGACAGACGAGCCTTCGGCACACAGTCCGGCAGACCACGAGCACTGTTTTTCTGGCGCGTTCGGCCCGGCAGGAAAACTGCCATTCTCCCTGCCGACAGCATCCGCGTGGCCATCATTCCACATAGGCTTTGGTGAGGCGGTAGCGGGCGATTTTCTGCCGATGGCGGCTGTTTCAGCGACAACTGGCTGAGCAGCAGCTTCAGCCGCACTCTCCAGGGGCGGGATGGTGAACGCCGGGGATCTGCCAGTCTGGCATCTGACACGGGAACCGCAAACCCGTCACCCGGTTACTGGAACAGCACGGAGGCGTTGCGCAGCACCACGTACAGGCCCGTGCCGGCCAGAATGCTGAGCAGGGCGTGGCGGCTGGCCAGCTGGACCACTACCGTGACGGCCAGGGCGGCCAGTGAGGGCCAGGCACCCACGGTGGAGGCGTCGTTCTGGATGAAGCCCACCATGGTGTGAATGAGCAGCAGGCCCAGAATGGCCGGCGGCAGAAACCGCCCCAGCGTGCGGATGGCCCGGAAGCGGTTGAGCAGCCCGGCCGCCACGAAGGGCAGGGCCCGCAGGGCGAAGGTGATGAGCGCCATGACCACGATGGCGGCCAGGGCCTGCCAGCCGCCCAGCATGGTGTCGGGTGTGCTCATGGCTGCCCCTCCGGCTGGCGGAAACTCTGCAGCAGGGATACGCCCACCGACAGGCCGATGGCCAGCAGCATGGCCTGCTGCGGATAGACTGCCCAGCCCACGGTGTAGGTAACGATGGCCGTGACGAGGGGCGCCAGCTGACGGCTGCTGCGCCATTGTGCCACCACCAGCACCGCAAAGAGGGCGGCCAGGCTGAAATCGAACCCCTGCAGCGTGGGCGACAGGCCCATGCCGATGGCGTTGCCCAGCACCGTACCCAGCAGCCACCAGCCGTGATTGATCATGGTCAGCCCCAGCATCTGCCGGGGTGTGGCGCTGTCGGGCAGGGTGGAGATGAGCGAGTAGGTCTCGTCGGTGAGCTGCCAGGCCAGGCAGGCGCGGGCCAGCCGGCCCTGCGGCAGGCGGTCCAGAATCGACAGCCCGTAGAAGATGTGGCGCAGGTTGACCACCAGCGTGGCCACCGCAATGGCGGCCAGTGATTCACCCGCCGCAAACATCGGCACCGCCATGAACTGGGCCGCACCGGCATAGACCAGCAGACTCATCAGCGGGGCCACCCACCAGTCGGCGCCGGCCTGTGCCATCAGAAAGCCAAAGGCCATGCCCAGCGGGATGTAGCCCATGGCGATGGGGATGGACAGCCGGAGGGCCGAAGGCTGCTCGCCAGAAAACGGCTCCTCATGGCCGCCGCTGCCCGCAGGTGGGGGTGGGGACGTCTCCAGGCTGGCAGGACGTGTACTGGGAGGCATGGTGGGCGGGGTGACGTACCGTACGACAGGCGCGGAACGGGATGCAGAAGCGGTTTCCGAGTATACGATGCAGTCGTCATGCGATGCTGCGGTGGGTCATGCTCATCCGAGGCTGTGCCGCAGGTGGATGCATGGGAGCGTTTTTTGCTCGTTCTCGCAAAAATATGTGGACAGGACGACAGGCGCAGGCAAGGCGGGCCGACTTGCCGCGAGCTGCGTCATGCGGGCAAGAAAAAAGCCCCGGGGGCGCTTGACCTGCGGGGCTTTGAGGCCGCTGCCCCGCAACAGGGCAACCAGCCGGAATACGTGGTAGAGAAGGGTGGACTTGAACCACCGACCTCACGATTATGAGTCGTGCGCTCTAACCAGCTGAGCTACATCTCCACGTGCTCTGCAATGCAGAGATCAGCATTATATAGCGATTTCTGCGCTTGGCAAGTCCTTGCCACGGCCCTGGCAGACGGGGGGTGTCTGCCCCCTGTTGCGGTCGCCTGTGCTGTCTGCCATGCCCTGCCGTCCGCGAGGCACGGCATCCGGTCGCTGCTGCTGGCGGGGCTGCATGGCGAGTGACAGGGATCGGGTCGCGTGTGGCCTGCCGTGTAGCCCTGCCATGCTGTCCGGTGGCTGTGGCTGTGGCAGGGCAGGGGTTTGTGCTCAGCCCCGTGCGGCCTGCCGTGCTGCCCGGATGGCGTCGCGGGTCTGCAGCGCTACCTGCCGGGCGGCGTCGGCAAAGTCCGTGCCCTGGCCGGCGTACAGGATGGCGCGGGACGAATTGATGATCAGCCCGAAGCCGCTGGCATCCAGCCCGGCACGCACGGTGGCATTGACATCGCCTCCCTGGGCGCCCACACCGGGTACCAGCAGCGGCAGGTTGGGGGCCAGCGCACGCACGCGGGCCAGTTCGTCGGGGAAGGTGGCACCCACCACCAGCCCCAGCTCGCCGTTGCGGTTCCACGGGCCGGCAGCCAGCGAGGCCAGGTGTTCGTAGAGGTGCGTGACCGTCTCCGGCCCTGCGGCAACCGCTGTCCCGTGGGTCAGTGCCGACGGTTGCGTGATGGCTGCCGATACGGTGGTGGCCGCGCCGGCCGTGGTAGGCGGAACGCCCTGGGATACGGCGGAAGCGCCCCCTGTCCCTGTGGCCACCGTCTGGCTGGCGGGCTGCTCGGGCAGGACCGGCAGCGCCTGCAGGTCATTGCCCCCCGGGTTGCTGGTGCGGCACAGCAGGATCAGCCCGCGGCCGGCCCAGTCGAAATAGGGTTCGATGGAGTCGAAGCCCATGAAGGGCGAGAGCGTCAGCGCATCGGCGCCGAAACGGTCGAAGGCCTCCACACCGTACTGCCGGGCGGTACTGCCGATGTCACCGCGCTTGGCGTCCAGAATCACCGGAATGCCGGGGTAGTCGGCATGGATATGGCGGATCAGCCCGGCCAGTACCTCTTCGGCGCCCTGGGCGGCAAAGTAGGCGATCTGCGGCTTGAAGGCGCAGGCCGTGTCGGCTGTGGCCGCAATGATCTGGCGGCAGAAATGGTCGATGGCTGCCGGCCCGGTCCCCAGATATGACGGGATGCGGGCCGGATCCGGATCCAGTCCCACGCACAGCATGGAATCGGCAGCGGCCCAGCGCTGGCGGAGGGTTTGAACGAAGCTGGAACTCATGGATGGATGTTCTCGAAGGCTGCAGAGGGTCCCTAGGCGCGCGTCCTTTCGAATTCCTTCAGGTAATCCACCAGCGCCTGCACCCCTTCCAGCGGCATGGCGTTGTAGATGGACGCACGCATGCCGCCCACCGAGCGGTGCCCCTTCAGGTTCATCAGGCCGCGGGCCTCGGCGCCCTTCAGGAATTCGGCATCCAGCGCCGCATCGGCCAGCGTGAACGGCACGTTCATCCACGAACGGTTCTCCGGCGCCACCGGGTTGCTGTAGAAGCTGCTGGCGTCCAGTGCGTCGTAGAGCAGCCTGGCCTTGGCCTCGTTGCGGCGGGCCATTTCCGGCAGGCCGCCCAGATCCTTCAGCCACTGGAACACCAGTCCGGCCAGATAGATGGCGTAGGTGGGCGGGGTGTTGATCATGGAGTCGTTTTCGGCCTGCCTGCCGTAATCCAGAATGGATGGCATGGCCCTGCGTGCACGGCCGGGCAGGTCTTCGCGGATGATCACCAGCGACAGCCCGGCCGGCCCGATGTTCTTCTGGGCACCGCCGTAGATCATGCCGTAGCGGCGCACGTCCATGGGGCGTGACAGGATGTGCGACGAGGCATCCACCACCAGCGGCACGTGGCCCACGTCGGGCGTGTCGTGGAATTCCACCCCGCCGATGGTCTCGTTGCCGCAGAGGTGCACATAGGCTGCGTTCGGGTCCAGATCCCAGCCGCTGCGGTCGGGAACGCGGGTGTAACCGCTGCCCTCGCTGCTGGCGGCCACGCGCACGGTGCCGAAGCGCCGTGCCTCGCCGATGGCCTTCGAGGACCAGATGCCGGTGTCGATGTAGTCGGCGCTGCCGCCCTCGGGCAGCAGGTTCAGTGCCAGTGCCGCAAACTGCAGCGTGGCGCCCCCGGCCAGAAACAGCACCCGGTATCCGGACGGGATGTTCAGCAGTTCACGCAGGTCGGCTTCGGCCTGGGCCTGGATGCCCATGTAGTCCTTGCCGCGGTGCGACATTTCCATCACCGACATGCCGGTGCCATGCCAGTCGGACATCTCGCTGGCGGCCCGGGCCAGGACGGCTTCGGGTAGCACGGCCGGGCCGGCACTGAAATTGAACGGCTTGCGCATGGGTAGACTCCTTCGGGCGGTTGCTGTCCGCCATTCTAGAGCGTGTCATGGACTTGTTCATCCCCGCGCTGGTTCGGGCCGTGTGCCGACAGGGCACCATGTAAAGGCTGGGACCGTCTTGCCTGACCGTGCAACACTGCCGGCGCACAGCCCGGGTGAACTGCCGGACGGCCGGACGGGGGTGGAAAGTTTCCATGGCACTTTGCTGTACACGGCCTGCTTACAGCCGCAGATGGGCGCCCAACCAGTCGTCTCATTGTGTCCATGAAGCGTTGTACCGGACGCAGTGTGGACATGCCGTGCGGTGCAGCGGCCGGCCCGATGAACGGCCGTCACGGGAATTGACGGTCTGCGCCGGGATCAGGTGATAATCTGGCCCATTGTCTGCACCGCGTCAGGCAGGCCGGACGCCAGGTCTGTGCGGCTTCCGGGCTTTTGCAGACATGATCAGATCCCAAGGAGTGAACAGCATGTCGAAGTTTGTCGAACAGCCGGCCAAGGCCGTGATGATGTCCGCCCAGACCGTGGCGATGCCGGCGCAGGGCGAGCAGGGCGCGTCCCGGAAGATGGGCCGTCGTGGCGCCGGTGCCCGCCAGGCGGTGGTGGCCGCCGTGGCCACGGCGCTGCTGGTGGCCGGCTGTGCGGGCATGGATGACACCCAGCGTCGCACGGCCATCGGCACCGGCATCGGTGCCGCGGTGGGGGCTGCCCTTGGTGGCAACACCTCCGGCGCCAAGGGCGTGCGCAATGGTGCGCTGATCGGTGGCGCCATTGCCGGCGTGGGCACCTACATCTGGTCGCGCCAGATGGAAGAACAGAAGCGTGCCATGGAAGAGGCCACTGCCGGCACCGGCGTGCAGGTCACGCAGACCCGCGAGAACCTGCTGCAGCTGGACATCCCCAGCGACATCTCGTTCCGCGTCAACAGCGCAGCCATCCTGCCCAACTTCCAGCCCATTCTGGACCGCTTCGCCCAGACACTGGTGGCCAACCCGGCCACGACCGTGCAGATCATCGGCCACACCGACAGCACCGGCAACGATGCCATCAACAACCCGCTGTCGGTCAACCGTGCGGCCAGCGCCCGTGACTATCTGGTGGCACGCGGTGTGCAGGTCTCGCGCATCATGATCGATGGTCGCGGCAGCCGTGATCCGATTGCTGACAACAGCACGCCGGCCGGTCGTGCCCAGAACCGCCGCGTGGAAATCTACGTGGGTCAGGCCGCCAGCCCGCAGCAGCAACAGCAGCAGGGCAATGGCCAGTACCAGAACAACGGTAACGGGCAGTACAACCAGAACGGCGGCCAGTACAACAATGGCCAGTCCGGCGGGCAGTACAACACCAATGGCCAGTACAACAATGGCTACCAGAATGGCCAGCGCAGTACCCTGCAGCAGGGGGGACAGCGAAACAGCTACCGCAGCGGCAGTGGCCAGTGGAGCCAGGACGGGACGTACAATGGCAATGACGGGTATTCGTCGACCATTCAGTGAGTGAATGGCCAGCCCGTGAGCGAATGTCCGGCCCGTGAGTGAATGTCCGGCCCGTGAGTGAATGTCTGGCCGGATATGCCATCCGGTACATTTCTGGTGTGATGACCATGATCCGGACCTGTCCGGCCGGACTGGCCTGCTTCCGACGGGGAGCAGTCAGCGGCCGGGTTTTTTGCCTGATAGCTTTTACTTCTGATGTCGATCAAAAAAGGGGGAGTACCAATCCAGTTAGCTACGGGAACTGCGCGAGTGCAGTAACTTCCCAAGATTGCGGCCTGCGTAGCGAATCTGCGCCATGGTTAGTGCTGCATAGCCTACGAGTACGGCCGGAGGCAGAGAAACAGAGTGGCAGAAAAGGGAAAGCGGTTGCAGGCTAATGCCAGCGTGGACTGCTGCATCGCAGAACGCCTGTTCATCATCGTGTTTGGGTAGCCACAATATGAAATGAAAGCCTGCCTGGTGTCCAGTGATTCGTGGAAATCTCTGGTCTGCAGAACACGGTCTATATCTATCATGAATATTTGGTTTGAGGCCAGACTGGCTGATTAATGAATGGTGTGAACCTGCATATTTGTTTAGTTCCTCAATGAGCAGATCCCGCCGTGACTGATAGCTTTGTCGGGCAACACGTAGATGTCGTATAAAATCGCCGTTTTTCATGAAGGCTACCAGTCCCAACTGTTCTACCATACCGATAGAACGCTCCATCGTAGCAAGGGTTGAAACCAGTCGTGATTGCAGTGCGCGGGGGGCTATCAGATACCCTAGTCGTAGATTTGGAAAAAGTGTTTTGTTGAAGCTGCCAACATGGATCACACGGTCCATACGATCGATGGATTTCAGGGCAGGTAGTGGGGATATGTTGTAGTTGAACTCGCTGTCGTAGTCGTCCTCAATTACGTATGCGTGATGTGCGGCAGCCCACTCTAGCAGAGCCAGACGACGTTGTACGCTCATGGTTACTCCCAACGGGGCCTGATGTGCCGGTGTGATATAGATCAGACGGGAATGGATGGCGCTTACTGGTGTGTTGTCCAGCGCGTCGGTAATTAACCCATCCTCATCCACTGGAACCGAGACAGGTCGGATGCCGTGAGCTTCGGCAATACGGCGTATGCCCGTATAACCGGGATCTTCCAGGAAGATCGTATCTTCGGGTTTCAGCAACGTACGCACGATCAACGCCGATGCGTGACGGATGCCCGTGGTGATAATGATGTCATTTCCTTCGCACGGAATTCCTCGGAAGCATCGCAGATAGTTTGCAACCCAGCTACGCAGTGTGCCGAGGCCGCGGGTATCCGCATTGACAAGATCGTCCGGTGCAGTCTCTCTCAAAGTACGAGCCGTAAGCTTTGCCCATGATTCAATCCTGAAAAGGGAAGGATCTGCCAGACGTGCAATGAAGGGGATACCTGCTCTCACCGTTGTGTCGGGGGATGTATCTCTGTGTTGTTCTGATTCCTTATCTTGATACGTACTTTCCCTAAGAGAGCCGTTCGGCCTAGACACAGAATGTAGTGACGTGCTCTTGTCCTGATGTTTGGCTCTTGAGGATAGTGGCCTTGCTGTAGCCAATGGTATGGCTGGTGACTGCTGTCTGTCCTGGCGCCTGGTCGTAGAGGGCGTCTCTGTTGCAATTAGTTTGTCGGGAACCATGGCAGAAACAACGGTACCAGAACCGGCCTTGCGAATGACATAACCCTCCATTCGCAAGCGGTCGAAAGCTGCTTCTACTGTGCCGCGGGCTACCTGCCAGCGCTGAGCCAAGGAGCGTGTAGATGGAAGAGGGGTGTCCTTGGCCAGCATGCCAGTGAGGATAGTCTCACGCAAAGCGCGATAGATGCTTTCCTGCTTCTTCTTACTGTGGAGCTCCAATGGCATGGGCAGGTCGATAGGAATGGGGGCTTTGCCTCGAGTCATAGTGGTCTAGTGTCATCTGGAACAAACGGCCCTTCTCACTGTACCACAATCTGCCTTAAATTTCGTTACATCTTGATGTGATTAAAGGTGTGAACGAAATGCAAGGGGACATGAGAGTCAAGGAAATTGCTGTCATTGGTGGAGGTGCGGGATGTGTAGCGTTTCTTCATCATTTTGTAGAACGAATTAGTTGTTCTGAAAAAGATTTCATTAAAATAAAAGTATATGAACGCAGGGATCGCGTGGGTCCAGGGTTGGCTTATCAGGATGACTGTGATTCGGTTCTGCTGAATCGTGGCGCTCTTACGATGTCTGCTTCAGGTGATGATCTGTCGACTTTTTCTGCATGGATTCGTTGGAAGATGATTCATAATCCTGATCTGAGAAATTTGGCGGTTCGTGATCTATCTTCTTTTTATGCAGATAGACCATTATTTGGGGCTTTTCTTCAGGACTTCTTGTCTGAAACATATGCACATGCATCAAAAAAGGGTATTGACATAAAGTTTGTGAACGAGAGTGTGGTGTCAATAAATAAAGGGGTGTCTGCTGATTGTGTTTTTGTGGCTACAGATAGTCGTGTTGATCGATTTGACTATGTTGTTATGGCGATTGGTAATCTTGAGCCTTCTGACATTTACGGCCTTGGGAGTAATGAGCGTTATGTTAATAACCCATATCCCCTTTCTGGTCGGCTTGATTTGTGGAATTCTGCGGCCAATATTTGTATAATTGGGTCAGGTCTCACGGCGGTTGATATTGCCGTTTCTTTGAGGAAATCTGGGTATCGAGGTCATGTTGACATGCTTTCGAGATGTGGAATCCTTCCTTTTGTGCGTGGTGCTCAGGGGGAAAGGCATGTAATGCGACATTTGACTGAAGAGGCTATTATGAATGAGGTGAGACGTTCAGGAGGTGTGCTGCCGTTAAGGAGGGCTTTGAGGTTGTTGAGGCATGAGCTGAAGGATGTTGGAGAGGATTGGCGTAGAATTTTTCGTATTCCGAAGGGCGCGAGGGTGGTGTTGCATTCGGAACTTCAGGAGAGTCTTGGTGAGCGTCCATGGCAGAAGGTTCTTGCTGCTACAAATGATATTATTGAGCTTGCTTGGCATAAGTTATCATTAGATTCACGTAGGACAGTTTACAGGAAATTTTATCGATCCTGGATGGCGTGTAGGGCGCCAATGCCCAGGTCAAATGCAGAACTGTTATACGAAATGATGGAGGCTGGTCTGTTGCGCGTTTTGGCTTGTAGTCCTTGTTTTGATTTGTCACCCCAATCAGGTATGATTTGTAGAGACATGGGAGAGGAGGGTCGAGTGAATTACGACTATGTTATCAATGCAACCGGTTCTGGAAGATGGGTTAGGTCGGAACGAAGTTCGCCTCTTGTTTGGAATATGTTAAATGATGCAATAGCAGTTGAGGATGAATTTGGAGGGGTTTTGGTTGATTTTGATACTGCATTGTTGATCGACAGCCGAGGTATCCCCGACGAAAGGATTCGCGTTATTGGCCAATTGACTAGTGGTACATATTTTTTTGTTAGCTCTCTGGAAATGGTGGCCAGGAAGGCGCGTCTTGTAGCTGAACAGATGGCCTGTGATATTAAGTACTGCGGAATGTTAACGGAGTCTGTGGATGAGAAGACTCGCAGTGGGGTTGTGGTGTGATGAGGGACAGACTCTCCCCCGCAGCCTGGCTGCTGATCCTGCTGGCCGTGGTGTGCCTGCCGCGCATCACCATCGACATCTATCTTCCGTCGCTGCCTGTCATTGGACGGGCGCTGCAGCTGTCCGAATTCCAGCTGAGCCTGACCATGACGGTGTACATGGCGGGCTATGCGGTGTCGATGCTGGTCTGCGGGCCACTGGCCGACCGCTACGGCCGGCGACCGGTGCTGATCGGTGGCACGGCGCTCTATCTGGTGGCCACCATCGCCTGTGCCCTGGCAGATTCGGGCGGCATGCTGATTGCAGCCCGGCTTTTGCAGGCGCTGGGGGGGTGCTGCGGCACGGTGGTGGGCCGCGTCATCGTGCGGGACCGCTTTCAGAAGGCCGAGCAGGTCTCGTACCTGAGCTGGATGTCGTCCGGCATGGCGCTGTCGCCGGTGGTGGCGCCGCTCATCGGCAGTGTCATCGATGTGGCACTGGGCTGGCGCTGGGTGTTCGTGGTGCTGGCGGTGGTGGCCGCGTGCGTGCTGCTGGCATTGTGTACGGTGGTGCCGGAGACGAAGCCGGGGCGGCACGGACCGGTTCATCCTGCCGGAAATCATCATGCCGGAGAGGATGATCGCGAGCTTCCCGTGCAGCCGGGGCTTCTTCGCCTGTATCTGTCCCTGCTGCACGACAGGCATTTCCTGCGCCATTCGCTGATCATCAGCGCCATCTACTGCACCTATTTTCCGTTCGTGGCGGAATCGTCGCTGGTGCTGCAGCGCACGCTGGGGCTGTCGCAGGTGCAGTATGCGGGGGTGTTTGCGCTGACCATCCTCGGGTATCTGGGCGGGGCGTCGGTGTTCCGGCGCCGTTTTGGTGCCTGGGGGGCCGAGGGGGTCATCGGACGTGCCCTGCGGCTGAACCTGCTGTTCGCCGTGGTCTGGGCTGCTGCGACCCTGATGTTTCCGGGGTCGCTGCTGGCCATCGTGCTGCCGATGGTGCCGATCATGCTGTCGGTGGGCATGAGCATCCCGGCCTGCCAGTTTGCGGTGATGCAGCCGCATGCCGGGGCAGTGGGTGCAGTGTCCGGGCTGTTCTTTTTCATCCAGATGGCGGTAACGGCACTGTTCGGCCTGGTGGTGGCATCCCTGTCCAACGGGAGCCCTGCGCCGATGGTGGGGGTGTCGCTGGTGGCGAGTGTGCTGGCGTGGGGGGCGGCGTGGGTGTTGCCTGCAGGGACGGATGCGCCCCATACCTGAGCGGCTTTCGTGGAGACGGCCCGAGGGGTCTGTGTGGGGGAGGGCCTGACAGATCCCGGGGGCCTCTGCAGGTTCCGCTGGGCCATTGCACGGGCGCCCGCCCGGGGCTTGTCGGGCCTTTCGGCGCCCCGTATGATGTCCGGATACATCCTGGAGCTTCCATGAACGCTGCAATCACTACCCAAGATCCCCTGATCCATGAAGACCCCGCTGCCGAGGAAGAGCCAGGCTATACGGAGTGGGTCAGGGAGAAAATCGCCCGTGCCCTGGCCGAGACTGGTCCCGGCAAGGATCACGATCAGCTGATGGCGGAGGTTCGCCAGCGGATCCTGTCCCAGGCTGGACAGTCTCGATGAGCAGGGACTCACTGCCACCTGTATTGCCTATTGTCTGGAGTGAGCAGGCGGAGTCCGATTTGCTGGAAATAGCCAGCTACATCAACGAGCAAAGCCCACAGAATGCGCTGGCGATGGTAGGGCGGCTGCAGGCGGCCGTGCAGCCTCTCCGGCGCTTTCCGCGGTTGTTCAAGGTGAGTGACCGGTTCCCGGATGCCCGCGAAATTGCGGTCCAGCCTTACGTGATCTTCTACAAGGCATCGGATGAGGGCGTCACGGTGCTGGCCATCGTCCATGGAAGTCAGAAGTTTCCCCGGTGAGTCGCTGTTCCGTCTGCCTGTACCCCAGTGGATATTTTCCGGGTTTGGTAGCGGGCGCTGCAGGATGTGATGCCCAATAGTCAGGAATCTCGGTGCGCCAACCCCGCCGGGCACAACAGCCAGGCATGATCAGTCAGAATAGGGGCCATCAACCAGGGCCTCATTCATGACTGACAAGACCGCTTCTTCCTCCTCAACCTCGTCTTCCGCCAGCCCTCCGCTCGGCATCGGCTTCCTGTACCGTGAACTCTGGCGCTTTGCCGCCGGGCGGCGCAGCACATTGATGTGGGCCGTGATTCTGCTGATCGGCTCGCAGGGCTTCAAGCTGGCCGTGCCGGCGCTGGCGGGGTCGGCCATCAACACGCTGCAGGCACAGGGCATCGACGGCCTTTCGCAGGCCGGACAGATGCTGCTGCTGGTGTTTCTGGCCACGCTGGCCAGCTGGCTGATGCACGGGCCGGGGCGCATTCTGGAACGCAACGTGGCGCTGGTGGTGCGCCAGCGCGTGTCCACCGACCTGATGGAGCGGCTGTATGCGGCGCCACTGGGCTGGCATGAAGCGCAGCACGGGGTGGAAACGGCGCACCGGGTGCAGCAGACCACGCGGGCGCTGTACGACTTTGCGCAGAGCCAGTTCATCTATCTGCAGAGCGTGGTGCGGCTGGTGGGGCCGGTGGTGGCGCTGTGGCTGATCTCGCCCTGGGTGGGCGTGGTGGCCGTGGTGGGCTATCTGGTGCTGGCGGCCATCATCGTGGCCTTCGACAAGGTGATGATGCGTCTGGCGCGTGAAGAGAACGCTGCCGATCGCGAGTACTGGGCCAGCCTGTCCGATGGTCTGGTGAACGTGCTGTCGGTGCTGGCGCTGCGGCTGCAGCGCGGCGTGCTGAAGCTGGTGGAGACGCGGCTGGATGCCGTCTTTGCGCCGGTCCGTCGTGCCATTGTCTACAACGAGGGCAAGTGGGCCACGGTCGATCTGCTCAACTGCGTGCTGTGGATCGTTCTGCTGTCGCTCTACGTCTGGCTGTCGATGCAGGGCATGGTGCCGGCCGGTCCGGAGGTGCAGGCTGCGGCTGATGCGGCGGCCGGTGCCGCGGGCAGTGCAGCTTCGGCGGCAGAAGGGGCAGCCGAAGGCGTGCGCATCGGCAACCTGTTCATGGTGTACGAATATGCGCTGCAGGCCGGCAGCGTGATCACCGGCGTGGCGGCCCACTTCCAGTCGCTCACCCGGCAGAAGGTCGACTACACCAGCGGCGACGAGATCCGTGCGCTGCCGCTGCCGGCCGAGCAGGCCGCTGCCGTCGGTGCTCCGGAGGCCGCAGCGATTCCGGAAGACTGGCAGCAGCTGAAGCTGTCTGCCGTGGTGTTCGAGCGCCAGCCCGCCAATCCGTCCAACCCCGAGGCAGTGGGTGGTTCGCTCACCGGCATCGACCTGCAGCTGCAGCGCGGCAAGCGCTATGCGCTGGTGGGCCCCAGCGGTTCGGGTAAGACCACGCTGCTGCGGTTGCTGGCCGGCCTGTATGCGCCGTCGGCAGGGCAGTTGCAGGCGGATGGCCAGGGCCCGCTGCCGGCAGCCGCTGTGGCACCGGCGCTGCGCTCGGTGGCCACGCTGCTGCCGCAGGATGCCGAGCTGTTTGGCGGCACGCTGCGTGAGAACCTGGCCATGGCCGATGCCGCGGGGGGCAGTACCGAAGCGGGCCAGCGGACAGGAG
>ERZ773043.614-NODE-614-length-20754-cov-17.140007_pt1 | contig 20754 bp, 16 predicted proteins | sample MGYA00580636_ERZ773043 | MGnify/ENA primary metagenome ERZ773043 (study PRJEB29015, sample SAMEA2737992) | human oral metagenome | biome: human oral; feature: human-associated habitat; material: dental | place: China | collected 2065 ...
TGCCGCAGGTGAGCGTCACGGAGGTGAACCTGCGCGGCGCCTTCCCCTATCTGGATGCGACCGGTCGGCGAGTGTTACACGTCGGCACCCGCCCCGGCAGTCGAGACGAGCTGTCCTCCATCGCCCGGCAACAAGCACGCGACGAGGAGCTCCGTCTGCTCTACGTGGGTCTCACCCGTGCCAAGCACCTGGCGATCGCCTGGCACGTGATGGACCGCAGGGCCTTCTCGGGACCGTTGACGGCGCTGCTGTGCCGCGACCGTTCGGTCCAGCAGCTTCGTCCCGAATACCCCACGCTGCCCCCCGCCTTCGGTTTCGATCCTGGCCTGGTGCACCTGTCGCCGGTCACCGCTCCTTTCTGGGAGGCCTCCCCCACATCTTCTGTTCCCACCCCCGAGCCAGGATCCGAAGGCCTCCGGATCGCCCGTTTCACCCGTGACATCGATCAGGAGTGGCGCCGCACCTCCTATTCCGGGTTGACCGTGCACCTCCACGAGAACGCACCAGACGAGCCGGAGGAACTCGACCTGCCTCCCGAGGAAGCCAACGGCTCCGCCACTGCCTCCCCCATGAACGACCTACCCGCCGGGGCCCGTTTCGGAACCCTCGTCCACGAGGTCCTGGAGCAGGCAGACTGGACCGACTCAGGACACGTGCAGCAGGTGACGACCGCACGAGCCCCTGCTTTTGGGTTGGACCGGGAACAGACGCAGCGGCTCGCCGACGCCCTCAGCCTGGTGGTCACGACCCCGCTGGGGGGGTTGTGGGACGGCACCCTGGCCGATCTGCCCGTCGCCGAGCGGCTGGCGGAGCTGGACTTCGACCTGCCCCTGGGGGATCGCGGCCCGGCCCGTGTGGTCGCGGACCTGGCAGCAGCAATGTCCAGGCATCTGCCCGCCTCCGATCCGCTGGCACCCTACCCGGCCCGACTGCTCGCCACTGATGCCGCCCGCACGTCGCTGAAGGGGTTCTTGACCGGCTCGATCGACGTGGTGCTGAAGCTGCCCGGGGGAGGTTTCGTGGTGGTGGACTACAAGACGAACCGGCTCCCCGTGCTGCCGGATCAGGAGCTGTCCGTCGAGCACTACCATCCGGACGCGATGGCGGAGGCGATGATGCAGGCCCACTATCCGCTGCAGGCACTGCTGTACTGCGCCGCGCTGCACCGTTTCCTGGCCTGGCGACTGCCCAACTACTCGCCTGATAAGCACCTGGGTGGGGTGGGTTACCTGTTCGTGCGAGGCATGGCCGGACCTGAGACCCCGGTAGTCGCGGGTGGCCGCTGCGGGGTTTTCGAGTGGTTTCCACCAACCGAGCTGGTGGTGGAGGTCTCCGATCTGCTGGGAGGTGGGCAGTGAGAGGGCCGGAGATTCCCGTGGCGGCCACGGGACTGCTGAGAACATTCGCCGAGGCCGGGATGATTCACGTGGCCGATTTCCATCTGGCCCGCCGGATGGCCGCGTACTGCGGAGAGAGCGACGACCGGGTGCTGCTGGCTTTCGCTCTGACTGTGCGGGAACTGCGCCTGGGCTCGGTGTGTCTGGACCTGGCGTCCGCGCCCGAGCTGATCGTTCCGGGCGAGGCCGACGACGGATCGGCGATGGCGCCCATCGAGCTGCCCTGGCCGGAACCGCATGCATGGGCTGAGGCTGTGTCAGCCTCACCGGCGGTGGCAGGCCCGGAGAGCGGACCGCGACCGTTCCGCCTGGCCGACGGTTTGCTGTACCTGGACCGGTTCTTCGCAGAGGAACGGGCCTTGGCCGCTCACCTCAGGCACCGCAGTGCGCTGCCGGATCTGCCCTCCCCTCAACCTCGTGCCCCCGAGCCCGGCATGGTGCCCGACCCCACCCAGGACACCGCGGTCCAAGCAGCCACCCGGGCCCGCACCAGCGTCATAACGGGCGGTCCCGGTTCCGGCAAGACGACGGTGGTCTCCCGGATCATCGACACACTGACTTCCCGAGGTCCGGTCACCGTCGCCCTGACCGCCCCCACCGGTAAGGCCGCCACCCGTCTGGAGACCGCAGTGCGAAACAGGTTGCGGCACCCGGAACGGGTCGCCCTGACCACCGGCACACTGCACAGGATCGTCGGCGTTGTCCCGGGCCGCGCGGAACGCACCCACGACGCACTGAACCCACTGCCTTTCGATGTGGTGATCGTGGACGAGACATCGATGGTGTCGATCACGCTGATGTCATGGCTACTGGATGCGGTGTCCGACTCCACCCGGCTGATCCTGATCGGCGACCCAAACCAGCTGGCTTCCGTGGAGGCGGGGGCAGTGCTCGCCGACATCTCCGCCGCTCCGGACCTGGTCACCTCACCGGGCGGGCCCGCCGTGGTGCAGCTCGGTGGCAGCCACCGCAACCTCGATGACGTGGCCCGGCTGGCCGACAGCATCCGCGACGGCGACGCGGACGGCTGCCTGGCGCTGCTGGAACGATCAGAGACATGCTCCCTCACCACGTACACCGGCATCGAGTCACTGGCTGACCTGTCCACATTGACCACCGACGTCGAGGCTGTCGCCCGCGATGCACTGGACGCTGCGCTGGCAGGTGACAGCAACCAGGCCATACGTGCCCTGGAGCGACACCGGTTGCTGTGCGCGCACCGGGAGGGTCCCTTTGGCACCGGGCACTGGCAGCAGGAGGTGCGCAGACACCTGGCCGCGACGCTGCCCGGCTACGCACCCGAGGTCGGCCCGTACCCGGGGCAGCCGCTGATCGTCACCCGCAACTCGGATCTGGTCAGCAACGGCGATGTAGCGGTGATCGTCGAGAGCGAGGGACGGCTACTGGCTGCCGTGGACCGGGGCGGGCATGCAGAGATGCTAAACCCGCTGCTGCTGGAGGCAACACAGGAACTACACGCCATGACCATCCACAAGTCTCAGGGAAGCCAGTTCGAGCGAGTCAGCGTAATCCTGCCCCCTCCCGGTTCGCCACTGCTGACTCGGGAGCTGCTGTACACAGCCGTCACCCGTGCCGAGTCGATGGTTCGGCTCTACGGCTCCCCGGACGCGCTACGGAAGGCCGTTGGGACCCGGGCCAGGCGGGCAAGCGGTTTGGTGAAGACCGCAACCCTGGGAAAGCCAAAACGCTAGTCTTGGGCTGTTGAACAGAAATGAGGCCCACACATGTCCGTTTTCGAGCACGTCCGCTTGGCTCCTGCTGATCCGATCCTGGGATTGACCGAGGCATTCAAAGCGGATGAGCGCACATCCAAGGTGAACCTCGGGATCGGCGTCTACCTCGATGAGAACGGGCACTTGCCGCTGATGAATTGCGTCCACGCCGCCGAGAACCGGCTGGCTGCAGCCGCGAAACCACACGCCTATCTCGGCATCGATGGCCTCCCGGACTACGTTCGCCTGGTGCGAGAGCTGGTCTTCGGCGCTGATTCGCCCGCCGTCGCGCAGGGCCGTATCGTCACGGCACAGAGCCTCGGTGGCACCGGCGCGTTGAAAGTTGGCGCCGATTTCCTCGCAACGCTGAACCCTGGCGCCCCCGTCCTGATCTCGGATCCGTCGTGGGAGAACCACCGTGCGATCTTCGCGCGCGCCGGTTTCGCTGTCGGCGCCTACCGCTACTACGACTCCGAAACCAGAACCATCAATTTTGAAGGCATGATCGAGGACCTCGAGGCGGCGCGACCAGGCACCATCGTGGTGCTGCACGCCTGCTGCCACAACCCAACAGGCTACGACCTGAGTCCCGAGCAGTGGGGCCGGGTGATCCGGGTAGTCTCGGATCACGAATTGATCCCGTTCCTGGACATGGCATACCAAGGTTTCGGAGCCGGGGTTGCCGAGGACGGGGCCGTGATCTCTCGTTTCGTGGCAGCCGGGCTGCCGGTGTTCGTTTCGACCTCGTTTTCTAAATCATTCGGGCTCTACGGCGAACGCATCGGCGCCCTGCACATCACCTGCCAGGACACCGAAGAGGCCACCCGTGTGCTGTCGCAGGTGAAAATCTGTATCCGCACCAACTACTCGAATCCTTCTACCCACGGCGCGGCAATCGTGGCCGACGTACTCGGCGACCCCACTCAGCGGGCCTCATGGGAACAGGAACTCGACCGGATGCGCAACCGCATCAAACAGATGCGCACCCGCCTCGTCGAAGCGCTGCGCTTCGAAGGCGTCGAGGATATGGATTTCATCGCCCAGCAGGCCGGCATGTTCAGCTACTCGGGGTTGACCCGGGAGCAGATGCTCGCGTTGCGCCGCGACCACGCAATCTATGGCACCGAGAAGGGCAGGATGTGCGTGGCCGCCCTCAACGACGGCAACCTGGAAACCGTCGCGAAGGCCATTGCCGCGGTCCGGGCTCAGTGACCTGTCACGCCGAGGCGATCAGGAACATCAGGACAATGATGTAGAGGCTGTTGAGCAGCACCCAGAAACGTCCCAGGTAGAAGCGGAGCTTCGCCCGGCGGTAGGCGAAGATGACGGGGGCATCCACCCAGCCCTGTTGTGTGCGCGGATCCGGTCCGATGTAGTAGTCCTTCAGACTCCAGCCCGGCCTGGCTCCGAAGCGTGACATGCCCTCCAGATGGATGCGTCCCCCTTCAGCCAGGATTCCAAGGCTTCGATGAGCCAGCAGCACGCCAAGCCACATGAAAACAGCGTGGTCGAGGGATGCGTAGTCCAACCAGGCCTGGATCTGCAACCAGACGGGCTTGGCGAAGCCCAGCAGCGAGGCGAACGTCTCCTTCCACGGATCGGCCTCGCTGACGTGGACACAGGCAATGGCAAACCCACCCACCAGCAGCGACCGGAAGAGGGCGCCGAGCATGCAGGACCACTGCGGTCTCTGACTGGTCACCTCGCCCGCTACGAGGGACACCGCAACGAAACCCACCAAGACCAGGTTCGCAACCATGACCCAGTTGAGGTACCCCTTGATGGGTGAGAACAACAATCCCGGGAGCACAACGACAGCCGTGATGTAGACCGCCGCCCTGACCCGCGAGTACAGCCACCGCACGCAGGCCACGAACCTTCTTTCCCAGACCGCCAGCCGGTACTCATTCATCTCGCGTCGACGGCGTTCCTTGTCCGATTCGACCAAGGGTCGCGAGGCTCGTCCTTCAGAAACGGGAATGGCCATAGCATCGACCTCGGTCGGGGTGGCCCACGACCCCACCCGTGGCTGCATCTGCGTTGGCGGCGCCTGCGCCGGGGATGGCCGCACCGGGGGCAGCGGCGTCGTAATGGCAGGCAGCTCAACGGTCGGGGTGTCGTCCTCGAAGGAACGTGGATTGTCTCGCAAGTTCTCTCCTTCAACATGCCCCCGCGTGCAGGCGACCGCTGCTCAGTCGAGGTAGTCGCGAAGCACCTGGGAGCGTGACGGATGCCGCAGCTTGCTCATGGTTTTCGACTCGATCTGGCGAATGCGTTCCCTGGTCACCCCATAGACCTTGCCGATTTCATCGAGGGTTTTCGGCTGCCCGTCGGTGAGCCCGAAACGCATTGAGACCACACCCGCTTCCCGCTCAGAGAGGGTGTCAAGGACGTCGTTGAGCTGCTCCTGCAACAGGGTGAAGTTCACCGCGTCGGCAGGTACCACTGCCTCGGAGTCCTCAATGAGGTCGCCAAACTCGGAGTCGCCATCCTCACCGAGCGGGGTGTGCAGGGAAATGGGCTCACGACCGTACTTCTGCACCTCCACAACCTTCTCAGGGGTCATGTCGAGCTCTTTCGCCAGCTCCTCCGGCGTTGGTTCCCGACCGAGATCCTGCAACATCTGCCGTTGAACACGTGCAAGCTTGTTGATCACCTCGACCATGTGGACGGGGATACGGATGGTGCGAGCCTGATCGGCCATGGCCCGGGTGATGGCCTGCTTGATCCACCACGTGGCGTAGGTGGAGAACTTGTATCCCTTGGTGTAGTCGAACTTCTCGACGGCACGGATCAGACCCAAGTTGCCCTCCTGGATCAGATCAAGGAACAGCATGCCGCGACCCGTGTAGCGTTTCGCCAGGGAGACGACAAGCCGCAGGTTGGCCTCGAGAAGATGGTTCTTGGCGTTGCGCCCGTCGTTCGCGATCCACTCGAAGTCCTCGAGATCGTCCGGGACGATCGGGTTCTCGACGTCCGCTATCCGTTCCTCCGCGAAGAGCCCGGCCTCGATCCGCTTGGCCAGCTCCACCTCCTGGACGGCGTTGAGGAGGGCGACCTTGCCGATCTGTTTCAGGTAATCCTTGACGGGGTCGGCGGTCGCGCCGGCCGAGACGACCTGCTGTTCCGGTTCGTCGGCGTCGTCCTGGTCCGAGAGGGAGAAGCCCTCCTCCTCGACGAGTTCCTTCTCGAGGGTGGCCTCTTTCTCCTCCACGAACTGGGAGTCGTCCACCTCGTCGAGGGAGCGTTTCTTTCCTCCGACCTTCAGCACGACGTCGTTGCCGTCGCGCTGCACCTCGACCTCGATCTCCCCCGACGTGAGCTGCGCGATGGTCGGTTCGGTGCCCTCCGCGCTCGCCTTTGACTTCGCCCGGGAGCGGGTTGACTTGGTGGCTGCCGCCTTGGTGGCCTTCGTTGTGGTCCTGGTTCTCTTGGCGGCGGTTGTCCCGTCCGTGGCCTTCGTGGTCTTGGTGGCGGCGGTTTTGGTCCTGGTCGTTTTCGATGCGGTGGCCCTGGTCCCCGCGGCCTTGGTCCTGGTCGCCGTCGTCGCGGCGGTCCTGGTTCCGGTCGCCTTCTCCTTGTCCTCGGGTTTTGTTGCCTTCGTGGCGCGGGTGCGCTTCGTGGCGGGCTTGGTTTCCTTCTCCACGGTTGCAGTGGTGGTCTTCCTCGCGCGACTACGGGTGGTCTTCGGAGCCTGTTCGGAGCTCGAGCCAGAGGTCACAGCGGTTTCTCCTCGCATCTGGGCACAGAACACCCCGTTGCGGTCAAGGGGTGTCAAAATCCATCTTTCCACGGGCTCCCCCGACACTCAAACACGACTCTCCTACGGGTTCCTCCCCACCTTCAGCCCGGCCGGCCGCCCCCGACGTCATACCACGGTCTGACGCACCCCTGAGATAACGATTGGGTCACAATTTCGGGAACCTTTGACCTGCCAGGCGCGTTTTGATGGGTGTAGACGTCAGAAAGGCGGATCCAATGATCACGACTGCGCGAACCCGTAGCACCGACGGCATCGATGGCAAGGATGCCGTGGGGCTCTACCTGGACGCGATAGCCAAGACCCCTCTGCTGAGCGCCGAGGAAGAGGTGCAACTGGCCCGGGCCATAGAGGCCGGGTTGTTCGCCCGCGAAATCCTCGACGGCAACGAGACCACCTCGACGGACGCCACTCGCGAAGAACTGGAACAACTCGTCGAACTCGGCGATCAGGCCATGCAGCGATTCATCAAGGCGAACCTGCGTCTGGTGGTCTCCGTGGCCCGTAAGTACGGCCGCGCCCAGATGCCGCTGCTCGACCTGGTGCAGGAGGGAAACACCGGTCTGATCCGCGCCGTGGAGAAGTTCGACTACACCAAGGGTTTCAAGTTCTCCACCTACGCCACCTGGTGGGTGCGGCAGGCCATCTCCCGCGGCATCGCCCAGCAGGGCCGCATCGTGCGCCTGCCCGTGCACGTGGCCGAACAGGTCAACCAGGTCTCCGCGGTGCGCCGCAACCTGGAACGCGCCCTGGGCCGCGAACCCGAGGTCGGCGAGATCGCCGATGAACTGAACCTGGCCGAGGAGAAGGTCATCGACCTGATCCGCTACGCCCGCGACCACGTATCCCTCGACGCGCCCGTCGAAACCGACGGCGACACCGCGCTCGGCGACCTGATCGCCCGCGAAACCGCCCCCGGCCCGGACGAGGTAGTGCTTGACGCGGAGGAACGCGCCCGCCTCGACGGGATGCTCTCCGCCCTCGACGACCGCTCCGCCGACGTGGTGCGGCGCCGTTACGGCCTCCTCGACGGACGCCAGGCCAAACTGGCCGACATCGGGCAGCACTGGGGGATCACCGCCGAACGGGTCCGCCAGATCGAGCGCCTCGCCCTGGCCAAGATGCGCGAATACCAGGCCGCCGCCTGACCGCCATCCCTGATCCGGCTCACCCGAGGAGCCGAATCAGCCCTTCCTGGGCGCAGGAGGCCACCAGCTTCCCGTCCTGGAACAACCTGCCTTGGCAGAACCCCCGGGCCCCGGAGGCCGAAGGCGAGACCATGTCGTAGAGCAGCCACCGGTCGCAGCGGGCCGGGCGGTGGAACCACATCGCGTGATCGATGGAGGCGGTCTGCAGGTTCGGGGACAGGAACTCCACCTCGTGTTGCACGGTGGAGACGCTGAGCAGCAACAGATCCGTCAGGTAGGCCAGCACGGCCGCATGCAGGCGCGGATCCTCCGGCATGGCGTCCTGGGTGCGCACCCAGGCCCGCATCACTCCACCGTTCTGGCTCGGCACCGGGGTGGAGGCCAGCCGCACGTCGAGGGCGTCCCACTCCGACAGCATCCGGATCGGGGCCCCGAACCGCTCCTCCAACACCTGCCCCAGCGGTGAGGAGTCCTCGGGTGCGGCCACCGACTCGGGTTGGACCGCCGAATGGCTGAGTCCCTCCTCCGGTTCCTGGAAGGAGACGTTCAGGTCGAAGATCACGTCGTCGTGCTGGCGGGTGATCACCCGGCGCGCCGAGAAGGTGCGGCCGTCCCGGACGTGCTCCACCCCGAACCGCAACGGCTCCTCGCGGCTGCCGGGCCGCAGGAAATACCCGTGCAGCGAGTGCACCACCCGGTTCTCGGGAACGGTCCGCATCGCGGCCACGAGACTCTGCGCCATCACCTGCCCACCGAACAGCCGCTGCCACTGGGTGTCCGGCTGCGGGCCCCGGAACTTTCCCTTGCCGACCTCGACGAGGTCGAAGAGCTGCATCAGGTCATCTGTGGTGTCTGGCACCCGACCATTATCGCCCGATCCTTCCCATGGCCTGGGAGATCCGTTTCGCCGAGACGGGCACCAGGGTGCGCGTCCCCTGCGCGAACAGGCTGACCCGGAACTCCTCCAGCAGGAACGCGATCTCCTCCACGTCCGCGGGCAAGGGCCCGGGGGGCTGGGCCTCGCACAACTGTCCGTAGCGGGCCTCCAGTTCCATGATCTCGGCGCGGTTCCGCTCGTCCCTGGCGGGATTCCTGCCGCGGGTGACAAGACGGGTCCCACAGGCCTCGATCCACACGGGGATGCGGTCGAACCACGGATCCGGGGTGGCGGAAATGAACCGTTTGAAGGTGAGGTTGGCCAGCTGCTCGGTGATGTCCGCGCGCACCTCGTCGTCCTCCGGCAGGGCGGCGAGCCGCCGCTCCAGCGCGTCATGTGGCGCCAGGTGGCCGCTGACGAGATGCGAGGCGCCGCTGCCAACGCCCCAGCGGCGAGCGCCGGCGCAGGCCGCCTCGATCAGCGCCGGATCGGCGGCCAGGCCCAGATAGTCGTTGCTGCAAAAGCTGATGAATTCACGGCCGTCGACGATCGCCAGCGGCCCGCACGGGGAGGCCAGCGTGCGGCGATGACGGCGCAGGCCGTCGTGATCGAGCGTGGCGAGCTGGGCGGCCAGATCGTCGTGAAGTGAAATATGTGGCATGGCGGATGGTAGTAAAAATGCGCTTGGCGCAATGGTTCGGGAGGCAGGCAATCATACAAGATTGGCGCGGAACCCGCTTTTGCGGGATAGCCAGATGGAGCGCTCCCGGCAAGGGAAGGCTGCGATGGCTGTGGCACAGCGGCACGCTGTGCTGTTTGCCATGATCGGCCTGAAGCCCGCGTGGATTGGGGATTGTCGGTAAGCATGCCCTGAAGCCCGCGTGGAATGGGCGTTTCCGGCCACCCTGCCCGCCAGCCCAGTATGGGCGCGGGTTTCCGGCCTGCCTGCCCGCAAATGCCCTATTGACGCGGGCTTGCGGGCAGCCTCTGTCGCAACGTCCGCTGCAATATCCACCGCATTCGGACTCGCGCGGCAAGCTGCCTATGCACCATGTCGCTGGCGCCATGCACCATGCCGTCAGCGCCATATGATTGCGAATGAAAAACGCTGGCCAAGAAGGCCGGCGTTTTGAGAGGTGTTCGGCGGTACGCTGCGGCACAGCGGGACACTGCGCACCGCCGCGGTCACCGCTGGACGCGCTGCCGGGCAATCGGCCGGCCGATCCGGCCAGTTAGGCGACGCGCACTTCGATCTTGCGCGGTTTGGCGCGTTCAAGCTTGGGGATGCTCAGTTTGAGTACGCCATTGTTGAATTCGGCCCGGATGTTCTCGCGGTCAAGTTCCTTGCCCAGCGAAAACGTCCGGCGATAACGCGGCAATTCGACTTCGACGTAGCTGGCTTCCATATCGGTGGGAATGGGTAGTGCGACTTCACCTTCGATGGACAGCGCTTCCGCATCGACGTGGACGTTCAGCTTGTCTTTCGGCACGCCCGGCAAGTCGGCATAGAGCGTAATGCCCGCTGCGTCCTCGATGACATCGACGGGCGGCAGCATGGCCGCCGTTTCGGCGTATTCGCTTTCATTTTTCCGTTGCGCGGTTTCTGTCACCTGATGTTCGTTCATGATGTTTTCCTTTCTTCAGCTTTTTTCAGTGATTTCGACGCGACGCGGCATCGAGGCGGCGCGGCGCTGGATGCTGACGTGCAGCACGCCGTCCTTGTAGGCGGCCGAGGCGCTTTCCGGATCGATATCGTCAGGCAGGCTGATGGCGCGGCGGTAAGCACCGCTGATGCGCTCGTTGATATGCGTCGCCGCTTTCGCATCCGCCTGGGGCAGTTCGCTGCCGCGTTCGCCCGACAGCGTCAGCACGCCGCGTTCGATCGAAACATCGATACTGGCCGGGTCAAGCCCCGGCGCAAAGGCATAGATTTCCACGCTTGTCGGCGTCGTGCCGACATTGAGCGCCGGAAAACCGCTGCGTCCGATGCCGCGCAGCGGGGTGGTCGGCCCGGCATGGCGTAATAGTTGGTGTTGCAGGCGGGCCAGGTCGGCGAACAGGTCGCCGGCAAACAGGGTTCGATACATTCCATTCTCCTTTCAGATGGTTTCCGCAGGGATGCGGCGTTGACAAGAAGATAGGGATGTGTTTGGGCTTTTCAAGCCCCGTGCACGCTGGTGCGCCGGTGCGTAGGTGAAAGGCAAGGTCGGCGGTTACTTCGCTGCTGCCGATTTCCCTGTACGCCGGTGCGCCGGTGAAAGATCACCGGGCCGTTGCACGGCGCAATGGCTGCCGCAGCGCTGGCTGCGGCGTGTTGCTCGAACGCACGGCGTTCGCCGGTCAGGGGAAGCCGATGCCGCGGAAGCTGAATTGATCGGCGCTACGGGCTGGGTGGGCGAGGGGCTGACAAGAAATGGAACAGGTGGGGCAGGTGAGGGCTGGCGGGATCGGAACGATCGAACGACAAAACGACAAAATGGCAGGAACGTTCCGGACAGATGCATTGACGGCCTTGCCGGAAAAGCCCGTTCCACCTGGGGTACAGCGCCGCTGTGGCCGCCTGTTTACGGGGGTTCCAGCCAGGCGCCATATCTGCTGCGCGCATCCGGCAATGGCTGCCGGCGCACAGACAATTTTTCAGGCTGACTCGTTGATCGTGCGGACAATATCGCGCAGCGCCGCCAGTTTTGCCGGCTGGCGTTGGCTGATTAATGTTGCCAGGTCTTTCGTCTGCGCGGACAGCTCGGTCTGCGTCTTGCAGGTACGGAAGCGGTCGATCAGCGTTTGTGCCTGCGTGCCGAAGCAATCCATGCAGAAATCGACCAGCAGGAATCTTGCTTCGGAAATGATGGCATCGTCATGAATGTGCCATTCATCGCGGGCGTGCGCGGTTCTCGCTCCGGCCGCCGGCATGGCGGGTGCAACGCCATTTGTCGTATGCGCCGCCACGCCGGTATGTACGGGCGGCACAGCGGGTGGCGTTGCAGACGGTGCGGGCGCCGTGCCGTCATCCTGGATGATGAAGCCATCCCGCATCAACTCATGGAGGATGGTGTACGATTCTTCGGTGGGGAGTACCGATTTATGCAGCAGATCTTGCAAAGTTCGGGGTTTGCTCAGCAGCAGCATGATGCCTCGTTGCCGGAGCCCCAGCCCAACAGTATGGCGCGCTATTTCTTCTGCGCCTTTTTCGGTGACACGCAAAACTGCCGATGGATTCATATTTTCCTCCCGCGTTTCTGAATGATCGGACGGGCTACATGCGTTGTCAATCGGTTTGATGATTTTCCACGCTAAAGTTTGAAGCGGGCAATCGACTTGTTCAGCGCGCCGACGATTCTATGGACTTTGTTGATCGCCAGCAGCAGCGGCGGCAGGGCGTCAAGGGAACGCGTTTCGACATAATTGCGCGTCGCCACGTCGATGGCGGTCATCTGTTTGGATAGGGCGTCGCTGTTTTCCTGAATGGCTGCCGTAATGTTGATCAGCTTCATCTGCATCAGCTTGAGCGAGGCCATCATGCTGGAGTCGTCATCTTCGGCGAGGTGAATGCTGATATGAAGGTCGCCCTCGGCAATTCTTCGCATGTTTTCGGCGGCCTCATAGGGTTCGCCGCCCAGCTGCTTGAGAATGTCGGTGCGCATACGGAAGGCGAAAATCGCCACGAAAGCCAGCAGCACGCTGCTGGCTCCCAGGTAGTAGGCCGCTTGCTGCCAGAAACGCGCGTCGATATCGTCGATAAAGAAGCCGATGCCGACGATCCATCCCCAAGGATCGAATTTCAGCACGCCGTTGAGTTTCGGGAAACGGAGATATTCCGGCTCGCCCGGCTTGAGGGTATCCAGTTCAAGATAGGCTTTATTGTTAGTGCTTGTTTTCAAGCCTTCGCGGTAGGCTTCGGTGACGGTACGCCCATCCGGCAGCTTGCCGCCGTCGTCTATTTTGCCTATGCGGCTTTGGATGGGGTGCTGGATGAATCGGTCGCTCGCATAGTCACGGATGAAGTAATAGTTGCGAACGCCTTGCCGTTGCGCGTTGATCGCTTCGATGGCGTGCCGCTGCGCATCTTCACTGCTCATTTTGCCGCTGACTTCCAGCGCGTGGTAGTGCTTGATCAGCGAATCGGCAAAATCGAGCGATTGGTTGATATGCGAACGCCGTTCTTCATACAGGTTGTGCCGGATCGTATAAAGGCCGAAGCCTGATATGACGAGGAGCCCGAGCAGGGAAGCGGTGACGATGATTTGTATTCGGGTTTTCAGATGCATGATGTACCCCAACAAGCTGGTTCATTGATCCAATCAATGTGAAATTCAATGATGGATTATAGTATTGCCAATATTGCAACGGCAGGTCTATAAGCTAGCGTGCCGTCGTAATTTGCACGTAATGGCCTTGTGTGCCCGAACCTTTGAGCGCATAACCACTGCCATCATATATCGGGGAATTGCCCCTCAAATCAAGACCTGGGTGACGATGAGTAAAAAAAATCTGACGGATGTGGCTTTATTGCAGGGTATTTGTGCCTGTAGCGTTGCCGCCACGAGGGGTTGGTCGGCAGATTTTTCTGACGGCGTCGCATGTATTTTTCCGGCTAAATACATGGTAAATCAATTGTTTATATTTTTTGACGCGATGTCGGCTTTGGAGAAAAGCGGCCTGAACCGGGGTGTATGCACACAAAACGCATCCCTTGATTGGAGTTGAGCACAGGTTCACGGGTGTGCAGGCGCGCGGATGTGCAGGCACGCGGGGGTGCAGGCCGAAGGGTTACCACATACGGCGCCGGTGTACGAGTGCGCGGGGGTGCAGGCACAGGTGTTCAAGGCGGCTCGGCATCGGCGAGGAAGTGCGAGTGTGCAGGCGCGCGGGGGTACGGGTACGCTGGGCATCGCCCCGTCGCCGTGCTAAGTGGGCTTTTTATCGGCTCATGATTTGACGATAAGATATTCATTTTTATCAGATTCATGCAATTCTCCAAGTTCGCCATTCTGTCCTTCGCCGCAGGTGTTCTCTGCCTGCAAATGCAGGCGAATCTGCCTTCGCTGGCGACGATTCTGCTTCTGGCGGGCGTGGCGGGCGCCGCTGTGTTGGCGGGCGTCATGAGTATGCGCGGAAAGCCCGCGTCAGGCCGAGCGTGTCAGGGCGATGCGCCAGGCAAGGCGCGCCGGCCGTTTGTGCCGGAACGCATGAGGTTACTTGGCGCCGGCTTTGCGCTGCTCGCCTTTACGCTGGGTTTTGCCTGGGCCGGCTGGCGGGCGCATCTGCGTCTGGCAGATGCCCTGCCGGCTGAGTGGGAAGGGCGCGACGTGACGCTGACAGGCATCGTCGCTGCTTTGCCGCATCGTTTTGCGCGGGGCGAGCGTTTCGAGTTGACGGTCGAGTCGGTGCAGACACCCGGCGCGCATGTGCCAAAACACCTTCAGTTGACCTGGTATGACGAGCGTTCCGGGCGTGATGCACGTGCCTTGAGAGAAAACAGACGCCAGGAAGGCGATGGGGAAAATAGCCGGCGCAGGGACGATAAAGGCACAGAGAATCCGTCCGCCGAGGCGGTGCGCACTGCGCGCGTGCACACCGTGAATTCGGGAATGGGACAGGGAGAAAAACCGGCTGCCGCTTCGCTATCGGCTACGGCGGCCGCCACGGATTTGGGCACGGATTCGGGCATCAATTCCGTCGCGCGTTCCCCTATCAGCCAGATTGCCGATGTTGCCCTTGCTCCGCCCGCGACTACGCATCGGGCGACCGCCGGCGCTTCTGACCCGTCGGGAGCAGTGAATCAGCCTGCGTCGCCGGCACGGGCGGCCGGCGGACGTTTGCATCCGGGCGAACGCTGGCGGCTGACCGTGCGCTTACGGCGTCCGCACGGCAATGCCAATCCGCAGGGCTTTGATTACGAGGCATGGCTGCTGGAGCGCAATATCCGTGCGCTGGGCGCGGTGAAGCCGGACAAGCGGGCGGGCAATGGCGCCGACAGCGATGCTGGGGGCGGCAATAGGCGGCTCGATGCTTTCGTCGTGCGTCCCGGTTATTTGGTCGAGCGCCTGCGCGAGGCGGTGCGTGACCGCTTTGTTGCCGCACTGCCCGATACGCCGTATCGCGGCGTGCTGGTGGCGCTGGCCATCGGCGATCAGCGCGCGATTCCCAGTGCGCAATGGACGCTTTTCAACCGCACGGGCGTGACGCATCTGGTGTCGATCAGCGGCCTGCATGTGACGATGCTGGCGGCCTTGTTCGCGGGGCTGGTAGGCTGGCTGTGGCGGCGCAGCGAGCGCCTGATGCTGCGTTTGCCCGCGCCCAAAGCCGCTTTGCTGGCGGGCTGGCTGGCCGCCTGTGCGTATGCCTTGCTGGCCGGCTTCGAGGTGCCGGTACAGCGGACGCTGTACATGTTGAGCGTGGCGGTGCTTGCCCTGTGTTCCGGGCGTAATTTCGGTTCCGGCAGAATTTTGCTGGCGGCGCTGTTCATCGTATTGCTCATCGATCCGTGGGCCGTGCTGTCCATCGGTTTTTGGCTATCGTTTGGCGCGGTCGCCGCATTGCTGTATGCGGGCGGCACGCGCCTCAGGCAACCTGAGCGGCCTGCCGGAGTCGCGCGTTGGCGTGCGCTGGCGCTGCATTGGGGCGCGGCGCAGTGGGCAGTGACGGTTGCGGGGCTGCCTTTGCTGCTGCTCTTCTTCCAGCAGTTTTCGCTGGTTTCCCCGCTGGCCAATGCCCTGGCGATTCCCGTCGTCAGCCTGCTGATTACGCCGTTGACGCTGCTTTGTGCCGTATTGCCCTGGTCATGGCTACTACACGTCGATCACTGGCTGCTGGCGCAGTTGATGGCCGTGCTGCACGAATTGTCCGCCTGGCCGGTCTGGCAACAGCCCGCACCGCCGCTGTGGGCGATATTGCTGGCGCTGGGCGGCGTCGCCGGGCTGCTCTTGCCGCGCGGTTTTCCGGCACGCTGGCTGGGCAGCGCGTTGTGGCGCCGTTTCTGCGTGCGGCGGGTATCGGACGGCTCGACGCGCTGGTCATTTCGCACAGCGATACCGACCATGCGGGGGGACTGGCTTCGATTCAGGCGTCGCTGCCGGTCGCGCGCCTGCTCTCTTCGGCACCGGCTGCTTTTGGCGGCGAAGCCTGCGCCGCGGGGCAGCATTGGATGTGGGACGGCGTGCGATTCAGTCTCTTGCATCCGGATGAAGCCGTGTATGCCGACACATCGGCTCAGCCGAATCATTTGAGCTGCGTGCTGAAGATTGAAGCCGCCGGAAGCCACGCCTTGCTGACCGGCGACATCGACGCGGCGGCGGAAGCCCGGCTGCTGGCGCGGGAAGCGAAGCGAAATAGTGGGAAAAGTGAGGAAAGAAGCGAAGAAAAAAACAGGAAAGAGGGCGCCGATGCAGAGATACACCCGACGGCGGATGCGGCGAACGGCACGTCGGCAAAGGGCTTGCTGGCAGCGCTTCCGACGTTGCGCAGCGAGGTCATCGTTGCCCCGCATCACGGCAGCCGCAGATCGTCGACACGGCCTTTCCTCGCGGCTGTCGGCGCACATGAAGCCGTATTTTCGGCGGGATACCGCAATGCTTTCGGGCATCCGCATACGGAAACACTGGCGCGCTACGTCGCGCGGAGCAGCCGGATCTGGCGAACCGATACCGGCGGTGCGATACATATACGGCTGGCGGCGCGCGCCGAAGTCTCGTCGTGGCGGCAGGTTCGCCAGCGTTACTGGCAAATGCCCTAAGCGGCCATAAACAGCCACAAGCGCGCAAAAGGCGCGAGTCGGCGGGAAGTCTGCAACGACGCCGTAAAGTTTGGTTTTGCCTTACCGTTTGCGATGTGCCGTAGCGTTATTGGCGATTGGCAGACCTGCCCGCAAACGCCCAATCGACGCGGGCTGCAGAGGCGGTGATTGTGACAGGCGGCGCTATTTTGATCGACGGCAGATTTCTCCGATTGTTCCCCGATTGGCTGTCGGTGGCCGGATGTGTCTTGGTGAGCATGCAGACCCTGCGGGTCAGGCGGTCAGACCAGCGTGCATCGTCAGGTCGTTTCAATCAGCCTGCATGGATTTTTTGCCGACCTCGAGACGATGGAAAAAGAAAAAAGTGAAGGGTACAAACGCCCGAACGCCTGAAAAGGCGCAAAAAACGAGGGAAAGGTAATGAGAAAGACAAATAAAAATGCCCCCTAAAAAGGGGGCAAAGGAGGTGCAAAAGAGGAGAGGTGGAATACCTGAACCGGCAGGCCTGAAAATAAGGGCTATGGGCAAGGCCAAAACATCGCCCATAGCCCCAACAGGTACACGTGGAAAAAATCTTTCAGGGCGGGCCGATTGGGGTACATGGATGATGAAGAATACGTCTGGAATGTCTGGAAAGTGTTGAAAATACTGGCTGCCGTAGCGTTTGTAGCGGCGACCATGCCTGTCATCGCTGACGGATTGTCGACGGCCGTCAGTGGGCGTTGTGTTCGAGAATCTGGCCATCTGCCGCGTGATGGTCGGGCGCGTGATTGACCAGCGTCGTCGCCAGACCGAGGCCGATGATGTAGGCAAGAATCAGAACGGAGCGAACGATGCGGATTTTCATGATAGATCCTCGGTAAAGGCATCTCCTTGCGGCGCGCTTCAGACTGTGTTCAGACTATGGCATTTGGCCGGAAGCAGACTTCAGGAAACTTCAAAAGTTCGAATGGCAGGGAGTCTATCCCTTTTTTCTTCGTTTACAATAAACACAACGGCAATTTTTTATTAAGTTTATTTTAATAATGGATGCGCTTTCTGATATTGCCTTCTTTGCGCTGCTGGTTCGGCACGGCAATCTGACTTCTGCCGCCCGTGAGCTGGATGTAACGCCGCCTGCGGTCAGCCGTCGGCTGGCGCTGCTGGAAAATCGCCTGGGGATCCGCCTGCTCAACCGGACGACGCGTCGTGTGTCGCTGACGTATGAAGGCGAGCTGTATTTAGAGGAAGGTCGGCGGATTCTCGACGATCTGGGCGAGCTGGAACAGCGCGTTTCCAGCGGCCATTCCGTACCGCGTGGCCTGCTCCGCGTCAATGCGAGCTTCGGCTTCGGTCGCGAGTATGTGACGCCGATCGTCGCCGAATTCCTGCAGGCCTATCCCGAAGTGGAGGTGCAGTTGCGCCTGACCGATCGCCCGATCAATCTGGTCGAGGAAGGCTTCGATGTCTGCGTGCGTTTCGGGCATGTGCCGGATGCGCGGGTTGTCGCCCGCAAGATTGCCTCGAACCGCCGTTATCTCTGCGCGGCGCCGGCCTATCTCGAAAAATACGGTGTGCCCGCCACGCCGAACGAACTGCGCCAACACAAGTGCATCGTCATCCATCAGACGAATGCCGCTGTCGGCGCCTGGCGCCTGAGTAACGGCACGGAAGAGGAAACGGTCAAAGTACGCGGCGCAGTCGTCACCAATGACGGAGATGCGGCGGTCGCCATGGCGTTGCGCGGCCTGGGGATTCTCGAGCGTTCGGAATGGCATGTTGCGCCCTATATCCGCTCGGGCAAGCTACAACTGCTGCTGCCGGACTGGGTGCTGCCGGCGGCGGATATCTACGTGGTCTATCCGGTCAGAAAGAATCTGTCGGCCAAGGTGCGTGCTTTCGTCAACCATCTGGCGGACAGCATCGCCGCGCATCAGGTGGTGACGGACGGCGTGATGAACCAGTGGTGACTCCATAAACTGACCCAACCGGCAGACGGCGGGCAAGACGACGAGTGCTCACGCCAACACCTGGCGGAACGTGATGGAAAGCGCCCTGGCGCGTACCCCAGAAGGCGGCCCGGAAAATGGCCGCGTGACAATTTAGTGACGACGCATTTTTATACCGGACGGGTTGGCCTGATTCGTCGCCAGCGCCGCTGGGCAGGCGGACTGAACCGTACCGTACCGGCTTGCAGCCTGCCTGATGATCGGCCTGGGACTTTCCGCCGGGATCGGCCACTACCGGCGGATCATGGCATTTCAGCACATCGGCCGGGCGGCACCGTTTTTCTATGCGCAGCGTGTCTGGGCCATGCTGCTTAGCGCCGCCTTTTTTGGTGAACTACCGGACACTTTGTCGTTGGCGGGTTTCGGTCACCATCGGCCGCAGTCTAGTCGTTGCGTTGAGGCTGTTCCGGTAGCGCCTGGGCTGAGGCCGGCGTGTGTCAGATTGGCGGACAAAAGGCAACCCCGCGCCCGCTGCGGCACGATGGCCGCACGAATGGCACGAATGTCATGAATGGCTCACATGCCACGAATGCTACGAATGCCACGACGGGCGGGCAAAGGGTGAATGGCCAACGGCAAATGAGGTGCGTTCGGCAAAATCCTCGCGTCGATCGCCCCGCTTAATGCACCGAAGGCGGCGTTTCCGGCACGTTGCCAAACAGCGAGTCGATGTCGGCCTTGTCGAAGCGGTATTCGTGGTTGGCAAGGTCGTCGCGGATGACAAGCACGCCGTTTTCCTTGAGCGCGCTGTAAATGTCCTGACGGCCGAGCGTGCGCAGAATATTGCGCACTTTGTCCCAATCCATCGGCCAGTCATGCGTGACCGCCCGGGGAGGAAAGAGGCGCACGGTCTCTTCGTGGAATAGGCGGGTGAGCAGCGTTTCGGCGGGCAGCGCGTTCAGTTCTTCCGGCGTCACCGTACCGGCCAGGGCTTCGATACGCGCCCAGCCGTCGACATCGCGTGCGTCGGTCGTCGGCATTTTCTGGATAAACAGCCCGGCGGCGCCTTGTGCCGAAGCGGCCAGGAAAAAACGCGTGGTGAGTTGCTCGGACTGCGCCAGATAGTGTTCGAAGAGGGCGGCGATACTGTCGCCGGCCAAAGGGACGACGCTTTGATAGGGCGTGCGCATCGCCGCAGTTTCAAGCGAGAACAGCAGTTGCCCGTGGCCGAGCAAATCGGTGAGCGGCGCATCGCGCCCGATCGCTTCGCCAACCTGCGCCATGGCGCGTAAATTCAGCGATTCGCTGCAATCGATGACGAGCAGCGGCAGGGGGCCGCTGCCGCGTAACTGGATCGTCAGGCGGCCGGGCTGTTTGAGGTTGTCGGCGAGCAATACGGTGGTTGCACCCATCTCGCCCAGCAGCTCGATGACGCGCGGCGGATAATCGCGCCGCGCCAGCAGTTGCGCCCAGACGGCCTCCAGGCGCACGACAGCGCCGCGGATGTCGAGTTCCTCGAAAAGAAAGCGCTGTACGCAATCGGTGGTCATGGTTGCTTCTCCGTTCGTCATTCCGCCGGTTTCTCCGGCAGGGCTTTAGCATAAGTCTCCGGCGCAAAGCCGATGAGCAGCGTCTTGCCGGTGTCGAGCACCGGCCGCCGGATCAGCGTCGGGTAACGCGCCATCAGCGCCAGCGCGCTGGCCTCGTCGAGATGGGCGCGTTCGGCTTCACTGAGCTTCCGCCACGTCTGGCCGCGCGTGTTGAGCAGCGTTTTCCAGCCGACGCGGCGATTCCAGTCGGGCAGGCACGTGCCGGCGACGCCCGCTTTTTTGTAGTCGATGAATTCGTAGGCAATTCCCCGCGCATCCAGCCAGGCGAAGGCTTTTTTCATCGTGCTGCAATTTTTGATGCCGTAAATCTTGAACATTCGGTCGGTGTCTCATGCCATCGGTTTGTTTGCGACTGCCTTGCCGTGGCGTAACGCCGGCACGGCGGGCAGCTTGTCATCGGCTGCAAAAGTAGCGCAATCGCCCGGCGGGTTCAAGCAGCGCGCCGTGCGCGGGTTCAACCATGGCGTGCTGGGCGCCCCGCTGAAATAGCGGCTTCCTTTGCCAAAATACTGCGTTAACTTGCCTTGCCGTACTGCTCGTACTGTCAGCGGCTCGCCGCCTTGTCT
>ERZ773043.618-NODE-618-length-20705-cov-152.829056_pt1 | contig 20705 bp, 20 predicted proteins | sample MGYA00580636_ERZ773043 | MGnify/ENA primary metagenome ERZ773043 (study PRJEB29015, sample SAMEA2737992) | human oral metagenome | biome: human oral; feature: human-associated habitat; material: dental | place: China | collected 2065 ...
CCAGCCCGTGTGGACTGGAGTGCGAGACGGTCAGTCGTCGGATTCGGACAGGCGCTTCACAACGCCCCTCCCGAGGTCGACTGCCAGGCGAACCACGTCGACCACGATCACACGGATCGTGTCGTACCACTCGGCGAGCGCCGCGCCGATGCCCGAGTCGTCCTTGCTCACCGCGAAGAGTGCGGCGAGAAGAGATCGGACGAGTTCGAGCACCAGCGCGACGATCACGCCGAGCAGGACGATCGCGATAACGGCGATCGCAGTCACGGCGATGATGCACAGGCAGAGGCCCCAGGACAGGACTGTGGCGAGGACTTGCATTGTCTTCCTTTCGTAGGATTGACGTTCTCACTATGGCGCCTGTGAATATCCCGAAGCCCCCAGCCCGTGTGGACTGGAGGGTCGAGGGGTCAGCGAATCTTGGATCGGAGCGAGTCGTTGATGCTCGTCGCGATCGCGATCACCGTCGCGGAGGGCAGCGCGAAGATCGCTTGGGTCCGATACATGTTGAACTCCCATCGCGCGGACAGCTCATCGTCTCCGGTCCACCCGAAGACCGCCGCATAAGCGGCGATCGCGACGGGCGCGACGAAGAGAGCGATGACGTTGACGATGAAAGTAAGCGTAGCGGACAACAGCATGGCGATCATGCACACCATAACGGCGGTGAAGCGGATGGCGATGTTGCGGGCGAGACGCATGGTGTTCCTTTCGTAGAGCTGATGTTCTCACTATGCGCCGTGCAGAATATGTCACTCGAGAAGAGTCTCCATCGAGACGTACTTCTCGATCGTCCTGACGGCCTCCGCGGCCTTGAGGCGGGCGAACGTGTCGTCGACGCGGTCCGTGCCGTACGACTGCGCGTCCTCCTCCAGCATCCATCGATACCCCTTGCTCGATGGGGCGCTGTAGTACTTGCCGTCCCGGAGCACCTCGAGGATGCCTCCGGGAGCGCAGTCCTTCACCGGGACGAAGGACCCGATGCGCCCCACGAAGGCGCGCTGCGGGTTCTCCTTCGTCCCGTAGTTCAGGTACAGGGCCCCCTTGTGCACCTGCCGGGTCTCGGTGTAGTCCGCCATGGTGTAGTGCGGGTTCGCATCCGGTCCGAACAGGGACTTGAAGACGAACGGGTGCTGGAACTGCGCTCCAGTCGCGTGCCAGCCCTTCTCGTCCTTCGCCACGTAGACGGCGTCGTTCACGAGGACCATCTTCTCGTAGGTGGCCTCGTGCTCGAACGTGTACCCGTACTTCCTTCCGAACTCCATGACGTCCCGAATGATCTCGGGAGTAGCGTTCGGGATCTTGACCGAGTCGGTCTTGATGTGCGCGACGGTGAACCCCTTCTCCTGGACGAAGTTCTTGAGGTCCACCATGAACAGCGCCCCGCGCTTCGCGACGATGTTGTCGGGGTTGTTCATCGGGTCCATACCGTTCGCACGCGTGGGGAACCGGGCCGCCGTGAGGCCGTATACGCTGTTGATGGCGATCTTCAGCGCGAAGGCCAGAGCCTGATCGTCGTCGCCGGTCAGACCCTCCACGGCCTCGCCGAGGTACTTCTTGGCGGCCTCGAAGTCGTGGTGCTTGACCGCCATCCGTCCCTCGACGAGGTTCTCGAACCGTTTCGTGTACTCATCGCCGAAGCACTTGAGCGCGATCAGCGAGTGGGGATGCATAGCGCCGACGTCCAGAAGCGCGACGTTCTCGTAATATCCCGGCTCGGCGTACACCCATCCTCCCTCGCCGACCTGCTCGCCCCTGTACGTGCTCTTCCCGTTCTCGTACCTGTATCCGGGGAAGCGCCTGCTCAGATCCGTGTGGACGAACGGGGGCTTGCGCTCATCCCCGAATATGATCTGACATGTCAACTGGTTCGTCGACGTGTTGACATTCAGACCCGCGAGCCTGGCCAGCACCCGTCGCGCATCCCAGTCGGACGAGTTCTCGTGGAACACCGTCCGGGTGGCTTTGACGTCGTTCTTGCAGTACTCGATGATGCGCGGGATGTCGTCCCTCGAGACCTCCTGGTCCCAGGGGATGTCCATCTCCACGTGCGGGAGGCCGAGGTCGATCTCCCACTTCTTCAGGGACTGCTTCTTGGCGCAGAAGTCGTACACATCGGTGTAGGACGCGTCGTAGGCGTCCCTGAAGAACGCCCCGCGGTCGCCGTTGACGATCCGCTGGGACAGATTGTACAGGCGCTCGTTGTCGTACCCCATCCAGCGGGCGTACAGAATATGGTTGTCGTAGCGCTTGTTGTTGAACCCGACGAGCCGCATGTCGAACAGGGGCTCGATCTCCTCGGGCTTCGGATCGACCATGGCGACCACCTCGGCGTCGTCATCGTCTCTCATCCAGCACACGAGGAACAGATTCTTGTACACCTCCACGTCGTAGAAGACGAGGGATCCCTCCCCGTCCTCCTTCCCGACTGGGGGCTCCGCCTCTTGGGAGGACTTGAGCCGGAGCTGAGTGTACGTCTTGAAGCACGTGTCCTTCTGGTGCGTGCTCCCCATGGCGAAGGCCAGAATGGCTCCGCGCATGTTCTCGACGTCGTACTCCATGCCCGACTCGTAGGCGTCGTCGAGGATCTTCTTGATGAAGTCCATGCTGGGCTTCGTGCCCGGATGGATCTCCTTCCGAAGATTGCGCTCGATCAGCTCCCTCAGGGCCTTCTCGCTGCCCATCTGCTTCTTGCTGAGAATATCGCGTTCCTTTCGCTTGCGAGGGAGGCCCTCCGAGATGTGTGCGACCGGAAGCCCGTTGGACAGCGTGCTCATCCGTCTGAGAGCGGCCCTCCCCCTGAACACCTTGACCTCGATCCCCGTCGAGATCTCGTTCGCCAGCTCCGAGACGTCACCCGCGTACCGGTAGTGCAGGTGAATCCCGGCCCTGGACTTGCTGACCTCGGCGTAGGTCTCGGGGAGGCCCAGCGCCCGCGCCGCGTCGCGATTCGCCTCGAAGGACTTCTCGCCGTCGTCCCCTCGGATGTCGAGGTCGATGACGATCATGTCCTCCGGAGGACGCACATAGTGCAGGCGCGTCGTGTCGAGGTCTTTCAGAACCGTTGAGACGTCGTCCCACGCCCGGAGGGGCGCCCCCGTGTCGGATGCGTACTGAGCCGGCCTGTCGCTCAGAATATCATCCAGCACGGGGGTCCCCTCGGACATCTCGAGCCAGTCGGACGAGACGTACCGGCGGCGGACGTCTCCGCCATCCAGTCTGTCCAGCCTCAGGCCCTCGAACCAGTTCCGCCTACGGCCGTCATCCGTCCGGACGCGGTCGTGATAGGCCTCGAAGTAGTTGGCCAGCTCGTCCCTGAAACGATACCTGGTCATCTTCAGATCGAGGCCCGACTCGGCCAGATACGCCTTGTACATGGCGTAGGCCTGTTGCAGGGTGACCCCCTGGGCGAGGATCTCCTGGCTGTCGACGACGAAGTTGTAGAAGAGGTCGGTCCTCCTCATCATCTGCGTCGGCCGATACGCGTCGAAGTAGTGGAAGCCCCGCTCACGGTACTGCTCGAGGCAGTGGTGCGCGATGGCCCCCAGCTCGTTCGGAATATCCCGCATGATGCGGTTGTACGAGGCCGGATCGAGCCTCCGTCCGGACGGAGTGACGTCGATCAGCCTTCGGATGATGCCCGACTTGGCGTCCGTGATCTTGACGGGACGGTTGGTCCCCATCCAGAGCATGGCGTTCAGGGCCGTCGTGTAGGTGGCCTTGAACTTCTCGTTCATCGTCATGTCCTCGTGGGACACGATGGAGTTGATTCGGGCGTTGTCCTCGATGCGGGACAGGTCCCCGTCGTGCTGGATCGCGACGAGGGGGTTGTCCTTGAACACCTCCATGGCGAAAGTGGCCGAAGGGGACGCCAGGGCCCTGGCGTCGAACGAGGCGGTGTACCCCTCGAACAGCTGCGAGATCACGTTGAGGATCGTGCTCTTGCCGCTCCCGGCCTCGCCGTAGAGGACCACGAACTTCTGGATGTAGCGCGAGTCGCCGGCGACGATCGCCCCGATCGCCCACTCGATCTTCTCGCGCTCACCCGGGTCGTACAGCGTCGAGATGAGTTCTTCGTACGCTGAAATATCCCCCGCCTCGAGGGCGTACGGCAGCCGACGGCTCGCGTACTGCTCCTTGCGCACAGGAGTGTTGGCGAACGTCAGCTGCGTGTCGAGGTCGTGGGAGTTGTCGCTCAGGCTGCGGATGTAGGTCTGGCACTGCGTCCACATGCCGGACGAGAAGTCGCGGAGATACTTCACTCGGAAGTCCCCCTCGCCCCTCGTCCGGCGGTACTCGTCCAGGGCCCTGTCGACCAGGCGCTGGACGTCGTACTCATCGGTGGACCACAGACCGCGCTCCTCGTCCCACACCGCGTAGAAGTCCCTGCCCCTGACCATCAGGTCGTACGAGCGCAGGACCTTCCAGTCGGGACGGATCTCGATCGCTCCGCCCTTCGCCGCCCGTTCGGCGAAGGTGAAGAAATCGAGTTTCGTCATTCGTCCTCGAGACCGTAGGTGTCGCCCGCGTCGAAGTAGATCGTGATGCGGATCTCCTCCGGCTCGGTCTCACGGGTGGAACCGCGCGGGTAGGCGTTGACGCGGGCCGTCGTCGGGTAGTCGAGGCCCATGACCTCCATGTAAAGGAGGTCCGCCAGTTCCCGCATGGTCCCGTTGGCGATCATGTTTCCGTTGTACAGGGCGCCGTTCGCGCTGTTGTACTTCAGCTCGTGCTCGTCCTCGTCGTAGTCGTCGAAGTCGACCCACTCGTACGATGGCGTCTCTTCCTTGGACGGGATCTTCGTCAGGGCCTCCTGGGCCTGAACGATCTCCCCGTACTTCTTGGCGAGATCGGCGTACTTGGTGACCATCTCGTCGTGCTCCTTCTTGATGGCGCTCTTCTCGACGCGCAGCTTGAGAATATCATCGCTCTGCTCGTCGAAGCGCTTCTCCTCGAAACTCCTCTGGCTCGCCTTCCACGCCTCGGCCAGCGCGATCATGCCGATGGCCTTGATCAGCGCCGGGGCGAGGGACTTCGCGAAGGCGATCGTCTGCTGCGACAGTCCGAACATCATGCCAGCAGGTTGTGCGGGGCCTCGAGGTCCAGGTGCCAGACGGTCTTGATCTTCTCCAGCTCCTCATCGGTCTCCCCGTCGGCGAAGCCGGTCTGGTCCTCGAGGGCGGAGAACAGCACGACCGCGTCGGGGTCGGCCTTCCGGCTCCAGCCCATGACTCCGCCCAGACGGGTCTGAGGCATCCCCAGGGCCTTGTAGACCTCGTTGAGGAACAGGAAGCCCTGCCACCGAAGCTTGTCGTTCATGTGTCGCTCGGTGGCGTCCAGGAAGTTGCGCGAGACGATGGACGACGGGTCCCAGTTCTTGTTCTCGGGACCGAAGACCCTATTCCTGAAGTCCTCCGACGGCAGGAGGTGGCCCGCCTGCTGGGTGCGGACGACCTCGGTCTTGCCGTCGACCTGCTCGGTACGGGGCTCCGGGACCTCGTCGTTCAGCTCGGCCAGGAGGTCCTTCTTGTCCGCCTCGGCGAGGGCCAGGGCGGCCCCCAGGCCGGCGAGGCGCTTCATCTGCATGGTGTGACCGGCGGCGATGCAAGCGACGCCGGCGACCATCAGCCCGAGCGCGGGGGCGTACCGCTTGGCGGTCCTGATGAGGAACTTCTTCTGGGCCTTGGTGAGGTCGGCCTTCTTGGTCTCCTCGTCCTTCTCCTCATCCGCCTCGATGACGGCGGCCTCGGTGATGTACGGGACCAGGTCCTCGTCCATGTAGGTGAAGGACTTCTTGACGGCGACACCGGTGGCCGCCACCAGCATGGTGGTCCCTCCGGCGACGAGCAGGGTCGGGGCGTGCTTGATCAGAGCGAGCTTGACGGCTCCGAAGACGCCGCCGATAGCGGGCATGGGCAGCATGATGCTGTTCCTTTCTCGTTGGAATATGGGTTATCGGGTCGGCTTGTAAGTGGGCGCGGGGAGGTCGAAGCCGTATCCCCCGCGCCGCATCTGGACTCGTCCGAGGTTCACCTTGTCGGCGGTCCACGTCCAGGACTCGTCCACGTGAGTGGTGCTCATGCCGGCGAGACTGTACAGGTCGCCCACGGAGGCGGTCCCGTACCTCTCGGCCAGCTCGAGCAGGGCCTGGAGGGTGTCCTCCGCCTCCCGCCTCGAGGGCACCACCAGGTCGGAATACGACGGCGGTCGCCTGGACCACTCGTCGTCTCGGGGCGTCGGAGCCCCCGCGCTGTAGTTCGTGCGGGACGTCCAGCCCGCGGGCCTGCTCTGCCTCGAGGGGGAGGCGTACCCCGTGTAGGGGCGGTAGGGCTTGGGAGCGGAGTCCCCGTACAGGGCCCTCTCGATCCCGCCCACGACCACGGACTGGATCATCTCCCGGATGTTCGGGAGGATCAGCTCGTGCAGGACGTAGTTGCCAACCCCCTGGACGGAGTCGGCGAAGATGGATCGGGCGACGGTCGCGCCGATCGACTTCGAGACCCTGCCCTTGGCGACGGGCTTGATCTCCGGCTTGCTCTGCCCGGCGCCGGCGAGGGCCTTTCGGATCTCGTCCTCCGGCTCAGGACGGATCGGCGCGACGTCGCTCATCTCAGGCGCCCTTCTTCGCCTTGTCGATCGCCTTCGTGATGTCCATCGAGGGCGGGACGATCGACTTGAAGAACGCGATGGCGGTGTCCTCGTTCTCCATGATCCTGTCGATCACCATGTCGAGGAACGGACCCCCCACGAAGTCCTCCCGGAGACGGGCGTTCTTGCGGAGACCCGTCTTGGTGGAGTTGGGGACGCCGTAGGCGGCGAGAACGAGCGTCCGCATGGTCATGTAGAGCTCGATCTGGGTCATGCCGCTCTTGGCGGCCATGAGACGGGCGATGGGGTTTCCGGACGGGTCCTCGTCGAGCATCTTGACGATCTCGTCGCGAGTCAGGTTGAAGTAGGCGTCGTGCTCGACCTTCTCGCCGGGGGCGAACATCGACTCGGCCTCGAGGTGGTACTTGATCATGTCGGTATTCCTTTCAGGTTGGAAATATCACTTCGTGACGTCGACGTAGGGGCTGAGGGCCCGGACGGTCGCGTCGTGGATGTAGGGCGCGGCGACGAAGTTGACGACGAACGTCCCGACCGCCGTGCAGACGGTGCAGACGGGTGTCTGAGGTCGGATAGCGCCTCCGATGGCCGCGCCGATGGTGCAGCTGACGATGGCCTCGACTCCGAGGCACAGGATCTTGCCCATGATGAGTTCCTTTCTCTCGCGAATGGGCTGAAACCCCCGCCCCTTGTGGACGGGGGCGAGGCTCACTCCTCCTCGTCGAGGATGTCCTCGGCGTCGGACTCGATGGTGTCATCGGTCTCGTCGTCGGAGTCGTTGCTTCCGAGCGACATCAGGGCGCCCAGGGCGATGAGGGTTCCGAAGGCGGCGGCCGCGTAGGTCGCCCCCTTCAGCGCCTCTTCGCAGCAGGCGGACCTGAGCGGGTGCTCGGCCTCGAACTTCCGGCGGCGGGCCTTGATACGGGCCCGAAGCGAGGGCTTCTTCGAGGGGGGAGGGGTGGCCTCGCCGTTGTCGGCGGGGACGAGGGTGGAGTTGTTGTCGCTCATGATTGTATTCCTTTCTATTGAGCGGACAGGTTCTCACTATACGACGTGCAAAATATGAGGGTCAGCCGAGGCGGTGCCAATCGGCTTTCGGCGGGTCGACGAAGCCGAGAACGGCGCACGGCTTGCCCTCGTGGTCGAACCCGGCCGTGACGTCGACCTCGATGAGCGGACCGAGGATCCCCCAGCCGAGCAGCTCGCCGGCGTCCGTGGGCGTGAGAGCCATCTTGCCGAGGAACTCGTTCAAGGAGACGGAGTCCCCGTGCGTGATCTCGTGGTTGCACTCGTTCACGGCGTTCTCGACGAAGGACCTGGACGCCCGGAAATATCGCCCGGTGAACGACTCGTACCACAGGATCTCCCGTTCCGAGTGATACGGGGGAACCGGGTTCTCCCTCGCGGCCCGCTCGGTGCGTCGCTCCTGGACCTTCTCCTGGACCTCCTTGCGCGTCTCCTCGGGCAGGGACTCGATCGCCTTGCGAATATCCCCCAGCTCGGTCTTCGCGGCGCCGAGGGCGAGGGAGGCGGCGGCGAGACGGCTCGCGCTGATGCGGTTGGCGGCGATGATGCAGCCGACGGTGAGTGCCCCGCACGCGACGGGACGGATGTAGCACTTCCACCTCGCCCTGACGAGGTTCGCGAGGTCCTCGCGTGGAGTGTCGCCGCGCTGATACCGGATCTCCTGGGCCTTGACGTGGGCTCGCGCCGCCTCGACGGCCGTGACCCCGACGCCCGCTACGGCGAGGCCCGTGAGGATCCCGACGGAGTGCCTGGCGACGAAACTCGCGATCGGTGCGATTCCGATCATGTCGTTCCTTTCTCAAAGACGATGAGAAGTGCGGTATACACGTTCTCACTATGGGACCTGTGAAAATATCACGCCGTGTGAACCCCGACCCCCTGCGATCCTTGAGGGGACCGAGGGGGTCGGGGAGAGTGAGGTCACGGAATGAATCGGCAGGCCATCGGCAGGGCCTTGCTCGCGATCACGGCGATGCGCTCCGCGAAGACAATGAGTCCCACCGAGCCGACCTGTGCGGCCGCGCTCACGACCGTCGGGGCGATCGGCGGGTTCTCGGCGACCTTCCTGTGCGAGGCGTGGTCGAGGGTCTTGATCTCCTGATCGGAGGTCTTGACCCAGCGTTCCACCTCCTCGTTCTGGAGGGTGCTGGAGAGCCGCTCGAGGTCCATGACGGCCTTGAGCGTGGCAGCGTAGTCGGGGTCGGACGGAGTCAGGTTCGAGAGGTGCTCTCGCGCGTAGGCGGCGAGGTCCTCCACCGATGGTGCTGCGTAGTTAGACATAGTGTTCCTTTCTACTCACTACGTGACCTGTGAATATCCCTGTCAGCTGTGGACGACCTTGAGGTTGACCACGCCGGACAGGGCCTCGGGCTTCTCGCCGAGAACCGCGTACACGACGCCGCCGTCCTCGCCCTTCTTGACGTGGAGCTCGCCGTCGCCGGTGGTGGCGTACTTCGCGCTCGAGAGCTGGAGCAGGGTCCCCACGAAGGTGGTCAGGGCGGTGATGGTGCCCACGACCGCCTCTACGTGCGGAAGCCCCCAGATCGCGGCGAGTGCGACGTACAGGGTGGCCAGTGCCGGGGCCAGGACCTGCACGACCCACTTAAGGGTGTTGTACGCCTTGTTATTGAGCTGCATGTTTGCGAGTATCCTCTCTGGCGTTGCGGATCGGAAGACGATCCACCTCGTTGATGACGCGCTCGGCGATCCCATTGCCCCCGAGCTCGGTGTACGGCTTGACAAGGTACGTCGTCCAGTCCTCGTACTCGTCCCAGCTGATCCAGCCGCGATGAATATAGCCCCGTCCGACGTGGATGATGCGATCGTGGGCGAGTCCCCGTATCACGTGGTCGACGGCCTGGCGGTTGTCCGCCCGCCTCGACATGAACGACCAGAATCCGGATGAAGCGAGGGCCGACCCGAATATGGTCAGGAACAGCTCCAGCGCGTGCATCTCACCCCATCACCGCCGCAATGGGATAGCACGCGGCCCTGGTGGTGACGGGGACGGCCGTGACGGCGCCGGTGATGCCGATGACCGCGGCCTGGTTCTTGCTGTACACGTAGTTGAGCCAGTGGCTGACCGTTGTGTTGCGCCAGTCCGGCTTGGCGAGGAACAGCGGCAGGATCATCGTGTCGTTGAAGTAGTTGATCGTGTAGCTGCCGTCCCTGACCATGGCCCCGACGCCGGCGGTCGTGATCATCCCCGGCTGCATCAGCGAGACCTTGACGTTGAGTCCCGTGACCTCGCTGGGGAGGGTCTTGTTGTCGAACTGGGTCGCGTAGTTGTGCGCCCGCGTCATGATCTTGTCCGAGCCGAACACGTTGGCGAACCTGTTCAGCGCGACGATGTTCAGCGTGTTCGAGACCATGTACGTCGAGGGAACAGATGTCATGTCGCCCGTGTGGAACTGGACCGAGTCGAACAGCTCCCGCGCCATCACCACGATGTGGTTGTTCTCCACGCCCGGCTGGCCGAGCCAGTAGTTGAACCCCGCGATGATGTAGCGTACGTTGTTCCGCAGCCAGTAGTCGCCGAGCCAGAGGTCGGTGAACCTCCCACTCTTGATGGCCTGCTGCTGCGCATTCGTCATGTGATCGCCCAGGAGATTTCCCCTGAAGATCTGGTTGTGGATCGCCGGCTGCTGCGCGAACGACTCGAACCCCAGCTGGTTGGTCGGCACGAGAGCCGTGTCGAGGTCTCGAGTCAGGCAGGGGAACGACACGGCCTCGTCGGAGGAGACGGTCCGCATCTTAGTGACGTCCCAGTTCCTCTTGATCTGGGCGACGTCCTTCTCCACGGCCGCCAGCTTGACGTTGGCGTCGGGCGGATTGAGGGCCGCCTCCTTGACCGTGTTGAACCAGCTCTCCCACGAGGCCCGCGCGTCCGACAGGATCTTGCCGACGTCGATGCTGGCGTCCGGAGCGACCACCCAGGGGCACTGGGAGCCGCCGCGGTTGTCCGTGATCATCGTGGCATCGATGGTCGTGGCGTTGGCGTTGACCCTGATGGTCGCGACGACGTACTGGTGAAGCATGTCGGTCTGTATGCCCTCGGGGACGGACGGGGCCGCCGACGGGGTGCCGGTGAGGATCCTCAGGCGGACGGATCTGACCTCCTGGGACTCGTTCACCTCGATGCAGACCGCGTCGATCCTGGCGTAGGTGTTGTGCGCCGCCGCCAGGGCGAGATAGATGGTCTCGTCGCACTCGAACCAGCGGTGGTTGAACCAGCACCGCCCGGGCGCGATCCTGACCGCCAGACCGTTGTACGGCGAGACCTTGAAGGCCTCGAGGTAGTTCGCGAATATCCCGTCGGCGATGATGCCGTCGAACATCCTGCCCATGTCGAGGGCGGAATATCGTCGGTCGCCGTTGTCGGAATCGAAGAACCCGTATCTTTGAGTCAAAGCGTCTCCTTACATCTTGATCCCGGGCGTCTTCTTGACCCCGTTCTGGTCGAAGGTCCAGGTGAACTCCGAGATCATGGCCTCGAACTCGGTCTGAAGCCCGAACCACGCGGATCGGATCTTGCCGGAGCCGAGGTAGGGCGTCCATCGGAACAGAGTACCGAGCTGATAGTCCCGTCCGTAGACCAGATCGTTCGAGAAGGTCGCGGGCGTGGTCGCGACGGTCTGGATCCGGGACTGGGACTGGATGATCTTCTTGGCCTGGCCGTCGTCGTTCGGGGTGCCCATCTGGGTCCACGCGTTCTCCAGATACGAGAGCGTGGCCATGGCCTCCTTGTACTGCATGCCGTCCAGGTTGTACTTCAGGTACTTCTCGACCCTGTTCCACGACGTGACGTTGTCCGCGTTGTACGTGGGGGACCTGTAGATGCGCGTACCGACGACGTTGAACTCGTCGTAGACGGGCGATCCCGGGGACTTGCGCTCCTCGATCTTGGGGATCTCGACAAGGGCCGCGTTGGCGTACTCGGTCGTGCTGATCCCGAACTCCAGGGACTCGATGTAGTCCGTGAAGTCGGGTAGCGGGTCCGAGACCTCGGTCGGGATGATCCGCATCTGCCAGGCCCGTCGCTGCTGTCCGATCACGACGAAGTCGAAGCCGTGGCGGTAGCGGAAGGGCGTGTTCCGGTTGCACGAAGCCAGGACGGCGTCCAGGACCGTGTCCCCGACGTTGAAGTCGAGCTTGAACACCGACAGCCACGGCTCCTTGACGCGCGGATCCTGCCAGATGCTGAGATAAGGATTCGGGTACCGGTCGATCATCTCGTACTTGAGCAGATCCATAAGGGTCTTGTGCAGAGCCGGATTCGGATTCGTCTCGTAGTACGGCCAGGCCATGGGGCCGAGGCTGATCCTCCTGAACGAGAGCATGTTCTCGATGCCCTTGTAGTTCAGGATGACGCGCGGCTCCTCGCCCTTGACCACGATCCTGCTGGACACGAGGTTCATCACGTGGTTGGACTCGGAGAAGTGGAGGTAGTGCCCGTTGGGGTAGTTCCGGGCGTCGAGCGCCAGCGGGTAGTACCCGATCGGGAGCTCGAGAGTGGCCTCGCCCACGTCCCCGAAGCGCTCCGTCCAGACGGCGGAGTAGAAGTCGTCCACGATCACCATGTCGTTCGAGTGATCGCCGAACTGGTTCCACCTGTAGGCGGACTCGATGGTGAATATCACTTCAGACCCCCAGGTACTTCTTGGTGTACTTCACGGTCGCGATGTAGCGGCCGCGGGACGCCGTGAATATGGTGAGCGAGTTCTCCCCCGGGTAAAGGATCGGCCAGTTCCCCTGCTCCCAGGTGGTCCAGGCGAGGTCGACCGTGCTGTCCTTGTTGGGGGAGGTGTACTTGACGGAGCGGGAGCCGATCTCCGACACGACTGTGAGCGTGCCGTTGACCTTCATGACGCCGCCGACGTTCTGGGCCTCGAGATACGTGTTCCGATCGCCCTGGATGACGACGGAGTTGCCCGGGAGGTCCAGGAACTTGATGTCGATGGACATGCCGACCGGCACGGTTCCGTCGTAGGTGATGTAGTACTGCCACTTCGGGAGGGTCCGGCTGAACTCGATCTCCGGCGCGTAGGTCGGATTCGAGAACGGGAACTCGAACAGCGGGCCGACGTCGGTGAGCACCTCGGTAGTCGTGATGAGGGACCCCGTCTCGGTGAAGAACGGGTCCGGACAGCGGATACCGACGGTGTACGTGGAGTACTTGTTGAAGATGTCCGGCTCGAAGGACTCGACGTAGCCGCTGGTCTCCAGCTCGCCGTGGTCCATGACGAATGTGAGCGTGACGCGCTCCTGAACGGGCAGGAGGCGGTAGAGCCACCGTCGGACTCGCTCCAAGTCGATTCCGACGGGCTTGAGGGTGAACGTGATGTCCCTGGTCCCGGCGCGGGAGCCGTTGTAGTAACCGCCGGACCGGGCCCCGTAATTCGTGACGAAGATGTCGCTCTTCACGGGGCCCAGTCCGTCGATCTTGAGCACCGCCACGCCGGTGCCCCATGGATCCGAGAGACTCAGGATGGCGTTAGTGCCGTTGTCCGCCGTCACTGAAACGGCTCGGATCATGTCTCCTCCTACATGTACTCGAGGCGGGCGACGAGGTTCCTCGTCTGCCTCGCGATGTCCGCCTCGGACAGGGCCTCCGGCGAGTTGTTGGTCTGGTTGAACGTGATGTTCGGACGCTGGTTCTCGTCCGCGGGACCGGTCTGCTGAGCGGCCTTGGCGTGCTCGGCCGCGTCGGCGATCCCGTGGACCGACGCCGGAATATCAACCGCCTGGATGGCGGCGAGCCCCCTGTGCAGGTCGGTCGTGTCGAGGACCGGCCTGACGGTGGGGTTGAAGGCGCCGAACTCGGTGTTGACGCCGTCCTTGAGGGCGTTGTTGAACGCCTGGACGGTGTTCTCGGCCAGAGTGGTGGTGGCGGTGAGCGCCTCCCTGCCGTTCCGGTCGATGCCGAGTGCCAGACCCTGTACCATGTACTTGCCGATTCCCGCCATGACGCGGGACGGCGACTTGATGCCCAGGGCGTCCTTCGCGCCGTCGACGAGCCCGCTGACCCAGCCCGTGACCTTGTTCACGAGCCAGTCCTTGAGTTCGACGATGCCGTTCCAGATGCCCCTGACGATGTTCTTGCCGATGACGATCCAGTCGCTGGCGACGCCCTTGAAGAAGTTGATGATCGCGACGACGATCTTCTTCAGGGCCGCGCGCAGTCGTGGACCGTTCTGGTCGATCGCGTCCGCCAGGCCCTCGATGAACGAGATGATCAGGTTGAACGCGGCCGCGATGATGTCGCCGATCTTCGAGGCGATGCCGTTGATGAAGTTGACGATCAGCTCGGCCGCGACGACCGCGAACTGGTACGCGTTGTCCCTGAGCTGCTGGAGCAGCGTCATGATCAGGAACAGGAACGTCTCGATCAGCGTCGGCCCCGTGTCGCGCAGGACCTGAGCCATGCCGAGGAGCAGCGAGATGATCGCGTTGGCGACGACCGGTGTGCTCTCGATGATCGCCGTGGCTATGGCCCAGATGATGGCCACGATCGCGTCCTTGATCGCCGGAGCGTTCTGCCCCAGCGTAACGATGATCGCGACCAGACCCTCGGCGATGGCCTTGGCGAGGACCGGGATGGTCCCCGAGAGCATGTTGATGCCCGCCGCCAGCACTGCGAACGCCGGAGCGCCAACCGCCGCGACTACCGTGAGGAGCGCCGTCAGAGCGGTCAGGACGACCGCGAACGACACCACGACCAGACCCAGACCCGCCAGGGCGACCGCCAGGACCATGAGGCCCTCGGCGCCGGCCATCGCGAGCTTGCCCGCCGTGATGACGATGAACAGACCGGCCGCCATGGCGCCCAGGGCGATGGCGATCTGCTTGACGTCCATGCCGCCGATGACCTGCATGCTCTTGGCGAGGATCATGATACCGGCTGCGGCCATGATCAGGGCGGCACCGCCCGTGGCGTCGTCGTCCACCGACTCCATCGCCGCCGACAGCCCGCCGAGGACCATCTGGATGGCGAGGACGGAGGCGGCGAGGTTGAGCCACGGGATCTCGGCCAGCATCTGGACGGACTTGCCGATGGCGAGGAGCACGACGGCCGTGGCCAGCATCGCCCCTGCGCCCACCGGGTTGGCAGTCGCCGGGATGCGCTGGACGGATGCCATGAACTTCATGAGCAGCCCGGATACGATCGTCCCCTTGGCGAGGGTCGGAATATCCATGCTCCCGAGCTTCTCCACGGCCTTGGCGGCGATGTAGAGGGCCAGGGCCGTGGCGACGATCGCTCCCGAGCTGGCGCTCCGCGACACCGAGACGACGTCGCCGGAGGCGGCGCCCATGTCCTTGGTGCCCTTGAGGTAGTTCCCCATGAACTCGAGCAGGTACTTCGAGACGATGGTCCCCTTGATCAGGGTGCCGACGTCCATGCTGCCGAGCTTGGCGACCGCCGAAGCGGCGAGGTAGAGTCCCAGAGCCACACCGATGATCGCCGTCGACTTGAACGAGGACAGGTCCAGTTCGTCCATGGACGTCATCATGGCGCGCATCTGCGTGGTCAGGAACGACAGGGCGAGTCCCGCCTTTAGCAGGTCGCCGGTGTCGATATTGGCCAGCTTGTTGACGGCGATCGCCATGATGGCGAGGCCGCCGGCCACCAGGAGCAGGGCCGCCCCCACTACCGCCATCTTCCCGCCGGTCGCCTCGAGCTTGTCGATGGACTTCATCACGGTGACGAGCGTACCGACGATGGCGGCGATCGCCATGATGCCGTTGGACAGGTCGTCCGTCGCGACGTTGGACAGGATCCAGAGCGCCGCGGCGAGGACCGCGATCGCGGCCGCGATCGTCAGGAACGACCTGGCCTTGATGTTCTGGGCGGTGGCGTCGGCGACGCCGGCGAACGACTGGAGCAGCTCGGTGAACCCCGAGATCGGCTCGGTCGCGGCCTTCATGGCCTGGGCGATCTTGTAGATGCCCGCCGTGAGTCCACCCGCGAGAAGCAGGTTCAGCAGTTTGACGAGGCCCAGCTCGCCCTCGTCGATGGTGAAGGCGTTCTTGAGCGCCGTGCCGACGTGGCCGAAGACGTTCTTGACGACCGTCCAGACCTTCTCGAGAACCTCCTTGATCGGGCCGAAGTTCCGAACGGCGAAGTCCTTGACCGAGGCCCAGAACTCCTCCCATTTTGACTTGGCCGCGGTGGTCGCCGTGGAGGCTGTTGCGGTGACGGATGCGGTCGCGGTCGCGACGGCCGCCTGAGCGCCCGAGGTGTCGACCGGCGGAACGGTGATGTTGCCGGCCTTGTCCTTGAGCTTGGCGACGAGCGAGTCGATGCCTGCACGGACGCGATCGAGTCCCGCCGTGATGCTGCTCCCGAACGCGGCCTTCACGCCCTCGGCGAACTCCTTCGCCTTGAGGTAGGCGTTGTGGAGCGACTCGGCGACGCCGCGCATCTTCTCGCCGAACGGGGTCAGCCCGGACAGCAGATCGGCGCGGTTGCCGAACACCTCGGCGAAGACGTGGCCCACCTCGGTGAGCTTGGCCTTGAGCGACTCGAACTTGGCCGAGAGATTCGCCTTGACCTGCTCGCCGAGAGCCCTGAGCGACTCGCCCGCCTCGTGGAGACGCGGCGAGAGCCATTCCTTAGCGGACTGGCCGACGTTGTGGAGCGCGGTCTTGAGCGCCTCGAACTTCTCGGTGAACCTCGCACCGACAGCGGCCTTGAACCTGCCGACGGCGTCCGACGCGCCCTCGAACCCGGCTGTGAAGTGGGTGCTGATCCAGTCGCTGACGACCTTCAACTTCGGGTTGAGCCAGTCGATCAGCTTGCCGACCGGGTCGAGCGCCGTGAGCCACTTGTTCAGGGCGGTGGGGCCCTTGGCGATGGCCGCGGTGAACGACAGGATCCCGTTCGTACCCGCGCCGGTGAAGATTCCGACGAGCGTGAGGATCTTGTCGCCGAGCCACGACACCAGCTTGAACAGCTGGGTGAAGGGGATGGTGGCGATATGGACGATACTCCACAGACCGGCGAAGGTCTGGCGGAGCTTCTCCGTGGCCTCTTCGCTCAGAACGAACGCGCCAGTCACCTTCTCTAGGAGATGGGCGAACGTGGCGAGCGCCTTGGCGGGGGAGCCCGCGAAGGCCTCCTTGAAGCCGCCCACGAAGGCGCGGACCGGCTTGGCGATGCTGTTGAACAGGTTCCCGATCGTGTTGAGGATCGAGGTTCTGCCCCCCAGCGCCACGAACTCGGCGGTGACGGCCGACATGCTGGCGAAGAAGCCGTCGATCGGCGCCTTGATCGTGTTGCCGACCGCAGTCCAAAGGGCCTTCGACTCGTTCAGGTCGCCGATCATGGTGCGCCAGAACTGCGCCCAGCCGGAGCCGAGCGATTCCTGGACGCCGCCGACGACCTGGGAGAAGGTCTTGTACTCGGTAGCAGCCGACTTGGCCATCGCCGCGTACTGCTGAATATCGGCGATCTGCTCGTCGGTGTAACCCATCGAGCGGAGCTGCTCATCCGATAGATCGCCCGTGAGCTGGGTCAGCGTCTCGATCATGATCTCGGACGTGAGCCAGTTCTCGCGCAGTGACTCGCGGAAGGATCCGTTCTTCTCGATCAGGGCGTCGACATTAGTGCCGTAAGTGGCGGCGGTGCGCTTCAGAGCCTCCTGGAACGCCTCTCCGCCCATGGAGGCGTGCTCGATCGACATCCAGTCCTGGAGTCGAACGGTGCCCGTGGCGAGCGCCTGCGACAGCTGCTGCATAGCGGTAGCCGCCTGAGTGGAATCCGCGCCCATGACGGCCGCGAGGTTCGACATGCCCTTGATGGCGGCGACCGAGTCCTTCAGACCAACGCCGGCGGCGGTGAACCGTCCAATGTTGGTCGTCATCTCGGTGAAGTTGTAGACGGTGTCGTCGGCGTACTTGTTCAGCTCGTCGAGGGCGGCGGTGATCGTGTTGAGGTCCTCGCCCTTGGACGCCGTGTTCGCCAGAATGGTCTGGGTGGCGTTGAGCTGAAGCTCGTACTCCTTGAAGCCGTCGATGATCGGGTCGAGGGTGAACGACTTGACCATCGATGCGGCCTGCGAGATGACGTTGCTCGCCAGGTTGCCGATCGCCACCGAGGCGGCGTTGGCCATGATGCTGAACCGCGACCCGACGTTCTCAGCGGCGACGCCGAGGGACTCGAGGTCGATGTTCTTGACGGCGGAACTGATCTGGTTCAGGCCGCTCGCCGAGATGTTCTTGTTCAGACCGTCGTCCAGCTGGCGGAGCCCGTCCAGAGACGACTTGATCCCGCTCAGGAACTGGTCCGCCTTGAACTTGAGCGAGACGATCCGCTCGTCGATCTTAGCCATTCTTCACCGTCCTCCAGACGCCCTCGGCGATCTCGTCCATTAGCGGCTTGATCGCCGGGTTGATGTAGTCACGTCCCTGAACCCACCCCCCTGTTCCGGTAACGTGGCCGTACTGGAGGATGATCGCGATGGGGACGCCGCGTACGACGTTAGTGTTCTCCCAGGAGAGAATCCACGTATCGCCCTTCCTGGTGACGGAGTAGGACCAGGACGACGCCGTCTTCCCGGTCTCGACGGGGGTGCTCGAGGCGAGCGCCTTCACTCCTTTGGCCCCGTACCTGGCGAGCTGCTGCTCGATCGACATACGACCGAGTCGCTGGAGCCAGGTCGTAGTGCTGGAGTAGCTGCCGCTCGCCTCGAGCGTTATGCCTCCCATTTTGAGGTCAGGCGGCCTTGGCCAAGCCGCCGGATCCGTGCCACGACTGGTTCAGGGTCTTCTGAACCTTCGTGACGGTGTCGACACCGAGGATGCCGTCCAGCTCGAGGGTGGATTCGTCGCCCGGGACGTCCGAATTGTTCCACCAGTGCTGGAAGCACTTCCAGGTCTTCCATCCGTCGACCCCGTCGACCACGAGCTTGTACTCGCCCGTGAGCTTCCGGATCTCGTAGGCGTCGAGCGCCCAGTTGAGGAAGGTCTGGAACCTCTTGCAGGCCTCGGTCCAGGTCGCGGAGTCGGTGAGGCCCATGACACGGCGGAAGCGACCGCCGGTCTGGGAGCCCCAGACACCGTCCTCGTCGACCCACCACGAGGGCTTGACCGCCGGAGCGGCGGCCTTGCCCGAGGAGCCGGAGCTCCCCCACGCCGGGCGGATGACGTAGGCGATCCCGTAGGACCGCTGACGCCTCCATACGCCGTTGCCCGCGGACTGGGATCCGTAGGCGCCGGACGAGGTGTTGCCCTCGATCGTCTGGAGGACACCGCCGCCGAGATTCGCCTCGACGATGCCGACGTGGTCGGTGGCGACCGTGCTCTCGTCCCAGTCGAAGATGACGACGTCGCCGGGCTCCGCGTCCGCGACGGACACGAAGTACGCGTCCGGGTGGTTGCGGATGTGGGCGATGGTGACATCGGTGTTGTACGAGAAGCCGCCGATGGCGTCGAGCTCGCCGGCCTCGTCGAACACCATGCTCACGAAGAGCATGCACCACCAGATGGACTCCGACGGACCGGCGAGCCACTGCTGGCCCGTCTTCGCCGCCCAGTACCTGCCCGCCTCGGACCCGGGCTCGGGGTCGTCCGGGGCGTAGTACCCGATTCGCCGAGTGGCGTTGTACAGGACACTGGCCGCGCTCATGCGAGCACCTCCGGAGTCTGGGGAACGTCGTCGGCCTTGTCCTCGAAGGGGTCCTTCTTGGACGGAGTGAGAGCGACCTCCTGCCGCTCGATGGGATCACTCACTTGTTACCTCCTATTTTGAGGTCAGGGGATGACCGTCTCGACGCTAAGCGTCCCGGTGCCGCTGATGGTCTTGGGGACCGGCGGGATGGTGGTGTCGAGGAACTCGAACACGTAGATCCCGGCGTCGAGGTTGACGGTCGGAGTCGTCTTGTTGAGGAGCGCCCCCGGCTTGAGGAGGTCCCCCTTCGAGACGACGGCGGGGCGGATGACGATGTCGCCCTTGAACTTGCTGCCGTAGCTGACTGCTGTGGGCATTGGTGCTCCTAGACTTGGATGGACTTGAACTTGCTGACTCCGGACGCGATGGTGCCCGTCGCCCCCTTCTTCGCGGCCGCCTCGGCATGACTGGGCTGGCCGGTGATGTGCGAGACGATGGGCTTGCCGGAGGTCTTGAGCTGGTCGTAGACCTCCTGAGAGGCGGTCCAGGACATCGACAGCACGTCGAGGTGCTCGCCGCTGACGAAGTCCTTCCACCAGGTCGCGGTCTTGTTCGGCTCGTACGCGTACCCCCAGGCCCCGAAGCCGCGGGCGCGCGCGTCGTCGAACAGGGAGATCAGATCTCCGAAGAACTTGATCAGGACCCGCTCCTTGTACGGCTCGAGGATGGCGAAGTACTCGTCGCGCAGAGGGTGGTTGTTCTTCGGGTCGAAGACGATCACCGTGTCGTCGCCGTACTTCTCGAGCAGCCAGTCGAGCCGGCAGGGCATCTTGTCGGGCATGCCCTTCATCGCGTCAACGACCTCCGCCCAGGTCATACTCGACGTGTTCTTGTCGGGCCCGCCGAGCGCCTTGAGGTTGTTGTCGTGATTGGCGAACCAGACCCCGTCGGACGTGCGGGCGCACGAGATCTCGAGGGCGTCCATGCCGTACGCCATGGAGTTGGTGTACGCCTGCTGGGTGCTCTCCGTCCAGGACGACGATCCTCCACGGTGCGCGACCACGAAGTTCGGAATCCTGTACAGCTCCGCGAGAGTGGACGGCCCCTTCGGCATGACGCCGAGACGGGTCGCCTGCTTCTCGGAGTCGTTCTCGTACACGGAGACGCGGGCCGGAACCTCGGTCCCGTTCTGGTACCACGACGCCCCCGGAGTCGGCACGAAGGCGACCTTGGCGGTGAACGCGCACCAGGCGTTCGGGATCTGCCCCTCCCCCATGTTGCCCGGGGGCTGAGATGTGACGCCGAACCGGATGGCGGACCAGGATCTGTTCGTGGACACGGAGTCGAGGCCGTCGTACAGAATATCGCCGGCGACCGTCCACTCCATGAGCTTGTTGGTCATGGGGCCGTGGGACTGGGAGGCGATGTACGTGTCCTCGCCGACTGTCGGGATCGTGGTCTGCCA